>Ga0070714_100001255_pt1 | contig 18319 bp, 15 predicted proteins | sample LARL83metaG_FD_65450 | JGI IMG/M metagenome (GOLD analysis project Ga0070714, IMG submission 65450) | Corn, switchgrass and miscanthus rhizosphere microbial communities from Kellogg Biological Station, Michigan, USA - LAR L8-3 metaG | ecosystem: Host-associated > Plants > Roots > Rhizosphere ... | reverse complement strand
AGGTCCGCACCTTCGGATTCCATCTCTCGACGCTCGACATTCGTCAGCACGCGAAGGTTCACCGGGAGGTGCTGCGGAGGTTGGCGAAAGAGCCGGCTGTTGGCGTAGACGCGTCGGGAGGGACCGCCGTACAAACCGCTGTGTCTGTTGATCCCGCTGCGGCCACCCTCGACGTCTTTCGCGAGGTTTCCGAGTGGAAGGAAGTCTTTGCGACCCGCTGCATTCGCAATTACGTGATCAGCGGAGCTGAAACCGAGCGCGACATCTACGATGTCCTGGAACTCGCCAAGGCGGCCGGCCTTCGCGTTGAGGGCTCGCCGGATGATCCGGGCCTTATGCCGGTTCCGCTGTTCGAGTCGATTCAGACGTTACGCGATTCCGCGAAGGTTATGGAGCACGTGTGGAGCGATCCCGGCTATCGCAAGCTGCTGAATTCCTGGTCGGGCTGGCAGGAAGTGATGATTGGCTACTCCGATTCCAACAAGGACGGAGGCATGCTGACCAGCACCTGGGAGTTGTACAAGGCGCATCACGCCTTGCATGAAGCAGCGCGCCGACACAATGTGAAGCTGCGCCTGTTTCATGGCCGCGGCGGCACGGTCGGACGCGGCGGTGGACCGACGCACCACGCCATCCTTGCGCAGCCGACAGGAGATTTTTTCGGACAGATTCGAATCACCGAGCAGGGTGAGGTTCTGAGCTGGAAATATTCAGATCCAGTGTTGGCCGAGTGGAACCTGGAGATCATGATTGCGGCTTGTCTCGAAGCGCTCACCCGTCCTGACGGCCCATTACCCGGCTCGGATGCTCCGTGGACGGAAATCATGGAACAAATGTCGGCTGACGCATTCACTTTTTACCGCAGCAACATCGCCGACAACCCCGAGGTGCTCCAATACTTCGAGCAAGCCACGCCGGTGAACGAGATGGAGCACGCGCAGATTGGCTCGCGTCCGGCGCGGCGTTCGCAGAGCCGCCAACTCGACGATCTCCGCGCGATTCCCTGGGTGTTTGGCTGGATGCAAAGCCGGCACGCGCTCCCCGCATGGTTCGGAGTAGGACATGCATTCGAACGCTACATGTCGCAGGGGGCCGCGCATGAAAAGCGCTTGCAGGAAATGATGACGGGATTCCCGCTGTTCTACGACGTGATCCGCAACGTCGAGCTGGCAATGTCGAAAGCAGATCTATCCATCGCACGACTGTATGCTTCCCTGGTGAAAGACGCGGGCGTGCGCGAACGGGTATGGACGATGATCGTGGAAGAATTCGAGCGCACCCGGCAAATGCTCTTGCGGGTCAAAGCGCAGGAGAGATTGCTCGATCGCAATCCCGTCCTCTCCCGTTCTATCAAGCTGCGCAATCCGTACGTCGACGCGATGAGTTTGATTCAAGTGGAATTGCTGCGCCGCAAACAACTGGGGGACAATTCATCCGATCTGAACTACGCGCTGGGCGCGACCATCAATGGAATTGCCGCGGGCCTTCACAACACAGGCTAGGAGAAATCCCTGAGATTTTCCTGAGCAGAAACTACTCATAAACAGCGCACAAATTACGATTTAGTTCGTAGTTTTTTCGCCTGTACCTTCGATTACAAAACTGTTACGTGGTTCTCTCGAATTTCGTTGAACGCAAGTAGATGCCTGTCTACTCTCAGCCCAAGTCAAGTCCATACAGTTTTTGCTGGAGAACCCTTAGAAATGAAAATGTACCGGCTCGCCGCACTATGCCTTATGGCGCTGTGTTCTGTTACAGCGTTGTCTGCCCAAAACACAAGCAGCCCTTATTACCATAAGTTCACAAGCCTTCAGAAGCTTTCGTGGGGACCGGGCTACGCTTTGCTCGCGCCCAGCTGGGGCATTTGCAGTACTTGCTCTTCCACATCGAAAAGCGTGAATTGGTATCGCAATACCAGCGTTTCCTCTCCTTCCGTCAGCGGGAGCTCCACGCGTCACCACATCGGAGGAACTCACTCCTACGCAGATATCCTCTGGAACAATCACCTGGTGGGTTCGTTCTCGTCACAGGGCCTGCCCGATAGCAGCCACACTCTCACCAATAACGCACATAACTTCATCTACGACATCTGGTTCTATGCGTCGAACATCGGGTACTCACAGGCGCTTGAGTTCGACATCAACCAGTTCATGGGTTCAAAGATGGGCAAAGGCTTCATCTGGGGCCACGAATGCCGCATTGCGGGCGGTCACGAGTGGGACACCTACGATAACGTGCATAAGAAGTGGGTTGCGACGGGCGTTCCCTGCAATCCTAAGAACAATGCCTGGAACCACCTGGTCATCACTGTGGCTCGAACCTCGGGCAATCAGTTGTTGTTCAAGTCCATCGCGCTCAACGGTGTCACTCACACTTTGAACATCTACCGTGCCCCGGGAACCACCAGTTGGAACGGCATCACCGTGAACTACCAGCAGGACGGCAACAGTTCCATGCAGGCGTACTCGGTGTACCTGGATAAAGTTAATTTCACGATGTGGTAGACCGGACCTAAACTCAAAAACAGAAGGCGCCTGCTGGAGTAGGCGCCTTTGTTCTTTTGAGCCTGGGTGGGAAGCTCGCAATTTCTACTTAAAGGCTAGCAGCGGCGCATGGACCTGAAAATCGGGTAGGAACTGTAGAGGAGCTAATCCGCTTTGGTTTATTCTTAACAAGGAACACCGGAGTCACCGCATGCCGATTTTTGAATACATTTGCGAAAAATGTGAGAACCGTTTCGAAGCCCTGGTTTATGGTGACGAAAAGGCCACTTGCCCGAAGTGCAAGAGCGCAAAACTGGCGCCTCAACTCTCGGTGTTTTCGGTATCGGCAAAATCCGGACCTTCTTCCAAACCTGCCGCCGGCCCGTGCGGGAGCTGTGGCGATCCCCGAGGCCCAGGCGCGTGCTCTATGGGCGATTTCAACTAAAACCTCTCTCGACGCGGCTTTGCGCAGGTAACACTCTAGTACCCAATTCGTTATCACCCGCGTAAGTTTCCAGAAACGCTCGCTTCCGGCACAATCTGTTCAGTCTTGAGGGGGAATGAATGGATCGACGCCGTGCCGCGCGAGTGAACGTTCAGTTGCCAGTCAGTGTATGGGGGTTGGACGCCTTCGGCCAGGCTTTTACGTCTCCGGCCATGGTGACCAACCTGAGCGCGAACGGTGTCGTGGTGCAGGGTGTGCGCCGCCGCATGCGGATCGGGGAAACCCTGGATGTACGCATGGGAAGCTGCAAGGGCCAGTTCCGGGTGATCTGGGTTGGCGAAATGTCGGAACTGGGCCTCGAGAGGATGGACGGCAATTCGTTCCTGCCGGTCTCAACTCTGGTGCAGTTCGCACAACCCGCTGCGACTTGCTGATGTGCCATTCTGAGAACACCCGAGGGGCTTGAATCTCCCACTCTTACGTGCTCAGGTTTAATATTTCCCTGCAGCTCTCCCCGGGGGAAAACGTGCGCGCAATTTTCTTCGCAGTACTCGGAATCTTCGTTCTCGCATCGCAATTAACCGCCGAAAATAATTCACCTGCACTGAATCTCATGCCGTGGCCGGCGAGCGTGAAAACAGCCACGGGCTCACTGCCCATTGATCCAACATTCACGGTCGTTTTGAAAGGCTCCGACCCGAGACTCCAAAGCGTCGCGGATATCTTCTTGAATGATCTGCGCCGGCACACCGGGATGCTCGCAACGAACTTCAGTATCGCCACTGGATCGCATGCGGGACAGCTTGAAATCCAAAGTGGCGGTACCAGCAAGAACCCGCAGCAGCTTGGGGAAGACGAGTCCTACACGCTTACCGTGACGCCGACGAAGGGCGAACTCTCCGCGCCAACAACGCTCGGGGTGATGCGCGGCTTGCAGACTTTCCTGCAACTCGTCCGGGTGTCGCCGCAAGGTTTTGCGGTTCCGACAATCACGATTGCAGATAAGCCCCGCTTTGAGTGGCGCGGGCTGATGATCGACTCCAGCCGCCACTTCATGCCAGTCGATGTCATCAAGCGCAACCTGGACGCCATGGCAGCCGTGAAACTGAACGTCTTTCACTGGCACCTTTCCGACAACCAGGGTTTTCGTGTCGAGAGCAAAAAATTTCCCAAACTGCAGGAGATGGGCTCTGACGGGCTGTACTACACGCAGGAGCAGACTCGCGACATCATCGCCTACGCCCACGAGCGTGGCATTCGCGTCATTCCCGAATTCGACATGCCGGGGCACTGCACCGCCTGGCTGGTCGGATATCCGGAGATTGCCAGCAACCCCGGACCGTATTCAATCGGGCGCGAATTCGGCGTGTTTGATCCTGCCATGGATCCAACGCGCGAGAGCACCTACAAGTTCCTCGACAAGTTCATCGGCGAAATGGCGAGGCTTTTCCCAGACCAGTTCTTCCACATTGGCGGCGACGAGGTGAACGGCAAGGCATGGGATGCGAATCCAAAAATCCAGGAGTTCATGCACGCGCACGGCATGAAGAGCAACAACGATCTTCAGGCTTACTTCACCCGGCGCGTGCAGAAGATTGTCGCGAAGTACGGGAAGACGATGGAGGGCTGGGATGAGATCCTGATGCCGGAAATTCCGAAGGACGTCGTGATCCAGTCCTGGCGCGGGCAGAAGTCGCTGGCCGATGCGGCGCAGCAGGGATATCGCGGCGTCCTCTCGTCTGGGTATTATCTCGATCTGATCAGCCCCACCTCGTCGCACTACGCAGTGGATCCATTCACTGGGCCGACGGCGAACCTCTCGGATGCTGACAAACAGAAGATCCTCGGCGGTGAAGCCTGCATGTGGGCCGAGTACGTTTCCCCTGAGAACGTCGATTCGCGCATATGGCCACGGATGGCCGCAATTGCGGAACGACTGTGGTCGCCGCAGAATGTCACCGAGGTTAACTCCATGTATGAGCGGCTCTCGGCGGTGAACATCTGGCTGGACGCGGTCGGCGTCACGCAGAACACGCAGTACAACACGATGCTGCGCAGAATGGCAGGCGATGATGACATTGGCCCTTTTCGGGAATTGGTGGACCTGGTTGAACCGGTGAAAGGCTATTCGCGGTATCAACTGGCTGTCACGAAGCCCACCTCTCTCACCCCTATGAATCGCGTCGTCGATACTGCCAGACCCGAAAGCATCAAGGCACGCGAGTTCGCTGCGTTGGTGAATGCATTTGTGAACGGGCCAATCAAACCCGGCATGGAAGCGCAGCTTCGGGCACAACTCACCGCTTGGAAGAACAACTCGGAAAACCTGCAGCCTCTGGCAACGAAGTCGTGGTTTGTGCAGGAAGTCATGCCCCAGTCGCAGAACCTGTCTTCGATCAGCGCGGCGGCCTTGCAGGGACTCGATTACCTCGATCGCGGGGAAAAGCCGCCGACGGGATGGGAGCAGCAACAACTCGCGCTGGTGCAGCAGGCCTACCAACCGAAAGCACAGGTTCTGCTGATGGTGTGCCCTGCAATTCAGAAGCTGCTTCAATTCAGCGCAGGAGTGCCGGTCACGGAGTTGGCGCTACCGAAGCAAGCGGCGGAATAGCGTCACACAGATTTAACGGCACGCGAATACGTGTACCGCGTGCCGTCCCTTCAGGACTCACTCTGTTGGGTCCACTCACCCAGCGCTTACGCGCTGGGCTAATTAAGTTCCGCCCGCGCTGCGGGCTCTGGTCTCAGCGTTCGCAGCGTGATTCTTGCACTAGACGCTGGCACGGCATCTCGATAAGGTATCGGCACGGCTAGAAGCCGTGCGCTCCCGTTTTTCTCGCCGATTTTCAAGAAGACTTTCCATCTCTGAACGCGCTTCTTACGCTGCGATCTCGCGCAGCACTCGCTGCACGATGTTCTTCTTTGGGGCGAGCACCGGGACGCTTGCGGGCCACGGTTCTTCCACGGCCATCAACGCCATCGCGCCACCGGCGAGAGCCATGTTCTTGGTGAAGTTGATCAAGTCGTTCATGCGCTGCTCGGCATCCTCGTTCCAGAAGTCGTGCATGACTGGCGACACTCCGGCCAGAAATCCTATGACCGCCAGCGTCCCTAGTTTCGGCTTGATTCCCAGCAGGATGCTCGTGCCGCCCACAATCAGCATCGTGCCGGTTGCTTTCACGGCGAGATCAGGCTTGGGAACTTTCTTTGCAGCCGCGTACTGCGCCATCTGCTTCTGCTGCTGGAAATGCTTAATGCCGCTCATGATGAAATATCCGCCGAACATCGCGCGGCCGATCAGAAATGGGATTCGCATGACTCTTCTCCTACCGAAGCAGTTTCGATTCGGATGATTCTCGCGCCGTTGCCCATCAACAGAAGGCCAGAGACCCTTTGCTCTTTACAATGTTTTACGGCCCGGTCGTCGTCGGCTGTTAGACTCTTCTTTTGAACGCCGCCATCCAGACTCAGGAACTCTGCCGCCATTACCAGATGGGCGGTACTCTGATTCGCGCCGTCGATAACGTGACCCTCACGATCGTAGATGGCGAATTTGTGGCGCTGCTGGGCGCATCAGGGTCCGGCAAGTCTTCGTTGCTGAATCTGCTCGCCGGACTCGATTCTCCCACCTCGGGCACAGTCGTAAGTGGTGGAAAAGATTTGGCGCGACTTTCGCGCGCGCAACTTGCGGTGTATCGCCGCAGCACGGTCGGGATGATCTTTCAGTCCTTCAACCTGATTCCGCGCATGACTGTGCTGGAAAATGTGGAACTCCCGCTGCGCTTTGCCGAGGTGGACCGCGCCAGGCGCCTGGATCTCACAAACCGCGCGCTCTCCCGTGTCGGACTGAGTGGCCGCCTGCATCATCGCCCTGTTGAGCTTTCCGGAGGTGAGCAGCAGCGAGTCGCAATCGCACGGGCCCTCGTAACGGAACCCAAGATCCTGCTGGCGGATGAGCCTACCGGCAATCTCGACAGCCGTACCGGAAAAGAAGTGATGGATCTGATCCGCGACCTGAACCGCTCGTCGCAAATGACTGTCGTCCTGGTTACGCACGAGCATGCGATAGCAGAGACGTATGTGGCGCGGATGATTTCGCTCGCAGACGGCAAAGTCATCTCCGACATCGCGAATACAAAAGCAGCAGCATCGCGGGGTGACGCGTGAAGCTTTACGACTCTGTCGAACTTGCGGCGCGCAACCTGCGCGAAGCCATGCTCAGAAACTCCCTCACCACCCTCGGTATTGCGGTCGGGGTAGCGTCGCTCGTCGCCATGTTGTCTCTGGGTGTGGGATTGCAGCGCATGGCATCTCGCCATCTGAAGTCGTCGGGATTGTTCAACACGGTTGTAGTCACGTCCCGGCGCGATCTACGGGCATTCAGCCGCGAGCAGGAAACCAGTGGCCCCGCCGCCGCGGAGAGTCCCGACCTCGACGAAGCCGCGCGACAAAAGATCGCGGCAATTGCCGGCGTCGCCGAAGCTTACCCAGAACTGCGCTTCATCACCGAACTTCGCTATGACGACAAGCCCCATCTGACCATGGTTTCGGGTATGGCATTTTCCTCGGGAGATAGCGACAGCCTCGAAGGAATGCAAGGGCACTTCTTCTCGTCAGACGCGGCTCACGAAGTGATCATCCAGAAGAACTTTGCCGCGGAACTTCTCGGCCGCGCTCAGCCTCGCGGGCCAGCGGAACTCAAGGCTTCCGAAGTGGCCGGACCGTTGCTAGGAAAGCAGTTGGTCATGCGATACAACGAGCGCATCGCATCCAGCAATACACAGGATTCGGCTTCTTATTCGGTAATCCAGCGCGAAGTGCCGTTAACTATTGTGGGCGTGACCGAACTTGATCCCGACAACATGCGCGGGGCGATGCGCGCTCGAGTATTCTTGCCGGAAAAGCTGCTGGAGTCGATCCATCCGATGCAGGCGTTCGACAATCGCGACGCCACTCATGCCACCTCCGCCGAACCGAGTTACTCGACATTGATTGCGCGGGTAAGCGGCGCCAGCAAAGTGGCCGAGGTGGAAGACGCGATCAAGAAGCTCGGGTTCAACACCTTTTCCATTCTCGATGCCAGCAAGAGCATGCAGCGCTTCTTCCGAATCTTAGACATGTTCTTGTTCATCTTTGGCAGCCTGGCGCTGACGGTAGCATCGATCGGCATCGTGAACACTCTCGTCATGGCGGTATTGGAACGACGGCGCGAGATTGGAATCATGAAAGCAATCGGCGCCAGCGATCAGGATGTGCGTGGACTCTTTTTCGCGGAAGCAGGAGCGATGGGCCTGCTCGGCGGATCGTTGGGCGTGATTTTGGGCTGGGCAATTGGAAAGATCATTGGAATCGGAACCAACATTTATCTTCGCAACCAGGGATTCCCGCCGGAAAACTTCTGGGCGGTGACGTGGTGGCTGGTGGTTTTCGCGCTTGGGATTGCATTCATCATCAGCTTGCTCTCCGGCCTTTATCCCGCAGCCCGAGCGGCAAAGCTCGACCCTGTGCAGGCGCTGCGATACGAATGAGCATGCGGCGCTTTCTCCGGCAATTCGCCTGCAAGATTTGCCTATTAGTTCCCGCCACACTTCTTTGGATTTCGTATCCCGCCGCGGCGCAGGGACGCATCGATTGCAGCAGCATTCAAAGCAAGGTCCTTCAGCGAGGCGTCCGATACTGCGCCATGCTGCCGCCGAGTTACGAGACAGAGCACAACCGGAAGTATCCGATCGTCTACTTTCTCCACGGGCTTGGGCAAAACGAGCAAGCTCTGATGATGGGCGGTGGTTGGGGCCTGATCGAAGACATGCGCCAACACCACACCATTGGTGACTTTTTGATCGTCGCGGTTGAGGGTCGTGGCTCGTTCTTCATCAACTCCGCCGATGGCAAACAGCGCTACAGCGACTTTTTCCTCACCGAATTCATGCCGCAGATCGAAACGAAGTTCCGGGTGATGCGAGTCCGCAAAACACGCGGCATCACGGGACTGTCCATGGGCGGATATGGCGCGCTTCGGTTCGCGTTTGCTCATCCGGAGTTATTCGGGTCAGTGAGCGCGCAGAGTGCTGCGCTAATTACCGAACCGCCGAAACAAATGAACGACGACCTGCAGCATGCCGGACCACTCGGCAATTTGCTTGGTGGAGTGTTCGGCAACCCAATTAACATTGCGCATTGGAACCAGAACAATCCATTCATTCTCGCGCGGCAGCATCGCACGGAGTTGAAAACAATGTCCATCTATTTCAACTGCGGCCAGGATGACGAGTACGGCTTTGCCGTCGGTGCCAACAAATTGCACCAGCAGTTAGTTGCAGAGGGAGTCCCGCATCAGTTTCATCCTTATGCCGGAGGGCATTCGGCCGAGTATTTTCTCTCGCATCTTGGCGAGACGTTGCAGTTTCACTCGCGCGTGTTCGGAGCGGCGACAAAGCAGGAGCAACATTGATTGATAAGATGTAGGACGGAACGGAGACCGGTGTTGCGCTGGGCGCCAGATCCAATGCCGGAAGCAAAAAACAGGGTTTTGGACTTCGCATAACGATTCGCAAGCGAATCATCGTGCTCCGCCCGGAATGACAGGTCTGATGAGGAAAGCTCTCAACCATCTCAAGAAATCCGACCCCGTCATGCGCGCCATTATCGAGCGCGTCGGGCCGTATCGCATCACCTACCGCGAGCCAACGTTTCACAGCCTCGCCCGCGCGATTGTGTATCAGCAACTTAATGGCAAAGCTGCATTGACTATCTTCAATCGGTTTACAGCACTTGCCGGCGATCCGCTCACGCCGCAAGGTGTTTCGAAACTCACGCCCGAGCAGATGCGCGCCGTTGGGCTCTCGAAACAGAAGTCCTCCTATCTGCTCGACATGGCAGAGCGCGCTGGTCGCGGCGAACTCGACTTCCTGCGCGTTACCGACATGTCCGACGATGCAGTAATCGCGCATCTCACACAGGTAAAAGGTGTGGGCGTCTGGACGGCGCACATGTTCCTGATGTTCTCGCTGCAGCGGGCCAATATCCTGCCGACCGGCGACTTTGGCATTCGCATGGCAATGTTCCGCCATTATCTCGACAAGAGCCGCGCGAACAAGAACGGCACCGCGAAAAACCGTAAGCGAAAGATTAAGCTCCCCTCACCGGTTCAGATGGAAAAGCTTGCGAAATGCTGGGAACCATATCGCAGCGTGGCCTGCTGGTATTTGTGGAGAAGCTTGGAGACGCAGGCAATCGGGTGATCTGACGATCGGGTGATCGCGCCATCTCCATCGTGTTTGCGGCAAGATCACCCGATGACCCGATCACCAGATCGCCCGATCTTGCGATTACAATGTCAGCGATGGCAGCTGAACCCAAAATCCGTGTCCTGGTCGCTAAGCCCGGGCTCGACGGCCACGATCGGGGTGCCAAGGTAATCGCCCGCGCGTTGCGCGACGCCGGCATGGAAGTCATCTATACGGGCCTGCGCCAGACTCCTGAAATGATCGTGAGCGCGGCACTGCAGGAAGACGTGCAGGTGATCGGGCTTTCCATTTTGTCAGGCGCCCACAACGCCATTGTTCCGCGCGTTATGGATCTGCTTCGGCAGAACAAGATGGACGACGTTCTCGTCGTCGTCGGTGGAATCATCCCTGACCAGGACATCCCCAATCTCAAGCAAGCGGGCGTGGCCGCGATCTTCCAGCCGGGAACGTCCATGGACGAAATTGTCCGCTTCATCCGCGAACATGTTCCGTCGCAAGGCGTGACCACGTAGATGGACGGCATTGATACTGCTGCCGTGAAGGAGAAACTTGAGCGGACCATCGGCCCCGCTCCGTGGTACTGGAAGACCTTCCCTGTTATCGAGACCGCGTCTGGCCAGAAACTGACTTGGAACCATCACGGTGATCAAGGAGCGCTCGGGTACGTAGTCTCCCTGGCTGCGGAAGACGCGGCCAACGTCGCCCGTCTAGCCTTGAACACCTATTGCCGACCATTTCTCGCTGGACCGGGCCGTGTTGGCGTGTGGTGCCCCGAAGGCCGGAATCTCCGTTTCACTTGTTTTGATCCAGAGAATCTGAAGAGTTTCGATCTTGCAGAGATTGCCGGGTGGTTCAAGCAATCGGCGGACCGAATTTACTCCGCGACCGAGCCTATCGCCGATTTTGAAGTACCGCTTCAACTGCCGCCGGGAACTCACAGCATCGAGGTGCCTGCAGAACTGCGGGATGTGGAAGAACTGATCGTGCCTACTACCTACGCAGCCAAGAGCGCTGATGATCCTGCCATGGCGCTCTTTGTGTTCTATTTCCATGCTGGACTGGTCGAAGTCCTCCCGCAAAGATGGTTCACTGCGGCCCAGTACAAAGTCGGCCCGCAATGGATCAGCCGCGCCGCCCGCGATCCCGAGTCGCACCGGATTTTCGGCGAATGTTACGGGGCCGGAACCTTTTTGCTTCAAGAAGATGGGGTACGACTGGAGCGGTGGCTGGATAGGACTGATCCTTAGTAGCGGACGACCAATAGTGCATTGACCCACCCGATAAGAGCGATTACAAGGTGTGAAGACCGTCACGATCCAACAAGCGAAGGCGAAGTTCTTCGAACTGGTCGATTCTGTCTCTCGCGGCGGAGAGGTCATCATCACCCGAGGAATGAAGCCGGTAGCAAAGTTAGTGCCCTACCGTCAGCAACCGAGCTCGAATCGTTCGTCTACGACTCGATAGGCCCTCCCCATTCACCCCTTACTTTTCCCTTCCCGCTGCTAATTCCATGCAGAATATGGGCTTACATTGACCTAAACCCCTGTTTTCGATAGGCTTTTAGCAACCTTACAGTGGGTAAAGTGTATCTTTCTAGCATCCGGAGAATACGTGTCTGAAAGCCAGAAAAGCCTTCTTTTGCTCAAGCCACGCGGCTTTTGTGCCGGCGTAGTGCGAGCGATCGACATTGTCCGCATTGCCCTCGAGGCGTTTGGGCCTCCGATCTACGTGCGCAAAGAGATTGTGCACAACAGTTTTGTTGTCGAGGAACTCCAGGGTAAGGGCGCCATTTTCGTTGACTCCGTTGACGAGGTGCCGGAGGGCGAGCGCGTCATCTACAGCGCGCACGGCGTCTCTCCCGAAGTGCGCACCGCAAGTAAGGAGCGGCGGCTTCGCGTTATCGATGCCACCTGCCCGCTGGTCACCAAGGTCCACGTTGAAGCAGTCAAGTTTGCCAAAGAAGGCTACTCGCTCATTCTGATTGGTCATCGCGATCACGACGAAATCATTGGCACGCTCGGTGAAGCTCCGGCTGTGACTCAGGTCGTCGGGTCGCCCGCCCAGGTCGAAGCTTTGTCAGTGCCGGATCCCAATCGGGTGGCCTACTTAACTCAGACCACTCTCAGCCTGGACGAGGCCAAAGACATTATTGAAGCGCTGCGCCGCAAGTTCCCCAACATCAAGGGGCCGCATGCGCAAGACATCTGCTACGCTACCGAGAATCGCCAGGTGGCAGTGAAGCATGTGGCGTCGGACGCCGACCTGCTCCTGGTTGTCGGCTCCGAGAACAGTTCAAATTCCAATCGTCTGGTCGAGGTTGCGCGTAATCTAGGTCGCGCTTCGCACTTGATTGACAGTTGCAGGGACATCGAGCCGCAGTGGCTGGAAGGTGTAAACACCATCGCGCTCACTGCCGGGGCTTCCGCTCCCGAGTGCCTGGTGGAGGAAGTAGTCGAGTTCCTTCGCGAGAAGGGCTACAACAATTTGCGCGAAGTGGAGGTCATGCCGGAGAACGTGCGCTTCGGCTTGCCTCCGGAGATCGTGGAAGCAATCGCGGCCGCGCCAGCACCCACTGGAGTGTCCGCAGATTAACCGCGGCGACGGGCGCCCTCGCTAGTCACGCGAAGTCCCGATCGAGGGCACGTAAGAACGTTTGGAAGTATGGACGATTATTCATCAGCGTCTCGCACGTCGAACCCACCTGAACTCCGTTTCGGAAAAATTGACGACCTTTCCAGCCGTGCTGGTGCTGCGATAGATGCGGCGCGCAAATGGCTCTTCTCCCACCAACACCAAGAAGGCTACTGGTGCGGCGAACTCGAAGCTGACACCACACTGGAATCCGATTACATCCTGATGCACACGGTGCTGGGCACCGGGAATCAGGAGCGATTCCAAAAAGCTGCCCACTACATTCTTCGCCATCAGAATGAAGATGGCGGCTGGCCAACTTACAACGGCGGCCCCTCGAATATCAGTGCCTCGGTGAAAGCCTATTTCGGGCTGAAGCTGGCCGGATACAAACCGGATCATCCCGCTCTGGAGCGTGCCCGCAACAAAATTCTGGAGATGGGTGGCGTCACCAAGGTCAATACGTTCACCAAGATTTATCTCTGCTTCCTGGGCCAGTATGATTACGACGCGGTCCCCGCCATTCCGCCGGAGATCGTGCTCTTCCCCAACTGGTTCTGGTTCAATATTTACGAGATTTCGTCGTGGTCGCGCGCCATCCTGGTGCCGCTTTCGATTCTTTACGCGAAGAAGCCGTTCAAGAAGATTCCCGAAGAGATGCACATCGACGAACTCTTCGTTGGCGGACGCCGCAGTTCACGCATGCATCTCGAGTGGAGCATGAAACTGCTGTCCTGGCGGAACTTCTTCCTGGTGATCGATCGCGTGGTGCACTGGTTTGAGGCCGTCCACATTCGCCCGTTGCGCTCGATTGCATTGAAGAAAGCCGAAAAGTGGATGCTGGAGCGCTTCGAGATGTCCGACGGTCTCGGCGCAATTTATCCCTCGATCGTCAACTCGATTTTGGCGATGCGGTGCCTTGGGTATTCCATCGACGATCCGCAGGTCATTCGTGCGCTCGATGAATTCGAGAAGCTCGGGATCGAGGAAGGCGAAACCTTTCGCATGCAGCCGTGCGTCTCGCCGGTATGGGACACGGCGTACGCGCTATTTGCGCTTGGCGAAGCCGGAGTGCCGCCAACCGATCCACGCCTGATCAAAGCCGCCGACTGGACGCTGCAGAAGCAGGTTCGCACCTACGGCGACTGGGCGGTTAAGAACAAGCAGGGGAAGCCCGGTGGCTGGTACTTCGAATTCAACAACGAATTCTATCCCGACGTCGATGACTCAGCCATGGTTGCGCTCGGGCTATCCAAGGTCGAGCATCCCAACGGCCGTTACCAGCGCGAGTCGGTGCAACGGGCGATCGATTGGATTTTCAGCATGCAGTGCAAGAACGGCGGCTGGGCATCTTTCGACAAGAACAACGACCGCATGGTGTTCCAGCACATCCCGTTCGCCGACCACAACGCCATGCTCGATCCCGCGACCGTCGACATCACAGGGCGCATTCTCGAAATGCTGGCCACCTACGGGTACGACAAGAATCATCCTGCGGTGAAGAAGGCGATCAAGTTCATCCGCAATGAGCAGGAATCGGATGGCTCCTGGTTCGGCCGCTGGGGCGTGAATTACATCTACGGAACCATGCTCGTGTTGCGTGGACTGGAAGCAATTGGCGTCGATCACCACGAGCCCTACGTGCAGCAGGCTGCTGAGTGGCTGCGCATGGTTCAGAATCCCGACGGCGGATGGGGCGAAAGCTGCGGCTCCTACGACGACCCGAATACCAAGGGCGTTGGCCCGAGCACGCCGTCGCAAACGGCATGGGCCGTCATGGGTCTGCTCGCTGCCAGCGACACTCGCAGCGAGTCGGTTGCCAAAGGCATCGCTTACATACTCAAAACTCAGCGAACGGATGGCTCGTGGGACGAGCCTTACTACACCGGAACGGGCTTCCCTCGCGTGTTTTACCTGATGTACCACCTTTATCGCGACTACTTCCCGCTCATCGCCCTGACTACCTACAAGAAGGTGGTTGGAGAGAAGAATTAGCTAAGCGGTCACTATGAAATTTGAGCCTAACTTGGTCAATAACTGTTAATGCTGCATAGTTAACTTCCGAATAGCTCGTCATCCCCCGACTTTCCCTGAATTCATTTTGCGTTGCCTGAAGAAAAAAATATTTCTATCCAACTCGTCTAACTCTTCCCTGGCCTCAAACAGACACTCTCCACAAGACGGGCGTCACTGCATCCAAGTAAAGAGCGGAAGAACTTTCTATACGTGGGTGAAATGGGGAAAATCACGGGTTCCGTCAAATTTAGACATATTTTCATTTGCTTAATTGTGGGCAGCATCCTGGGGCCTGCTTTCGTTGCTGCGCAGGACACGACTTTACCCGATGCGCCACAGCAGGTTGTACCTAGCCCAGGAGCGGGAGCGTCAGAACCGCAAGGCGCTGGAAGCATCGTTGGAACAGTCCTCGACAGGAATGGGGACGTGCTGCAGGCAGCACAGATTACATTGTCAGTTCCATCGGGTTTCGCTACCCAGACCGTGCAGTCGGGCAGCGATGGACAGTTCTCATTTCCGGGCTTGCCTCCCGACCGCTACACGCTGACCGTCAGCGCGCCAGGAATGAACACCTACACCTCGCCCGCGATTGCGTTGGGTGCAGGCGAGTTCCGTATTGTGCCTGCGATCACCCTCTCCGTTTCTTCCGTGGCCACGAGTGTGACGGTGAGAGACAAAGAGCAAGTGTCGGAAGAGCAAGTTCAGATCGCAGTACAACAGCGCATTGGCGGGGTGATTCCCAATTTCTACAGCAGCTATGACTGGAACGCACCGCCGATGCAGGCGAAGCAGAAATTCCAGCTCGGCATTCGTTCCATCATCGATCCAGTCTCGTTCCTAAGCATCGCAGGAGTGGCGGGGGCGGAGCAATACAAGAACGTGTTCCCGGCCTATGGCAGTGGATTCGAGGGATACGGAAAGCGCTACGGCGCCGCCCTGGCGAATCACGTCTCTAGCACTCTGCTGGGCAGAGCAGTCTACCCTTCTATCTTTCATCAGGACCCGCGATATTTCTATAAAGGAACCGGTAGCGTCGGATCCCGAGCGCTCTACGCCATTTCTGCTGCCGTTATCGCCAGAGGGGACGATGGACAATGGAAACCAAATTATTCGCGCATGCTCGGCAACTTCACCGCAGCAGGCATATCGAATCTTTACTATCCCGCGGCGGATCGTGGGGGCTCGCTAGTTCTCTTGAATGGTTTGGCAGGGGTAGGCGCGGACGCCGTAGCGAATCTAATCCGTGAATTCCTGTTGAAGGGGATCACTTCACACGTTCCGAGAAGCATCAACGGCCAACGATAGCCGGGCCTCTTGTGCTGGGATTTACAGTACGTATATTCGCAGCATCCACCAGATAAGGAGTATCGCTACAATGGCGCCCGCTATGTGAACGATCCAGTCGCCGGCTGTTTTCGGCCTGCCAAAATTGAACATTCGGCAATGTTAGCAGGGCTGCCAATGCGGTCGACGTCCAATCACCGGCCATTAGAGCGGGTCCTGAATCCAGAGCAGATGGCATGCATCAATTTCGTATGCGCACACTCGGAATGATTGGCGGCCTCGGGCCGGAGTCGACGATTGACTACTACCGGTCGATTATTGCGGGTGTCCGGGAACGGAAACCAGACGCGGGATATCCGCACATCGTTATCAACAGCCTCGACCCGGACCGCGTCCTCGCGATGCTTGATGCCGGAAGAGTGGGCCAGCTTGCGGACTACATCTCATCCGGCGTGGAGGTGTCGGCACGGTCGGGGGCCGAATTTGGACTCATTGCAGCCAACACGCCCCACCTTGTATTCGACGAAGTCCAGCGCCGGTCGGCGATCCCGCTTGTGAGCATCGTGCGCGCGACTGCTAATCACGCCAAGTCCCTCGGCGTGACAAAGGTTGGACTGTTTGGCACCGGCTTCACCATGCGCGCCAGTTTCTATCCCGACGAGTTCCAGAAGTCGAGCATCGCCATGGTCACACCGACCGAAGCGGAACGGAAATACATTCATCAAAAATATGTCGGAGAATTGCTGAAGAACCAGTTCCTACCTGAGACTAAGGCCCAGATTCTGCGTATCGCGCAGCGCTTGCGAGCCGAAGAAGGCGTGGAAGCTGTCGTTCTTGCGGGGACAGAACTGCCGCTGCTGCTGCGGGGATCGGCCACCGATATCGATTTCCTCGACACAACTGTCATTCACGTAGACGCGATTATTAACGAGCTTCTGAGATAAGGGCGAGCACTCTGGAGCGCCGCTCGGTCCTCTGGATGCATGGAACTTCCAGCTGCAGGATTGCGTACCTTAAGAACAGGGAGGTCTCTTTATGGCTGCATTCTTCCTGTGGTGCATTCTCTTCCTGCTGTGCTGGCCGCTGGCACTGATTGCGCTGGTGCTGTATCCAATCGTATGGCTTCTGCTGCTGCCGTTCCGCATCGTGGGGATCACCGTGCACGGAGTGCTCGCGCTGATCACTGCGATTATTCTGCTGCCTGCTCGACTGCTCAGCGCGCCGTTTCGCCTGGGCCGAGCCGCCTGAACTGGCGGCAATGCAAGGATTCGGACTTCGCAGCGAGTCCTCCGAGTGATGCCTATCACAGCACATTGTGATTCGGCGCTTTCCGCATTGACTTGCTTTTTCCCCGTCGCTATTGTGAAGCCGCCACTCTGAGGAGTGGAAGCTGTGCTTTTACCACACGCTGTTCCCCCCTATTTCCCTCTTCTCTGGAGGAAGACACTCATGCTTCGCAAATTGTCTGTTCTTATTGTCATTTTCTATTTTGTACTCGGCAGCGGTGCCGTAGCCGCGCAGTCCGTCAACTCGAACAAAGACCGGGTCCTGAAAGTAATGACCCGAAACATGGATGCAGGCTCTGATTTTTATTATGTGATTATCGCCGCGCAGAATCCCAGCAGTACGCAACAGGACATACTCACTGCCATCACCCAGACCTACCTCGAGATGCGCACAAGCAACATCCCGCGGCGCGCAGTCGGCATTGCTGCTGAGATTGCCAAGACCCGCCCCGATCTGATCGGGCTGCAGGAAGTCACGGTCCTCAGCACAGGCCCGTATCTTAAGCCTCCAACGGTCGTGGTCGACAGCGCTCTTGAAGTACTGCTCCGCTCGTTGGGTGAACGCGGTCTACACTACGCACCGGTTGCCGTGCAGAAGAATGCCCAAGTCGTCCTGCCTGCCTTCGGGGAGGAAGGCCTCATCGACGTTGGCCTGATCGATTACGATGTCATCCTGGCGCGAACGGACCTTCCCGTTTCTGAATTCAAGTTGCAGAACGTACAGCAGGGGCACTTCAGCGAAGGCGCGACGCTGAACTTTGCCGTCGGGACAACCAGCATCCCCTTTCTCCGCGGATGGATCTCGGTGGACGCCAAGCTGCGCGGCAAGAGCTATCGCTTTGTCACCACCCATCTGGAGACGTTTTCTCCCGACTACCAGGCTGCACAAACCAACGAATTGCTGGCCGGGCCGCTCAACACTGATCT
>Ga0070714_100001254_pt1 | contig 18325 bp, 25 predicted proteins | sample LARL83metaG_FD_65450 | JGI IMG/M metagenome (GOLD analysis project Ga0070714, IMG submission 65450) | Corn, switchgrass and miscanthus rhizosphere microbial communities from Kellogg Biological Station, Michigan, USA - LAR L8-3 metaG | ecosystem: Host-associated > Plants > Roots > Rhizosphere ... | reverse complement strand
TGCCACACCGCGCGCAGCTTGCCCACCGCGTCTGTGCCGAGCACGGTGTCGACGACCCGGGCGACCGGAGCGACCTCGGCGGGAGTGAGGATTCCGCCGTCGACCCGTGCCAACATCAGGGCGGCGGCGCGGGCGGCGTCCGCGCGTGTCATCTGCGGCGCTCGGGCGGGGTCGGTGAACAGGTTCAGGTCGGTAGCGACGATGCCGCGCGCGCTCGCCCGCAACCAGTGCCGGTCATCCGGACGGCGCCGGATCTGCGCGGCTTCCATCCGGGGCTCCTCCAGCAACATGGCGGCGTCGACCACGGCGGGCGGCGCGTCGTTCGGCGGTTCCCAGGCGGTGTGTTTGGCGTGCCCACATTCGTGGGTCAGCAGTCCCCAGGTGGCCGCGTAGCGGGTGCGGTCAGACAGGTTGGCGGGGGTGACCGTGGCCGGGTCGACCTCGAGGTGGTCACCGTCGACCTCGATCAGCGCGCGAGCGGGGTAGAAACACGCCGGCGCTCCCCCGCCCGCGCCGGGCGCGATCGTGACCAAGAGGTCTTCCCGGTCGGCGATCACGGGGACCTCATCGGCCAGCGCGGCGGACAGGGTGAGCCACTCGGGGCGGGCGGGAAACACGGCAGCACCGGTGGCGGTGGGGTCGGTGGCCAGGTGGATGCTCATGGCGCGAATGTCCTTTCGGGATGGTCGGCGTGGGTTGCCGTTGCCGTGGTGTGTCTAGATGCGCGAGCCGAGGGACAGCGGGGCGATGGTGCCGCCGAACACGTCGCGCACCACGGCGGCGACGGTGGCGCGGTCGTCTTCTGGGGCGGTGCCGACCAGGTTCCCGGCGGCGGCACTCGCGCCCAACACGTCGGCGATCTTCTGGAACGCCAGCAGTTCCCGTAGTTGTGGTGTCCAGCCGACCTCGCCGTTGGCCTGTCGGGTGGCCAGGTTGCGGGCGATCCTGACCGCGCGGCGGTCGATGTTCAGTTGGGCGGCGAGGTCGTAGTCGGTGGACACGTGGATCTGCGCGGAGAACCGCGATGACAGGGCATCGGTGAGCACCGCGCCCTGCACGCCCGGGTTGTGTCCGGCGACCACGTAGAACCCGGGTGCGGCGTCGACTACCTCGCCGCCGTTGGCCTTGATGATGATCTGGCGGCGTCCGTCCATCGCGGGGTACACCACGGCGAGCACCGTCGGTGGGATCAAGGTGGCGTCATCCAGGAACAGCGTGCGGCCTTCACGCATCGCCCGTACCAGCGGTCCGTGGATGAACACGTAACGACCGTCGCCGGTTTGGGTGTACTCGCCGACCAGGTCGGGCACGGTGGTGTCGCCGTCGCCCTGCACCGTGATCAGGTCGGGAAACGCCGCCTCGACCACGGAGGTCTTGCCGGTTCCGGGTGGTCCGTACATCAGGGCGGCGACACCCGCGTCGCGCAGCTTGCGCAGCGCGGTCACGTCCGGCATCCCGGACAACTGGCGGGGGTGGTAGGCCATGCCGTTCGGGCGCAGCACCGGACCGGTGACCGGCGCCGCCGAACTCATCCCGGACCGTGCGGGCGCGGACAGGGCGGCGGACGGGTCGGGCGTGGCGGCGGTCTTCTTCGCGCGGCGCGGGCGGGGTGTGCCAGGCGGCGCGGGTGTGATGGTGGCTGCGGCGGCGGAGCCGGTGGTCGCGGTCGCCCGGTAGGCCAGCGGCGCGGTCGCGGCGAGTTCCGCGTCGCCCCGGTCGGCCAACACCTTCAGGGCGTTGCCCACCGCACCGGAGGACCGGTTCAGGATGTTCGCGATGGCGCCCGGTGTAAGGGGGCTGCCCGGCTGATCGGCCAGCACCCGCGCGACCATCGCGCGCAGCTCACCATTACGCAGCCGGGGCACCGACCCGCCCGACGGGGCGGTAGTAGTGGATGCCGGAGGCGGGGTCGGCGTGGTCATCGCGGGTGGTCCTTTCGGCGGGCGGGTACGCATTCTGCTGACATAGCTCGCGCCGGGCGTGGTATTCGGTGTGATTTCCAGTTCCCGGCGACAATTCAATTATGACTCTGCACCCGTGCCGTGTGCAACGGAAAAACGCCGCCCATTTCATGACTCTTTTCCGGGCGGACACGTGCCGCCTCTATCGCCGATTCCCGCAGGTCAGCGAATCAGCAACCATCATCAGGATGGCGCGAAACAATACGAACAATAGTGAGAAGCAAATATAAATGAATGATAAGCGTGAGCATCGGAAAGGGCGAGTCGACACGAGGAGATGATCGAACTGTGAAGGGCGGACGTGCTGGCCACAGCCTGCCCCCGATGTGTCTACCGGCTTGTGGACAAGCGAGTCTGGGATACCATCGGATCCCCTTACAGCCCCAGCGAGCAGCGGCCTGACGAGGCGCCGGGGGTGGTCTTCTAACATGATCCCCGGCATGAACCCCATCCTGATCCCCCGTATGAACCCCGAACTACGGCCACTGCGTGCGTAGTCGATCTCCGAATCGACTACCTTTCGTGACATTTCGTCAAGCTCGTTCGTCTAGGAATACGCAGAGAGCGCTGGTTTCGTGAAGACAGGGGCCAACCAGCAACTCCTGCACCGTGCGCGCTTACCTCGGCGTCCTGGTTGCTTGCTCGTAAGCCTCGAGGATCTCGGCGGGAATCCGGCCCCGGTCAGCGATCGCCCAGTTATCCTCGCGAGCCCATCCACGGATAGCCTGCCTCTGAGCTTTCGTTAGGTTTGAGTCAGCGGCCAATGCGGCTCCGCCCATGGTTCTCCCTGCCGAGCGCGCTGAACCGATATACCTGGCCAAGCCATCCCTGAGCCTCGCGGCGTTGGCCTCGTTCAGGTCAATCTCGTAACTCATACCGGCAAGCTCGAACGTGACCGTCGCCACCGACTCATCCGAAGACCCGTCCAAGTCATCGAACAGCTCGACGATCTGCATTTGCGCCATGTTCGCTCCTCGAGATGCACGCCATTTCCAGCATACGAATGTGTCGCACAGTACTGTACGCACCGACACATTTCCAGCGGGCATGTCAAAGGCTCAAAGTGTTCCGTTCGGCTCGGAAAGAACAACACTCAGGAATGCCTTACGCCACCTCGGTACGGACACGCGGTGCCGCGGCTTCCGCAGACACCGACGCTGGACTGGGCTTGGCAGTCGTGGCCACCGACGGCGCTCCACTGGCACGACCAGTCGCATCCGTGGCCCGCTTGCGCTTGCGCGCCGGCCTCGCGTCGGTGCGCGTGTCCAGCCATCGTGTGAGGTCTGCGGCCGGCACATCGGTGAACTGTGCCAGTTCGGGGATGTCCATGACTTCTCGGGCGACCAGCAGGAGATCGCCGAGTCGTCGTTCGATGTCGGCGAGTTGCTCGGCGATGACGGTTCGGTGCTGGGCGAGTTCGCCAACCTGCCGCGCGAGGACGGATCGTTTCTCACTGCGGGGCATGTCGACCTGCTTGACGCGGCGATCGATTTCATCGCTCGTGGGCATGCTGAATCCCCTTCCCTTGACGGGCTACCTCGGACGCGAGCGAGTCGTGGCGGTGTCCTGGGTCAGGTGGTCAGCGAGTTCGCGTGCCAACGCACTCGGTGTCTCGCCGATCTCGACCAGTCGCGTGGTCAACAGGTGCAGCGTGCGCGGGATCGCGTCGATCTGCCCCAACTTCCCTTGCAAGCGCATGATGTCGCGGTAGAGCAGTTCGTTGTACGGATCGAACGTGCGCGCGATCTCCAGCAGGTCCAACGTCTGCTGGGGATCGCTGTCAACCAGCGCTCGGGCCAGCGCGGCCACGGCATCCAGTGCGTCACGGCGAATTGCTTCACGGACAGGTTCGATCCACTCGCAATGCAGACCTTCCGCCACCGGAGCCTGATAGCTGTTCACAATCTCGTGATAGGCAGTCAGCCGCGCTCCATTGCTGGCGGCGGTTCTGCGGGCGGTCACCGCTGCCGCGAAGCGCCAGTAGTCGACAACAACCATCGCGGGGTCGAGCCGGTATCGTCCGCTGTGGATGTTCACCAGGCCGGGCACGGCGCCGTTGGTGGCCTCCGTGACGGCCTGCCGCAACCGGGATAGCGCGGTGTGCAGTGCGTTGGTCGGGCGGGTCGGTGTGTCGGCGCCCCACAGGGTCGAGATCAGGGTGTCCCGGGTGATCCCGTCGGGATGCAACGCCAGCAGCACCAGCAGTTGCACACTGCGTGGTTGCAACACGCTGGTGATGTCCTGAGCGCGCTGTTGCGGCCGATCCGCCTTCGGCTCGCTGGCGGCGGGCTGGGGGTACCACAGCAGGCTGGGCGAGCCGAACACAGTGAGCTGGATCGGCGTCACCTCGGTCACTGTGTCGGCGGTCGTGTCGCGACCGGCCGGTTCGGTCTCCCGGTCGGGTTGGTCGACCTTCGGCGATGTCGTGCTCAGGCGCTGCTGGATAGTCTGCGGCGCCGATGATGCAGCCGATCCGGGTCCTGGGCGTGGTGCGACGATCTCCAGGTCGGTGTGCGATGCCCTGGCTGTACGGAGAGCGTCCGCTATTGCTGGCGTAGCGGGTGGGTTGAGGCGATCGGCAATCGAGCCGAGTTGGACGGCGGGCGCGACATTGCGCGTTGACGCCTGGGCTGACTGCGGCCCCGGTTCATGGTGGTCGACGGGCGGGGCGGGTGGCCGGGAGTTACTCATGCCCGCGAGGCGGGGTGCGGGGATGGTCGCGAGCAGATCGAGGATCTGGCGCACGTCGCCGGCGAGAGCGGTGAACGCCTGGGTACCAACCAACTGCTCGCTCCCAGGCCCGTGAGCGTCGCTGATCCGACCGTCATGATCAACATGGCAAGTCAAGCCTGCCGGCCACACGCCGATGACCAGAACCAGCACACCCAACCCGGCGCCGTTGTCGGCGATCGCCTGCAAGCGTCCCTGTTGGCGCATGCCGCTCTCGGCCAGGATCACCCACGGCGGGAGCGCGCCCTGCCCACCGGTCTGCTCGAGCAGCCGGGTACGGGTGATGAGTTCGACCTCAGCCTCATCCAAGACCGCGGTCAGGGTCTCGCGGACCTGGACCGGACCGTCGGGTGGGGGCCGATGGCGGCCCAACACCAGACCGACAGTCTCAGGAGTCCCGACGATGCAGGCCGGCGGATCACTGGTAGCCAAGGCGATCACCACCGCGCGCAGCGCCTCGATCGCACCAGGGCCAGCCAGGCCGAGGCCGAAACTAGACGCGACGTCGATCAACAGCTCACGCCCGCCCCGCACCCCCACGGCCAAGCCCACTGGCTCGGGATCCCCCGGACGCCCCGGCTCGGCTGGCGAGTCGTCCCTATCGTCCAGAGCGGCGCGCAGACGCCGCACCACCGGCTCAACGCCGCTGTCCACACCGGACGACACGCGCGAGGCAATGCCGCGCCGGGGCAGCCTCACCACGGCTGCCGCAGCAGCCAGAGCCGCGACCACGGCACCGCCCAACACCAAGCCGCCACCCAGGTTCCACCCACCATGCGCCGTAGTGGTGTGGCTAACCGGGACCGGATGCGATACCGGTGGTGTCGGCTGAGCGGAGTGGACGCCGGAATGTCCGCCCGAAATCGGGCCTGCCGGCGTATGGGTAGGTCCGGGCGGCGCGGGCGAGGGACCGGGCACCGGTGCGGGCGCGACGGGCGTCGCTGGCAGGATCGTGGCGATCGGGCCGGGCGCCGGTGCGCCGACTGGTGCTGGGGTGACGGGCAGACGTAGATCCCAGCCTGGCCTGATCTGGCTGGGATTGTTCAAGGTGTGGCCGTCGGGGAAGGTGTGGCCGCGGTTGAGGGTGTAGATCTCGGGCCACCGGGCGCCGTTGCCCAGCCGGCGCCGTGCGATCCGCCAAAGGCTGTCGTGGATGCCGTCGTGTTCAGGGCGGACCCGCTCAGTCGGCCACGCCGAGTCATCGTGCCCGGGCTCGACGCGGATCGCCGCCCTCGAGCGGGCAGCATGGCGCTCCACCGCCTCGGTTTCGCCATCGATCACCTGCCGCACTTGGTCGCCAGCGGCCGCGAGGTGCACGCGGGCAGTGGCGACCATATGTTCAGCCCGGCGCATGGCAGCCTGCGCGAGCTGCCGCTGCTGGGCGGCGTTGGACGCCAACTCGGCACCAGGAGCGGTCACCATCGCGTAGTGAGCGGCGGCGCGCCGGTAGGCCGCCAACGCGGTCGTGGCCTGGCGACGTGCGTGCTGGAACGCAGTGGCGTAGTCGTCGAGGACGTCCTGGACGTGGGTCGCGATCTGGCTCAGCTCGTCGCCGTCCGCCAGGAACCGGGTGCGATGTTCGCCGAACGCGTCGGCCGCATGACCGGACCAGTCAGTCTCGGTGGGCACCGTGGCGTAATGGACCGTGTCCCGCATCCCGAGCGCTTCCCCGCCCCAGGATTGCTGTGTCGAGACGATCTGGTCTGGATCGCCCGGGATGAGGTCCGCCACCGAACCAGCGGTGGCCAACGCCGGCACGGCCGCGGCAGAGGCGACTGTGGTTGTGCGATCAGCCATGCCAAGCCTCCCGTGCGTCCTCGTATCGTTCTGTCGCCTCCCGCCACCGCCGGGAATCACAAAAGTGTTATTCCCGGCGTGGCATTGGCTTTCTAATCGCCGCGACGGTGTCGCGGCGGCTGGAATGTGACGTTACCTCGATCGAGAACGTTCCGCAGGAACTTCCACAAGAACCCTGCATCACGCGAGCCAACTCGACACTGATTAACAATGCGTGATCGGCCATCACCCGATCGGGTACTAGCATTGCCACTCCGGCGTCGTCCACATTCGAAATTCTTGTACGATGGAGCCAAGGGGGATGTCGTCATGAATGACGTTCAGGATTGGTGGTTGTCCCGTTTCGACCTACCTACGAGCCCAGGTTCGCCACCGGGACGTGGCGACGCTGAAGACTGGTTCGCGCAGGTCGACGTCTGGGTCGAGTTCGACAGGCCGGACACCGACCGGCATCTGGTGACGACGTTCATTCCGGGTCACGTCGGCCGGTGGGTGCTCGCGTTCAGCAGCTATGAACGATTCGTTGAGGCTCACCGCGGCGAGGATGCCGAGTATTCGGTGCTGCGAGGTGACGCCGTGCTCACGCGGCTCCCGTCGCACGCCGGACTGTGGCTCGACCGGGGACATCCCTGCGGATACAAGATCCTTTTTCCGCAGACTGAGCAGCTGTTGGAAGACATGAGGAATGAGGGTTGACCATGGCTGATCGCTCCATGCCGACCGGATTCCAGGTTGAGCCAGACGCAGCTACACACGCTGCGGAACGCATTGCCTCTGCGATGGCAGAGGTAGCGGAACGGCGAGCATCCTCGGCCGTGGCCGCGTTGTCCGCGGAAGCCACCGGCCACGCCGGCCTGGCCCAAGCGCTGTCGACATTCACCGATGCCTGGCACGAAGCCCTGGATGCATGGACCGAACGCGGCACCGCGACTGCCATGCTGCTCCACGCCACAGCCACGAACTACACCACGACCGACCAAACCAACGCAGAGGAATTCGCACCAACCGACTGCAAGGGCGCCCCGAAGACAGACGGACTGGGTTCCGGCTTGAGATCGAGACCAGACCCGATCGTGTGATGCTCCCGACGGAGTGGAACGAGAACCGGCAAGGCCCACTCATACCAGGGACGCACAGTAGCCACACGACTACTCTCGACCGAAGTGGTCGGTACCCAGAACGGGAGGACGCGACGCCATGACCGACACGGCACTGTCCAGCGGATGGACAACTGGCCATGAAGCACCTGCGTTCGGCACGCCGTCGTCCGTCCACCAGTTCGCCGCCCAAGCCAGCATGTGGGCGCAACAGGCAGCCAGCCTGAAAGCAACGGCCGCCGCCGGCCATTTCGCCGTCGATCCCCAAAGCGGGCAGGAATTTGTCGATGCCTACAACCACGCTCTTGGCAAGTTGCCGTCGATTGCCTATCACATCGACAACGTCACCTGCACGTACATGCTCGGCGTCTCGCCTGGCGGACAACAGATCGCGCCATGGAATCTACAGGTCGCCCAGGAGTTGAAGACCGCGATCAGTCAGCTCGAGAACTTCTATACGAACGCACGGGATGCCCACGTGCAGGCGATCAAGAACTACCAGAACACCGAGCGCTCGGTCACCGATGCGGTGCATCGTGCGGGCAGGAACTGACGACCATGCACCGAAACCGGCCACCCCACATCCTGCATTCGTTCGGCGTCACCATGCTGACCGGGCTCGCGCTGGCTGGTTGCACGAGCGCCACAACGGGCAACGCAAGCCCAGCAAGCGATGATGTCGGTGCACCGCCGACTACCGCAGGCCGGGTGGTGTCCGACGATTGGTGGAAGTCGGCGAACGTCTGCGGACTGCTCGATCAGGCAGCCGCGAGCCACCTGGGCTTTCCCAACCCCGGTCGGCCTGACATCAACAGTGCCGCGCAAAACAGTTGTGACTGGGACTCCGGCAACGGTCAGAACGCTGGGATCGTCCTGACCGGCCAGCGGTACAACGACCTCTCCGCCAACGGCGGGCAGCTGTCGAATGTCTCGATCAACGGTCGCCCCGGCGAACAGGACGCTGGCTCCGGCGGGAACGGGAGCTGTGACTTAGCGCTGCAAGCGACCGATGGCTCCCGCGCACTCATCATCGCCACCGTGATCCCGGGAACAGCCGATCAGGCATGTCAACTGGCACAAGGCGTCGCGCATGCCATCGAGCCGAAACTACCGCGACTCACGCAGTGAGGGGTCGACAATGACAACGCACGACGCCGGCATGGGATCACATTCCCCAGATCCCTCCGCACAGACCTATGCCGGCTCCGAACGACAGCTCGACGAACGTCTCGCCACCTCGGTCGTCAGCCAGGACGGCCAGGCCGGTATCGGTCGCGCCATCGACGAGTTGCGCGCCTTGGCCGATGCGAACCAGTCCGCGACCGCATTCGCCCAACAGCAAGCGAACACGCTCCAGGCCGATGTCCTCACCCGATCCGGACCGAACATCCGGGGTCACTACTACCTCGGGTACAGCCAGGACGAGTTGTATGCGATGGTGCGCAACCAAGCTGACCCGGCCGCGGTCAACGACCAAGGGCTCTCCTTCAACGAAATCGGCAACAGCCTTGTCGAAATCGCGTAGAGCCTGGCGACTGCCGTCAACGCCAGCCACGCCACTTGGGAAGGCGATGCCGCCGACGCGGCTCGCAGCTTCACAGCCGGTGTCGCTCGCTGGCACGGGACGACGGGTCAGGGCGCACAACTGGCGGCCAACCACATGGCTGACCAGTCCGAAGCCTTGCACGCCGCTCGGGCCGCGATGCCCACACCGGTGCCGATGCCTACCGCGGCCGACTTCACCAAGGCGCTGATGACCAATCCATCGGCGGGCACATTCAACCCATCCGCCGCGCTCGCGCCGCTGATCGATCAGTATCAACAAGCTCAAGACAATCACCAACAGATGGCTCAGATCGCCCAGCAGTACGACACCCGATTGGGCGACGCGTCCACAATGCCCACGTTCACCATGCAGACCACGGCGCCACAGAACAACGTAACCGCAGGTGCCAGCCCGGTACCGTTCGCTCCGGCCAGAACCACAGCCCCGCCTCGCCCACGCGCGACCCAATCCGCGCCTGCAGGTGCACCGTCCGGCTCACCCCGAGCCGTGGCGCAGCCAGGGAACGTAGCCGAAGGGTCAAGAGCCGCCGGCGCCCAGCCCAGCATGGCCGCCCCGCCGGCTACCACGCCCGCATGGGTATCCCCGTCCTTCCCCGGTGCCGTAACAAACCCGTCCTCGAGCATCGCGGGTGGCGGTAGCAGCAGTTGGTCGACATCAGGCGGCCCCGGCGTTCCGGTCGGAACCGGCGCCGGCATGCCGGTCAATGCCGGTTCGAGTGGACTACCCGGCTTCAACGCGATTGGTGGCGCTGGCGAACCGGTGGGGTTCGGCCCGTTGGGTTCAGGCGGCGCCGACAACGAACTGGGCGGCGGTAGCCGAAGTGCTGTCGGGGTACCCGTGTCCGAGGACACCGCCATGGACGCCTCGACGACGTCCCGTGGGGGAACCGGTGAGCCGGGTACCGCCTGGGGGCCGGTCGGTGCTGGGAGGCGACGCGAGGAGGACGAGGAGCACAAGCCGGCGGAGTTCTTGGTGGAACCCGATCCGGACACGATCTTCAGCGTCACCGAGAGGGTGGCACCACCGGTGATCGGCGGTTAGCCCGTGGCCGGCCGGTTCGCTGTGTCGTTGGCTGCCGCAGACGTGCTCGGCGAGCGGCTGGGCATCGATCTGCGTGTCTTTCCCCTACAGATCCCGCATGTCGGCCGAACCGATGCCGAACGCCAGCAAGTCGCCACGACCGCGCTGGGGGACTTGGCAGGGGGCGGCCTTGCGTACAACGGGCGGCTCACGCCAGCCGTCGCCGACGCGCTCACCGTGTTGGCTCGGTACTCAGTGGCGGTAGGCATGATCCTCGTGTTCGAGGGCGGTGGCCAGCAGGTTCTCGTTCGGCTGGGAACTGACGGTCGCCTGGCTACATTGGCCGTCCAGCAGGCCGAGACGATCCATCTCGAGTTCGTACGGCCGACTGGCCTGGTGCCAGCGCTGATGGCTTGCGTACCGATGGCGAGACAGTATCCCGGCAGTGCTGTCGTCTTTCCTCGCGATGACGAGTCGCACGCGGAGACCCGAAACGGCGACGTGAACGATATTCGCGTGACGGAGGAGGCCCGGCCGGCGATGCATGGCTATGCCGCGCAACGGGAAACAGCCCGAACGATGCTCCAGCGCCGCCGACACTGCGCTGGAATGATCACGATCTTCGGCCGTCGAAATCAGCACACCGAGCCACTGGTCTGGTTCGACACCGACATCGGCCGGTTCACTGAGCACGCTCGTGCGGGGGCGGATGGCCAGATCTGGGAGTCTTATACGCCAGCCGACAACGCTCGCCTCGCCCAGCAGGTCGGTGAACTCCTTGCCGGTGTCTGCTGAACGACTGTCAGGTTGCGGCGTCATCGACCAAGTTGAGAATCACAGCGCAGTCCGGCAGTGCGAGATCGGCGGCCGGTTCGCGGACCCATACCAGTCCGCTGGTCGGTGGCAGATCGATCATGCTCCGATAGCCGTGATGCATGATGGTCTCGTCGTTGCGGAGCAGATGTGGTGCCCGTAGCCGATCACAGTGAGCCAAGAACGTCCGGCGGCCGTCCAGATCACCGATGACAGGACCGTCTATACCAGCCTCACAGAGTCGATCGTGTACCTGTTGGGCCAGGGCGGCCACGACCTCGATGCCGGCGAGATCGACTCCGGCCACCAACCACACCGATCGATCGTGAGCGAATGCCGGCCATGCCCATTGGTCGCGGTAATGCACCGCCGCGACCTCGTACACGGTCAACGGCCCGTCGGGATTCATGAGTCCCTGCCACGGACCTGCAGCATCGCCTGGGCGGCCTCATCGAGCAGTCGAGCGACGTTGACCAAGGCTCGATCCGCGAACACCAGTCCGAGCAGAGCGTTGATCTCGAAGTAGGTGCCATCGTCGGTCACGTCGAAGCTCATCGGACTGGCGTCCGGGATATCGGCAGCAACCGCCAGCGAGATCGGGAATAGTTGGTTGCGAGCGTGTTGGTTGAGCCCGCGCAGGCGTACATGCATGGCTAACTGCCGGTAGGGTCGAAGGTGAGATTGCCGCGTTTGTGGAGCATCGTGCGGGCCGCTGACTTCGCCATCGCGGCCAGGTTGAGCAGTGCCATATCGGACAGCCACAGGTTTACGCAGGCCCGAGTGTCACCAAAGGTAATGCACGTGGAATTGATTTCCACGTCATAGCTCATCGGGCAGTCGTCCTCGACGAAGGCGCCCGCGTCCAAGGAGACCATCGCCGGCTCGTCTGATACTCGCTCACGGTTCTGGTTCTGGGTATCGGTCATTTGTTCGGCAGTCGCACGACGTTGCCGTAGGTCGCCAAGGGCGGTGGCCGTGAGATCCACGAGCTTCACTGCCGCGTTCTCCGTCATGGTCAACAGCAACGACCCACTGCTTGATCCGAAAGTGATATCGACGCTGTCGGCGTTCACCGTGTGCGTGATGGAGCAGTCACCATCGATTGATACGCCGGTATCGACCGAGATCCCTTGAAAGTGGTGCATATTTATCTCCTTGTCTCCCGGCTACCTGCCTGAACCGGCAGTGGCTAAGGTCCTTGCGCTCGTCTCATTGACGACCTCGGAGCGTATGGCGGACAGCAATGCGTATCCGCGCGTCTTCACGTCTCCTTCGAGAACGCTGCGCCGGCGAGTACCACCATGCCAGGAAGCTCGCGCAGCCGATAATGACACCAACCTCGGCTTGAGTGACCGCGTCGGTCATCAGCAGCCTCATCGTGGGCCCCACAGTTCCCGGTCCCACCAACACGGCGGGCACATCCATGGCGTGGCCCCCTTGCCGTTGCTCGGCCGGACCGGCCAACCCCTGCGGAGCTGTCGCCCGCATCCGTCGCAACTGGAATTGTCCGGGCATCGCTCCAGTCGGACACGACTGCCGCTGCCAGCAGAATGCCGCAGCTGAGGAATCTCGATCGGTGCCGTGTCAGCGATGATTGGGCAGGACATCAGTCCACCTCCTCGGCAGTCGATTCGTTGACACATTCCGCCCTCAGCCGGGCCAGCGAGATCTCGTGTGCCAACAGGACGAAGCCGTGGGTGCACTCTTTGGCTGCGGCCCCATGTTGATGTCTCCAGGTATTACACCGGTGACCGCTCGCGGTTTCGAGAAACGGGCCATTGCCCACTTCCAACGGGACGCCAACGCCAGTGGTTCTGATAGCCGCCATCAGCCAACTCCATGACGCATCGTCGCAAATGGACTGCTCCACCCAGGTCGACCGTCATCGCAGGCCGTAGGCTTACTGGCGGCACTCAGGGTTCTGTGTCGATCGTGTTCCGGTAGTGGGCCAGACATCGGCAGCACCATTCCGGACGGTTGTGGGACATCGGGTGTAGCCGGACCCGGCACCTTTACCCGGCAACGCCAACATGGATAACCAGCCTGGGCCGGCACAATCTCAAGCAACGACGCAATGATCGGTTCGCCACACAACGCGATCAACGCCTTGTCGGCATCCACCCGCACCCCCGGCGCGAGTGCGAACACATGCGTGACGCGATCAACCGCTCGGATGCCGGGAAGTATCGGGAGATAGCGCCCGGCGAAGTAGGCGACTGTGGACAGGTCAGCCCTGGCCATCCAGAACACCCGTGCAGCAGGCTGCCGCACACCGAATTGGACAGCGATAGCTTGCGCCTCCTCGGCCGACGCAGCAGCCAAGCGCCGGACGCGCCCACCGAGCCTGACCATCACCACAAAACTAGCGGCGCCGACGGCGACATTGGCGTCGTCGCGGTCCTGCCACGCTTCGCGCTGCTCGGCCACGCCTCTCCCCCAATCGTCTGGGAGACGGCGGCCCGACCGCATACGAAGGGGGCACTTCGGCCGAGCCGCCGTCAGTTCTTGGGTTCCAGAGCGGGCCGCTCAGGCATGGGCGGTACGTCCCTGCTGGCACCTGACCCGCGTAGGTGAACCTTGTGCCAGTTGGTCCTATCGGATACAACATAGACGATAGGTCGATCAACGATCGCATGAAATCATCCGATAGGGTGATCTATCAGGTACAAGTGCCGGCAGAAGGGATGATCGGCCGATGATCACGACAGCAAGCCCCTTCTCGATCAAGCGATACATCGCGCTGGAGCTGCGCCGGCACCGGGAGAACGCGGGGTTGAGCCAGCAGGACGTGGCCGACGCCATCGGCATCACGCGAGGCAACGTCAGCCATCTGGAGGTGATGCGGCACCTACCGAAGCAGCCAGAGCTGATGGCGATGCTGAACCTCTACGGCAAGCCCGAACTACTCGACACGTTCGTCGAATTGGCCAACGCCGCCCGAAGGCCCGATCCATGGGCGAGCATCACCTCGAACATCAAGGGCTTCGAACTGTTCGTCGGCTACGAGCAGGGTGCGAGCGGCATGGAGATGTTCGACGCGCTGTGCGTACCCGGCCTGCTCCAGACGCGCGGTTACGCATCGGCCGTACTACGCGCCTCGGCGGAACAGCTCACCGACGACCAGGTCACACAGTTCGTCGAACAGCGCATGGAGCGACAAGGTGTGTTCGACCGGGCAGATCCGCCATCCGTCTGGTTCGTCATCACCGAAGGCGCCCTCCGGTGCAACGTAGGCGGCCGGGATGTAATGGCCGTCCAACTGGCCCATCTGATCGAAGCGGCCCGCCAGCCAACGGTCCAACTCCAGATCATGCCCGCGGTAGCCGGTGCACATGCCGCGACGCACGGACCGTTCACGATCTTCGAGTTCCCGACGCCATCGGCGCCGCGCGTCGCTTACACCGAGACTGCGGTCATGGGACACGTGTACGAGAAACCGGAGCACATCACCAGGTTCACGGCGGTGTTCAACAGTCTTCGCGTGGCGTGCTTGAATCCGAAACGTTCGCTCGCGTTCATCAGCCAACTCCGGAAGGAGGTACTGACCGAATGATCACCAACTGGCGCAAGTCTCGCCAGAGTGCCACCAGCGGTGGCCAATGCGTCGAGGTCGGCTGCGAGCCGGGTGCCATTGGCATCCGCGACAGCAAGAACCCTGGTGGTGGCCAACTCACCGTCAACTCTGCGGCGTGGGCTAGCTTTGTCACCGACATCGACAAGGCTTGGTTCGATCGACGGCGGCGAGCACCCGGACGGCCATAACGTCCGGGTGCACCGCTTCGTCCACAGTGGCTCGAACGGGTCCCGGCAGGCATCTGCTGGGACCCGGTGTCGTCACTGTGACCAGCCACTATAGGCAGACTGGGCCTAGTTTGCCCGAGCTCCGGACCGACCGGCAGGCTTCATCTTCGTAACTGATCGTGCACGGAGTGTGTTCGAAACCAGACCGTTAGATCAGGCGGCTGGTGAAGCCAGTGCCCACGACTCGCTGGTAGGCGGCACGTACGACGTCCGGCATGTCCTGTTCGACAGCGAAACAGCGCCGGGCGTACTCAGTGATCCATTGAGTGTCCCCGCCAGCATGTTGATGATCCGGTCCACGTCGCCGCCCGATGCTGGCGATGTATTCATCCAGCGGCGGTGTCTGGGACGAGCACACCACATCGACCCCGGGCGAGACCTTGCGGCAGGTCGCGAAGACCCCGCCGTTGCTGGTAGCGCCGGCTGATCAACATAACCGACGCCAGGTGAAGGCCGGCGTCGGCGAGGAGAGGCCGTTGGTCAGGTTCTGGCTGGTGTTGGTGCTGGTCGCCTCAGTTTCGATCATGATCGCGTCGGCGGGCACGCCGAGTGAGATAGCGTGTTCGCGATAGTGGACGGCCTCGCCGCAGAGGAACCGTTCGATCGTGTCGGTGCGTTTGCGCCGGTGAAACGATCCGCCTACAACGAGGGCTACTTCGACGTGGTCCACTTCTTCCGCTATTCTGCTCGACGGCCGGGCCTACTTCAGTGGTCGTTGCAGGTGACCGAGTCTCCGTCGAATGCCGAGATCGGCAGCTCAAGGAAACAGCGGGCACAGCGGCGCGTCTTAGAGGTGGAGGACGAAGCGGCAACGTCTTGCCCGCAGGAACAAGCCCCGCATTCTGGGCAGCGGGGATCGCCACACTCATTGCAGGCAGCGGTCCAGGATGTGAACTCGACAGCACAAGCGTCGCAATAGCCGTCCAGGCCAGTCGGGGCCACGCGCAATGGCACAGAAAGACCTCCCCATGGCGGGGAGTCGGTGACCCAGACTACGAACACGTAGTCGCCGTCCGTCACAGCATCTAGGTGCATTTCACCACCGACAACGCCGCTGGCGTAACGCGGCTGGGCGACCCCCCGCGCGCGTCCACCCCGCAGTACGGCTGCAAGTTCAGAAGCGGTCTGTTTAGTGCCACGCCGCACGGGAAAGACGTCCCCATGGCGGGCGGCGAACCGGGAGATGCAGTCCTGGTCCAGCAGCATTACGTATCCAGGCGAGGACAGTTGACTCGCGGCTGATACGCAGCACGCCTCCCGGGACGCTGGTGAAGCGTGCCACAGACGAGCAACAGCAGCCGCGGTCACTCCGCTAGAAAACGCTTCTGCGACCGTCTGCTCGGGCAACAGAACCGCTGCGGCGAAGGCATCCGCGAGGTCCTCCTCAATGCTCGCCCCGCCATCGGGCATCTCCCAGAATGCATCGACAATGGAGTCAACGTGGTTGCGAAGGTGGTGGGCGTACTCATGCAAGGTGGAGAACGCGCGCCGGCCTGTGGTCACATCCTGTGCTACGAGTAGCCGGGGCGGTCTGCTCTTAGCGTCGTAGCAAGCTACAACGGAGCAGTCGATTGGCAGCACAGCAGGATCCACCCACACAACTACAACGTCGCCGAGGGCAGAAATGGTGGCCACGGGGTCGTCGGCGAGCCTCGCCAGGTCAATACCGCCATCGCGAAGGTGCTGCAAGAGTGCGGCGACAAGGTCAGCGACCAACTGGTTCTTGCCGGCGGACTGGCTAGCTATCACCGCCGTGTCCCCGCCCATGCGACGAGTGGGATTCATTTGCCGTGCGGACGTCGCCGAGCGCCAGTTCGGCTCGCAGGTGCATCTCCACGAGAGGTGTCCACGGCGACCGATATGGATCGGCCACGGTGTCCGCAGCACCGTCTGTGTCATTGGGACCGTGAACCGTTCGGCGGGCCAAGGCCGTCACTGTATCCGCGAGACGCCACCGTTCCTCGTCTTCTGTGGTGGCCCGAAATTGGCCCAAACGGCGCAGGTCAGGTCGCCACTTCGGTCGGCTTACCTCCACCACCAAGCCATCATCGAGTGGAGGGTTCGCCGACAGAACCGTTTGTGCGTCGGTGTCGAGGATGGACGCGAGTGCTTGAGCCTCGCTGAGGGTAACGCGTCCGCCTTGCCTGATCCGTAGGAATACCTCCCGCTCAAGGTTGGTGCGTCGAGCTAGTTCGCTTGGCGATGTATGAAGTTCCTGCAGCATCGCCGACAGCGGAGCCCATGGTTGCCGCGTCGGCTCGCTCGGAGCCAGCGCGCTCGCCCCTACCAACGGCATGAAGCCAGCGGCCAGTGCGGCCCGCAGCTCACGTCGATCCAGATCTCCGTCCAGCAGCGGCTCGCCGTAGCTGAGCTGTCCTGGCGGGGTGGTCCCGCGCCGCCACGCTTGCCACACGTCGCGGATCGTCTCCGGTGGCGGTAGCTGCGCGAAGCGGTCACCGTCGGCCCGCATCGGTCGTCCCACCGGTGCGATCAACTGGTCGAAGACGAACAGCGGCACGACGCATTCAAGACTGAGGCATGCTGTGGCCGGTACACCGAGAATGGTCGCGGTCTCCGACAGGATCAGACTGTACTCGTCGGCGGCGCCAACATCAGTCGTCACAGGGGCGACAGTTACCCACCAGCGGTCGAGGGCGATGACGAGCGCAAGCTCGGTCGTGCCGCGCCACCGTAGTCGCCACAGTTGTCCGATCTTGACGTCGTCACGCGCATCCTGGTCAATGGTTAGCGCGTGCAGAGCTGGTCGAAGCGTGGTCATCTTCTGCAACGCAGTCCCGGCGCCCGAGGTGATCCGTGTCCGTGCAACAGTGAGGAACGCCTCCTCGTCGAGGAGGTCAGGATGCGCCATCGCCTGGGTGAACCGTTGTTGACACCAGCCGCAGCACGCCAGGTGCTTCTCCTGCGCTTCGGTCACAGTGCGACCAAAATCGGTATCAAGCAGGTGATATTCGGCAGCCGCTACCGGTGGCGCCAGCAGGTCATCATCGAGGTCAACCTTGCTTTTCCAGCCCTGGTGATCGGCGGTCTGGCCGCCATCAAGACCATTGGACGGCGACATAGCCGTCACCTCTGGCCTACCAGGGCATACGCCCGGACTGGCCCCAGCGGCAGGCAGGTTTGGTTGTAGATCGTCATGGCTTGGACCTCCCGCAGTGACTGTCGCGTCCTCATCGTGCTCCGTGCGTTGCTGCCTGGACGACACCCCGATTCCATGTGCATGTAGTTAAGACGGCGCACCGACACCCATTGTCCGGACGCCCCTAGATCATCTTGTGTGACGGCTGTCCTGAACGTGAGTCACCGGCCGCGCTGGCGAGAGATAGTCTTCGTTCATCGCGCACGGCTCGTTCACTGCGAGGACGGCGGTGTCACGAGGATGCGAGCAAGCTCGAACATCGCCTCTCGCTGTTCTTCGGCGCCAAGAACTTGAACGACGATCTGCCGAACGCGAGAGGCAACCTCGGCTGCAACGCTCTTGCCCAGCCCGGTCAGATCCGAGATCTGGCGTACGGGACGGT
>Ga0070714_100001252_pt1 | contig 18340 bp, 15 predicted proteins | sample LARL83metaG_FD_65450 | JGI IMG/M metagenome (GOLD analysis project Ga0070714, IMG submission 65450) | Corn, switchgrass and miscanthus rhizosphere microbial communities from Kellogg Biological Station, Michigan, USA - LAR L8-3 metaG | ecosystem: Host-associated > Plants > Roots > Rhizosphere ... | reverse complement strand
GTGGTCGCGTCGTCCCAGCAGTTCGGCCGCGACGTCCGCCAGGCGTTCCTGGCCGGCACGGCCATGCCGGTGAGCACCTACGAGGGCGTGAATGGCATCATGCCCCGCAACGACCTGGCTGGCCTCAACCTGACCCGAGTGCCCAAGGTGCTGATCGAGTGCGGGAATATGCGTAACGGCACGGATGCCAGCCTGCTGGTCTCCGGCCGCTTCCAGCGCCAGGTGGCCGGAGTGCTCACGGCGGCGATCATCCGTTTCCTGGGCCCGGCCTAGCCGCTCAGCCGGGGCGGACCGGGCGGTAGTCCGGTTCCCACATCAGCGCCCTGACCTGCCCGAGCACATCCCCGCTCAGCGCGGTGCCCGCCACGCCGTCCGCGGCGGCGGCCTCGGCCACGGCCGCGGCCACGGCGGCCGACGTTTCGCGCAGCGCCTCCATCCGGGGCAGCAGCGGGGCTCCCGGGTCCGAGGACTCGACCAGCTCCGACACCGTGTCGGCGGCGGCGGCCAGCATGCCGTCGGTCACCCGGGTGGCCCGGGCCGCGATCACGCCGAGCCCGAGACCAGGGAAGATCAGCGCGTTGTTGGCCTGCCCGATCACGTACCTGGTCCCGCGGTAGTCGACAGGCGGGAACGGGCTGCCCGTGGCCACCAGGGCGTGCCCCTCCGTCCACCGGATCAGGTCGGCCGGGACCGCCTCGGACAGCGAGGTCGGGTTGGACATCGGCAGGATCACCGGCCGGGCGCAGTGCGCGGCCATGTCCCTGACGACCGGCTCGGTGAACGCGCCCGTCCGCCCGGATGTGCCGATCAGGATCGTCGGGTGCACCCGGCGGACGACCTCGGCCAGGCCGATCCCGCCCAGCCCGGGGTCCTCCGGCCAGCCCGCGACCTCGGCGGCGGGCCGCGCGTATCTGCGCTGCGCGTCGCTCAGGCCGGGGGTGGCCGAGGTCACCAGGCCGGCCTTGTCCACCGCCCAGAACCGGGCCCGGGCCGCCTCCTGATCCAGGCCGCCGGACCGCATCGCGGCGGACAGCTGATCGGCGATGCCGGTGCCCGCGGTGCCGGCTCCGAAGATCACCACCCGGTGCTCGGGCAGCGCAGTCCCGGCCGCCTTGGCCGCGGCGAGCACGGCGGCCAGGTTGACCGCCCCGGTGCCCTGGATGTCGTCGTTGAAGGTCAGGCAGCGGTCCCGGTAGTGCTCCAGCACCCGTCCGGCGTTGCTGACCCCGAGGTCCTCCCAGTGCAGCAGCGCGCCGGGGAACAGCCGCGTCGCCGTGTCGACGAACGCGTCGACGAACCGGTCGTAGTCGGCGGTCGGCACCCGGGGATGCCGGTTGCCGATGTAGAGCGGGTCGTCCAGCAGGCTCTGCCGGTCGGTGCCGACGTCGAGCATCACCGGCAGGCCCCGGTTCGGGTCGATGCCGCCCGCGGCGGTGTACACGGCGAGCTTGCCCGCGGCGATGTAGATCCCGCCCACGCCCCAGTCGCCGATGCCGAGGATCGCCCCGGCGTCGGTGGCCACGATCAGGTCCACGTCGTCCGGGCCGAGGCCGGGCGCGCACAGCGAGGTCTCGATCAGCTCGGGCTGGTCGACGGACAGGTACACGCCGCGCGGGCGGCGGTACTCCTGGCTGTATTCCTGGATGGCCTGCCCGACGGTCGGGGTGTAGACGATCGGCAGCATCTCGGTGAGGTGCCGGCTGAGCAGCCGGTAGAACAGCACCTCGTTCCGGTCGTGCACCTCGGTCAGCAGCACGTTCCTGGCCAGGTCGGTGGCCTGCCGCAGGTACTGCGCGTACACCCGCGCCACCTGGTCATCCAGGGACACGTGCCCAGACGGGATCAGCCCGGTGACGCCGAGCTCGCGGCGCTCGGTCTCGGTGAACGCCGTGCCCTTGTTGATTCTCGGTTCGGCGAGCACCTGCCGCCCGCGCAGCGTGGTACGCCAGGAACCGTCCTCATCCAGCCAGACCGTCCGCACGCAGACCCTCCGGATCTTCTGGGGTGCGGTCCCATGATGCCTGTTCTGGCCCGGGGGGGACGACCCCCCAGGACCCCCCCGCGGTCAGGCAGAGGGTGGCGGCGGCGATGACTACGCACAGCCTGATGCACGGGGACAGCGAGTACCCGATGTAGATCTCCACGTCGGACACCCACTGGGGCGGCGGCCTGACCACGGTGCCGATCGCCACCGCCATCGCGGCCGGGACCGCGCGGATCAGCATCAGCGTGTCCAGCCGGGACGCCGGGACGACGGCCAGCAGGCAGAACGCGATCGCGTCGTACCAGGGCCGCTGCAGCGGCCAGACCAGCAGCCAGGCCAGGGTCAGCACCAGCGCGGGCCGGACGGCCGGGAGCCGGCCCGGCCCCGGCGGCAGCCGCCAGGCCAGCAGCCCGGCCAGGGCCAGGCACCCCACGGCCGCGATCACCTCCAGCCCGGCGGGCATGGCGCCGAAACCGAACGGCGGGTAGAACAGCCGCCAGAAGCTGTCGAACGTCACCAGGTTGCTGCCCCGCCAGACCAGGGCGGCGAGCGCCGCGGGCCCGGCGATCAGGTATCCGCCCGCGACCACCAGCGCGGCCCCGGCGGCGGCCGCCACCTGGGCCCGGGGTGACCGCCGCAGCGACCAGGCCAGCGCGATCCCCAGCAGCGCAAACGGGGCCTTGACCCCGGCGGCCGCGCCGATGAGCAGGCCCGCGGCCAGCGCCCGGCGCGGCCCGGCGGCGGTGTCCAGCGGCCCGGCCGGCCGGGCGATGAGCAGCCCGAGAAACCCGAGGCCCGCGCCCAGCCCGTCCACGTGGGCGCCGGCCACCACCGCCCACAGCATGAGCGGGTTCGCCGTCCACAGCAGGTGCGCCCGGGCCCGGGCCGCCTGGTCGCGGCGCAGCAGCCGGTCGAGCGCCAGCGCGATCGCGCCGAACGCCAGCGCGTAGAGCAGCTTGAGCCAGAACACGATGGGAGAGATCGAGCTGCCGCCCAGCTTCGCCGCGGCCCACTCCGTCGCGGTCGCCACCGGGCCGTACAGCGAGGGGTCGTTCTGCCAGTTGCGCGGCGCCTCCCGGCCGACCGGATCGCCGCTCGCGCGGAGCTGATGCGGCGTCATCACGTAGGGGTTGTGGCCGGTCGCCGCGATCCGGCCGTAGGCGGCGTAGGTGAGGCTGTCGGTGGACCCGGCGGGCGGCAGCACGGCCAGCACCGCCACGGCCCCGGCCGCGGCCGCCAGCACCAGGCGGCGGCTGGGCCTGGCCCCCCGCCGGACCGCGGCCAGGCCACAGCCCACCGCGGCGCCGCCGAGGATCAGGGCCACGTAGATCACCATGGTCACGGTGACGTCGGAGAGATGCCCCGGGTACCACAGCGGCGGCGCCGGCCAGGTGCGCGGCATCACGGGCACCACCGCGCTCGGGCCCGCGGCCGATACCACGGCCATCAGCAGCACCGACCCGGTGGCCGCCGCGGCCGCGATCCAGCCCAGGCGGCGGGCGAGTCTGCGCTCCCGCGTGGCTGGGGAGACCGGCGGCGCGATGTGCGGCGCCGGCGGTGCGCCAGCGGTCAGCCCATTCAAGCCGGTCAACCCACCTTGCCCCGCGCTCGTCTGGTAATTCGGAATTGACGCACGCCAAAATAAGGCGCGGCCCTCGGAGATTCCGTGCGCGTTCAAATTACCTGGAACCCTGAATTGCTTCGGGCCAGGGAGCAATGTGTTGACCGTATCTTTACTTGAGAACCAGGAATGCTATAAGATTCTTCGCGATGGATGCCAATGTCATTTTTGAGTCTTTACTGACAACAGAGGGGCGATCGGATCCATATCCTCTGTACGCGGCGCTGCACCGGCTGGGCGGCGCCGCGGTACCGCTGACCGACGCGGTCATCGTGCACGGGTACCACGCCATCGACGCTGTGCTGCGCGATCCCGCGTTCCGGGTCACGGACGCGGCCAGGCTCGACGAGGTGGACCCCGGCTGGCGGGACCACCCCGCGCTCGCCATGCACGCGATACTCAACCTGAATCCGCCCGATCATTCCAGGATCCGCGCTCCCATGGCACGCGCGTTCACAAAGCGCCGGGTGTCCGGTCTCGCGCCGTCTATCACGCGAATGACCGATGAGCTGCTTGACGTTATGGCCGAAAGGGGAGCCGATGGTTCCCCGGTGGAATTCATGCATGATTTCGCGTTCCTGCTCCCCGTCACCGTAATTTGTGAACTGCTGGGCATCCCCGAGGCGGACCGGGCCGGCTTCCGGCCGCTGGCCAGGGACCTGGCCGCGACCGTCGAGGTCGAGGTTGACCTGCCCATGCTCCAGGCGGCGGACGTGGCCGCCATCCGGCTGCACGAGTACCTCGCCGCGCTGGCCGCCGAGCGGCGCGCCGACCCGCGTGATGACCTGGTCAGCGCGCTCGCCGCGATCAGCGCACCAGGCGACGGCGGAGACGGCGGTGCCGCCGTGCTCACCGCGGAAGAACTGCTCGACAACCTGTCCCTGCTGCTCGTGGCGGGTTTCGAAACGACCACGAACCTGCTCGGCAACGGGCTGCGGGTAATCCTGCAGCAGCCGGCCGTGGGCGACGCGGTCAGGGACGGGTCAGTCCCCGTGCCCGCGTTCGTGGAGGAGGTGCTGCGCTACGACTCGCCGGTGCAGCTCACCAGCCGCAGGCGACCCGGTCCCGCCGAGGTGGCCGGGGTCCACGTGCCCGGCGGCGCCGAGGTGATCGCCCTGCTGGGCGCCGGCCACCGGGACCCGCGCCGGTTCACCGCGCCGGACACGTTCAACCCGCGCCGGCCGGACGTCACGCCGCTCAGCTTCGGCGTGGGCGCGCACTTCTGCCTGGGCGCGGCGCTGGCCCGGCTGGAGGGGGCGATCGCCTTTCCCCGGCTGCTGCGCCGTTTCCCGCGGCTGGCCGCGGCGGGCGAGCCGACCCGCCGCACCGGGCTCGTGCTGCGCGGCTTCGAGACGCTGCCGGTCACCGTGACCTGAACCGGGCGGGCTGGGTTACGGCGCGTCCTCCCCTCCGTGGGCCCAGATCTCGCGGACCGACCCAATCGTGTCGGCCTCGTCCGGTTTCTTGTCGGGCCGGAACCTGATCACGCGGGCGAACCTGAGCGCGAGGCCGCCCGGATACCGGCGGCTGGCCTGGACCCCGTCGAACGCGATCTCCACGACCAGCTCGGGGCGGACCCGCACGGTCCCGTGCGCGTCCCGCCGGTCGGCGTCCGCGGGCAGCGCGAGCGACGGCTCGGCCAGTTCCAGCAGCCGGGTGGTCTGCCAGGCCAGCATCTCGTCGGTCAGGCCCTTGAACGTCTTGCCCAGCATGACCAGGCCGCCGGTGTCGGGGTCGCGGGCGCCGAGGTGCAGGTTGGACAGCACGCCGCGGCGGCGCCCGTGGCCCCACTCGGCCGCCAGGATGACCAGGTCCAGCGTGTGCCGGGGCTTGACCTTGATCCACTCACCGCCGCGCCGCCCGGCCCGGTACGGCGAGTCCAGCGACTTCAGCACCACACCCTCGTGACCCCGGGCGACCGCGTCGGCGAAGAAGGCCCCGGCCTCCTCCGGGTCGGCGGTGACGAGGCGGGGAGTGAGCCAGTCCTGCGGCACGATCTCGGCCAGCCGCCGCTGCCGCTCGCTGGCCGGGGCGTCGATCAGGTCGGCGCCGTTCAGGTGCAGCAGGTCGAACAGGAACGGTGTGAGCGGGGTCTCGGCCCGCTGCCGGCCGATGTCGATCTGGCTCGCGGTACGGGCCGCGGTGACCTGGAACGGCCGCGGCCGCCCGTCCGGGGTCAGCGCCACCGCCTCGCCGTCCAGGACCACGGAGTCCACCGGCAGGGCCAGGGCCGCCTCGGCGATCTCCGGCACCCGCGCGGTGATGTCATCCAGCGTGCGGGTGAACACGGCGACCTGCCGGCCCGCCCGGTGCACCTGGACCCGGATGCCGTCGATCTTCCACTCGGCCGCGGCCGGGCTGATCCGGTCCAGCCCGGCGGCGATGTCCGGCGCCGAGGCCGCGAGCATCGGCCGGATGGGCCGGCCCACGACCAGCGTGAAGCCGTGCAGCGCGGCCAGGGGATCGGCGCTGCCGAGCGCCGCCTGCGCCACGGCGGGCAGCGACCCGCCCAGCTGGTGCGCGCGCCTGACCTCATCGGCGGGTACCGCGGCGGCCTTGGCCACCGCGTCGGTCATCACGCCCTCGAGCGCGCCCTGCCGGAGATCACCGGCCAGCAGCCGCACCAGGAACTCCCGCTCGCCCATCGTGGCCCGGCCGAAGAACCCGGCCAGCAGCCTGCGCCGTTCCGCCTGCGAGCCGGGCCCGGTCACCTGGCCGATCGCCTCGAACGCGGCGTCGGTGTCGGACAGGGTGAGCGTGGGCTCGGCAGGCGGGGCGTCCGGCAGGCCGGGGTCCGCCTGGGCCGCGGAGTCGCGCCTGAGCAGCTCGCCCAGGGCGGCGTAGCCGACGCCGATCTGCCCCTGCAGCAGGTCCCCGGACAGGAACGCCACCGCGGCCGGCACTTCGTCCGGCGGCACCCGGCCGAGCAGCGCCGCGATCTGCTCGATCTTGGCGCTGCGGGCGGATGTCCCGGCCACGGCGGCCGAGGCCTCGGCGAGCTCGGTCAGCAGCACACAGCAAATTGTGCCTGACCAGGGCCTCGGCCGCGATGACCGGTTTCGCGTTATCGTCCAGCGGTGGAACTGCTGCGCACCGGACGGCTGCTGCTCAGGCACTGGGAGGAGCCGGATCTCCCGGCGTTCTTCGACCTCTACTCCCGCGACGCCGTGACCCGCTGGCTGGGCCCGCAGCCCCGCCGCGCGCTGGCCACGCCCGACGAGGCCCGCGAGCGCCTGCGCCGCTGGCGGGCGCACGGTGACGGGCTCTCGCCCCCGCTCGGCCTGTGGGCCATGGTGCCGCTGAGCCCGGGACCGCCACCGCGGCCGCCGGTGGGGACCACGCTGCTGCTTCCGCTCGAGGACGGCCAGGGGCCGGCCGGGCTGATCGAGGTCGGCTGGCACCTGCACCCGGACCAGCAGGGCCAGGGACTGGCCACCGAGGCGGCGCAGGCGGTGCTCGCGGCCGCCGCACAGGCCGGGATCGATCAGGTACTGGCCCTGACCGACCTCGACAACGTGGCCTCGCAGGCGGTCGCGCGGCGGCTGGGCATGCACGACGACGGGGAGACCGGGCGCTGGTTCGGCCTGATCATGCGGCAGTACAGCAAGGTGATCAGGCCCGGGCCAGGCCGGTAGCTGGTGCCGGACCGGGGCCGCGGTTACAGCCAGCCCTTCTCCTGTGCGATCCGCGCCGCGTCGGCGCGGTTGCGGGCGCCCAGCTTCTGGATCGCGGCCGACAGGTGGTTGCGCACGGTCCCGGCGGACAGGTGGAGCCGGCCGGCGACCACGGCGATGCTCTCGTGGCTGGCCGCGGCGGCGAGGACGTCGGTCTCCCGCTGGCTCAGCGGGCTCTCGCCCTCGGCCAGCGCCGCGGCGGCCAGCGCGGTGTCGACCACGCGCTCCCCGGCCGCCACCCGCCGGATCGCCTCGGCCAGCTCGGCCGCGGGCGAGTCCTTGAGCAGGAAGCCGGTGGCTCCCGCGGCCATCGCGGCGCGCAGGTACCCGGGGCGCCCGAAGGTGGTCACGATGACGATCTTGCCGGGGAACGCCGACGCGGTGAGCTTCCTGGCCACCTCGATGCCGCCGGGACCCGGCATCTCGATGTCGAGGACGGCCACGTCTGGCTGGTACTTGCGCGCCATGGCCAGCGCCTCGTCGCCCCCGGCCGCCTCGGCCACCACTTCGATGTCGGGCTCGAGCTCCAGCAGGGCGACCAGGGCCTGCCGCACCATCGTCTGGTCCTCTGCGATCATGATGCGCAAGCTCATGAGTCCATGATGGCGAAGTCAGGCCGCGCGGGCCCGGTCGGCCGGCACCCGGACCAGGAGGCGGAATCCCTTGCCCCCGGGGCCTTCCCCGGCGCTGATCTCCGCGCCCGCGTGGCGGGCCCGCTCGGCCAGCCCAGCCAGCCCCGACCCGGGCGGGCCCGGGTCCTGCCCGCCGGCCCCGGCGCCGGGCTCCAGGCCCGGGCCGACTCCGTCGTCGGCTATCTCGGCGGTCACCGCGGCGGCCGCCACCGTGACCGTGATCGTCACCGTGCGGGCGCCTGAGTGCCGCACCACGTTCGTCGCGCCCTCCCGCACCGTCCAGGCCAGCAGGCCTTCGGCCTCCGGGGCCAGGTCGAAGGACGCAGGGGCGTGCACCTGGCCGTCCATGCCCGCGGCGGCGAGCATCTGGCGCGCCGCGGCCAGCTCCCCGGCCAGGCTCGGCTGCCGGTAGCTGGTCACCGCGGCCCTGACCTCACCGAGCGACCGGCGCGCCACGGCCTCCAGGTCAGCGATCTCCCTGGCCGCGCGGTCCGGGTCGGTGCCGATCACGCGCCCGGCCAGCTCGGCCTTGATGGTGATCAGCGACAGGCTGTGCCCGAGCAGGTCGTGCAGGTCCCGCGCGATCCTGAGCCGCTCGTCGGCCACGGCCATCCGGGCCAGCTCGGCCCGGGTCTCGCGGAGCTTGTCGACCAGCTCGATCCGGCGCCACGCCGAGTAAGCGAAGAACGCGGCCAGCACCGGCCCGAGGGTCAGCTCCAGAGAGCCGCCGTAGTTGACGCCGTTGGCCAGGCCCACACCCATGGCGGCCGCGGCGCAGGTGATGGCGGCGACCGCGGCCCAGCGGCCCGACGCCGCGAGCCGGCCGGCGGCGGCACCCCCGATGAAGATCGCGCCGATCCAGTTCAGCCCGCCCACGGCCAGAATGGAGATGGCGAGCCCGATGATGAGGACCGTAAAGGCCAGGGCCGGGTAGCCGCGCAGCCGCCGCGGCCGGCCCACGATGAAGATGCAGACAAGCAGGATGAGGGCGGCCGTCGCGGGCGCGAGGAACGCTATCTGCGCCGGGCTTGGCCGCGGGTTGGAGAAGAACGGGGCCACCAGGAAGAACGTGATGATGACCCGCATGATCTGGCCGCGGTAGCGGGTGAACGCGTCGGTCTGCCTGTCCACGTCGTCGGTGAGCTGGACTTCCTGTGGACCCGCGGTGACCCCCGGCGGCACGGCGCTGGCCGTGCCGTCCTGGGGTCGCCCGCTGGCGCTGCGCATAAGCCCCATCATGCCGTGGCCGCGCCGGTCAGGCAGCGGAGCTCTCGCTGCGCCAGAGCCGGGCCGCGATCAGGCCGAGACCCACGGTCCACGCGGCGAGCACCGCCACGTGTTCGAGACCGATCCCGCGCCCGGCCGCAGCGTTCCAGCCCAGCTGCGCGAGGTGATAGCTGGGCAGCACCTTCCCGATCAGCTGCATGGCGTGCGGCAGGCTGTTCCACTGGATGAAGATCCCGCCCAGGAACGCCAGTACCAGCAGGGTGATCATCTGGGCCACCTGCGCGGTCTGGCCGTCGAACATCAGCCCGATGACCAGGCCGGCGGCGCAGAACGGGACCGCGCCGAGGATCAGCACGCCGACCAGCAGGCCGAGCCGGCCCGCGGCCATGTGCACGTGGCCGTAGGTCAGGGCCAGGGCCACGAGCACCACCAGGCCGGGGATGATCAGCAGGATCGCCTGCACCAGCTTGGCCGCGAACCAGCCCCGGGTGCTGATCGGTGACACCCGCAGCTGGCGCATCCAGCCGTTCTGCCGCTCCCGGGCCAGCTGCGGGCCGCTGGCGAACATGGCCGAGCCCATGCCCGACCACACCGCCATCGAGACCAGCAGCAGCGACGCGACCGTCAGGCCCTGCGAGACCCCGTGCTGCTTGCCGTAGATCAGGTACAGCAGCACCGGGAACGCGATCAGCATCACGATGAACCGGACGTTACGCAACGTCCGCACGATCTCGAACCGCAGAAACGCAATCATTGGGTCAGCCCGCCTTGATGGATGGGTGGTTGCTGTCGTCGTCGCTGGTGAGGGCCAGCAGGGCTTCCTCAAGACCGCCGCCGCCGACCTCGAGACCGCGGACCGGCCTGCCCAGCGCGTAGAGCGCGGGCAGGGTGGCGTCGGAGTCGCCGGACCTGACCGTCACCACCTCGCCGTTGGCCGCGACGTCCATGACCCCGGGCAGCTTCAGCAGCACCGAGGGGTCGGGTTCCGGCATCGTGAACCTGATGGTCCTGACCGAGGTGTACGCCTTGATGTCGGCCGGGGTGCCGTCGGCCAGCACCCGGCCGTGGCTGACCACGATGATCCGGGTCGCGTTGGCGTCGGCCTCCTCCAGGTAGTGGGTGGCGAACAGCACCGTGGTGCCCTGTTCGGCGATGGCCCGCACCGACTGCCAGAACGCGCGGCGCGCCTCCACGTCGAGGGCTGCGGTGGGCTCGTCGAGGAAGAGCAACTCGGGGCGCCCGGCCAGGGCGAGCGCGAAGCGCACTCGCTGGGTCTGGCCGCCAGAGAGCTGCTCCACCCGCCGGTCGGCGATCTCGGTCAGCCCGGCCAGCCTGAGCAGGTCGGCCTGGCTGCGCTTGCCCCGGTAGAGCTGCCGGAACAGGCCGATCAGCTCGGAGACCTTGGCGCCCTCGGGCAGGCCGCCGGTCTGCACCATGCCGCCGATCTTCCCGGCGGACGCCGCCGCGGACGGGGCCAGGCCGAGCACCCTGACCTCGCCCGAGGCCGGCGTGCGCAGCCCGAGCATGGTGTCGATCGCGGTGGACTTGCCGGCTCCGTTCGGCCCGAGCAGCGCCACGGTCTCGCCGCGGGCGATCTCAAAGCTCGCATGATCGAGTGCGGTGACCCGGCCGTTGTACACCTTCACGACGTCGCGGAACACGACGGCCGGGCCTGCGCTGGAGGGTTGCGTGTTCATGACAGCAACGCTAGGAGCGAGCCGGCCGCCGGGCCTGTGCCGCCGATCACGACCGCGGCATGACAGATGTCACGGCCCGGGCGGCATGGATGTCACGGGTCCGGGGCCGGAACAGCGAACGGCACCTAGCTGCGCATGCAGCAGCTAGGTGCCGTTCTTCCTGCTGGGCACGTCCCTAGGGACAGTGCTGGCCTGGGGGGCGACCCCCCGGACCTCCCGCGCTGGGGTGGTCAGGCCTTGCGCGCCCGCGCGTTGGCTTCGGCCTCGTCGCCGGACCCGTTGGCCTGTGCCTGGTCCGGGGCCCCCGTGCCGTTGGTCTGGCTGGCGGCCGGCGCCGGGCCGTCCTGCGAGGGGTAACCCTCGGCACCGAAGCTGGTGACGTCGGACCGGCGCCGCGCCAGGATCGCGGCGATCGCGCTGCCCGCGGCGGCGGCCAGCGCCAGCCCGGCCAGGACCCGCGGCCAGCGCCGCCGCTTGGGGACGTCCAGCCGGTGGGCCGCCTCGACGAGCGCGGCCGAGACGGCCGGCGCGATCTTGTCACGTACGGCGAGGCCGGCGTGCTCCACGTGCGGGGCCGCCCAGACGCGGGCGTCCTGCACGCGCGGCGTGGCCCAGTCACGGGCGTCCTGCACCCGCGGCGTGGCCCAGGCCACGGCGTCTTCCGCGCTGCTCTTGGCCACCAGGCCGGCGTTCTTGGCCTTGGGCACCACCTGGGCGGCAGCGTCGAGGGCACGCTGTTTCGCTGAATCAGACACCCTAATCGGGCGCTTCACTGACATAAGGGACACTTGAACCTCCAGAGAGTTCTCTCGTCCACCTCACTTCCCCTGGCAGGCTCTGTCAACCGTTACCGGCTCGTGACCCGCCGGGCGGCTGGTCATCATGGCCGGAGCAATGTCCCGGCCGTGGCAGGATTCTGTGCATGGCAAACAATCTGACCGCAACGCTGCGGACCAACCGCGGGACGGTCCACGTCCGGCTCTTCCCCGATCACGCGCCGAAGACCGTGCAGAACTTCGTGGACCTGGCGGAAGGCAACCGGGAGTGGACCGATCCGAGGACCGGGCAGACCGGGAAGACGCGGCTCTATGACGGCACCATCTTCCACCGGGTGATCCCTCAGTTCATGATCCAGGGCGGCGATCCGCTCGGCACCGGCACCGGCGGCCCCGGCTACGAGTTCGCCGACGAGTTCCACACGGACCTGTCGTTCAACCGCCCGTACCTGCTGGCCATGGCCAACGCGGGCCCGGGCACCAACGGGTCGCAGTTCTTCATCACCGTGGTGCCGACGCCCCATCTCAACCGCAGGCACACCATCTTCGGCGAGGTCGTCGACGGCAGCGAGGTTGTCGACGAGATCAGCCGGGTTCAGACCGGCCGGAACGACCGGCCGGTGCAGGATGTCGTCCTCGAGTCGGTGGAGATCGAGCGCCAGGACGGCACCGGGGAATCCGCGGGGTAGGTCGTGGCCGTTCCCCCAGACCCGCCCGCCGGCCCCGGCGCCAGCCAGGGCACCGGTATCCCGGTCTGCTTCCGGCATCCGGGCCGGGAGACATATGTGTCCTGCGTCCGGTGCGGCCGGCCCGCCTGCCCCGACTGCCTGCGGTCCGCGGCCGTCGGCCAGCAGTGCGTCGAGTGTGTGCGGGAGGGAAACCGCGGCACCCGGCGCCCCGGAGCCATGTTCGGCGGCCGGCCTGCCACGGGCACGATGATCACCTGGGCTCTGGTCGCCATCAATATCGTGCTCTACATCGTGGAACTGGCCTGGCCGGGCCTCGCCAACAGCTGGGCGATGCTGGGCCAGGCCAGGATCACGGCGGGCGGCCCGCTCGAGGGCGTGGCCCAGGGCCAGTGGTACCGGCTGATCACTTCGGCGTTCCTGGCGCCCCCGGGCCTGGGCGGCCTCGGGCCGCTGGATATCGCGTTCAACATGTGGGCGCTTATCCTCGTGGGCCCGGCGCTGGAACGGCTGCTCGGCCACGTGCGGTTCCTCGCCGTGTACCTGGTGAGCGCGCTCGGCGGCTCGGTGATGTTCTACTTCGTCGGCCCGCCGAACGTGGAGGCGCTGGGCGCGTCCGGCGCGATCTTCGGCCTGTTCGGGGCCTGGTTCGTGGTGGCCAGGAAGCTGCGGCTGGACAGCCGGTGGATCGTGGCCGTGGTGGTGCTGAACCTGGTCATCGGGTTCGTCGTGCCCAATATCGCCTGGCAGGCGCATCTGGGCGGGATCCTGGCCGGCGGCCTGCTCACCGCCGCATACGTCTACGCGCCCCGCGAGAACCGGGCGCTGATCCAGGCCGGGGCCACCGTGGGGATGGTGATCATCATGATCGTCGCCGTGGCCGTGCGCAACCACCAGCTGGCCGCGGCCGCCTTCGGCTGACGCCCCGCGCCCGCGCTCTTATCCACAGGCTGTGGATAAGTATGACCTCAGCGCCACCGGGTGGAGAGCGCCACGCCCGCGATGATGAACCCGAAGCCGAGCACCAGGTTCCAGTCGCCCAGCGCACTCTGCACGGGCGTGGTCCCGCCGGTGACGTAGAACAGCGCGATCCAGGCCAGCCCGATCAGGAGGCACGCCAGCATGGTCGGCACCAGCCAGCGCGGGCTGACCTTCGCCTTAGTGGATCTCGGCGGCGGCGTGTAGACCGACTTACTTCTGACTCGGGACTTGGGCATGATCGTCTCCTGGCCGAAATTCTACGCGCTCGGTGATGCGGTCGGGCTGGGTGATGCGGTCGGGCTGGGCGTCGGGCTGGGCGGCGAGGTCTGCTCCTGGACCACGAAGATCGTCACCGAGGAACCCGGCGGGAGCACCGTGCCCGCGCTCGGGCTTGTCTTGAACACCGTGCCTGGCGAGAAGCCGCCCGGGCCCGGCTCGGTCTGCGTGTTCACGGTGAACCCGTCGTTCGCCAGCTGCGAGGTGGCCTCGGCCTGGGACTCGCCGACTACACCGGGTACCTTGGTCCCGCCGCCGGACACGAAGATCGTGATCACACTGTTCTTGGCCACCTTCGAGCCCGCCGCCGGGTCCTGCCGCACCACCTGGTTCTGCGGCGCGGTGGAGTTGGGCGCGGGTTTCTCGCTCACCTGGAAGCCCTTGGCCTGCAGCGCGCTCGTGGCCGAGCTCGCGCTCTGGCCGACCACGTTCGGTACCGCGATCGTGGCCGTACCGGTCGAGATGAACAGCTTGACCGTGGCGTTCTTGGCCAGCTTGGTGCCGAACGGCGGACTGGTGCTGATCACGTCGCCCTTGGGCACGCTGCTCGAGGCCCGGTTGATCGACAGGGGCTGCAGGTTGGCCTTCACGATCTCGTTCTCCGCCGCCTGCTTGCTCATGCCGACCACGTTCGGCACCGCGTAGCTGCTCCCGTTGCCTGAGACGTACGAGAACGCGTACACCAGGCCCGCGATGATGGCCACGGCCGCGATGGCGGCCACGATCCACGGCCACTTCTTGCGGCCCTGGGGCTCCTCCTCGTCCTCGTCCTCCGACCCGTACCGGTACGGCGGGATCGCGCTGGTGGGCCCGGCCATCTGGGTGGCCGACCCCATCCGCCGGGTGCCCTGGTAGTTCTCGGCGCGCATCGGCGCGGCCACCGGCATGCCCTGCAGCGCGCGCTGGATGTCGTTGCGCATCTCCCCGGCCGACTGGTAGCGGTCCCCGGGGTCCTTGGCCATCGCCTTGAGCACGATCGAGTCCGCCCAGGCGGGGATCTCCGGGTCCACCCGCGACGGCGGAACCGGGTTTTCCCGCACATGCTGGTAGGCGATCGCGACCGGCGAGTCCCCGGTGAACGGGGGCCGCCCGGTCAGCAGCTCGTAGAGCAGGCAGCCCGCGGAGTACAGGTCGCTGCGGGCGTCCACCCGCTCGCCCCTGGCCTGCTCCGGCGACAGGTACTGCGCCGTGCCGATGACCTGCGCGGTCTGGGTCATGGTGGCCTGCGCGTCGCTGACCGCCCTGGCGATGCCGAAGTCCATCACCTTGACCTCGCCGGTCCGGGTCAGCATCACGTTGCCGGGCTTGATGTCCCGGTGCACGATGCCGTTGCGGTGGCTGTAGTCCAGCGCCCGCAGCACCCCGTCGGTGATCTCCAGCGCCCGTTCCGGCAGCAGCCTGCGGTCGTCCCTGAGCAGGTCGCGCAGGGTCCGGCCGTCGACGTACTCCATCACGATGTAGGGGACCGGGGTGGGGCCCATCATGTCTTCGCCGGTGTCGTACACCGCCACGATGCTGGGGTGGTTGAGCGAGGCGGCGGACTGGGCCTCACGGCGGAACCTGGCCTGGAAGGTCTGGTCCCTGGCCAGGTCCTCGCGCAGGGTCTTCACGGCGACGATGCGGTCGAGGCGGATATCGCGGGCCCGGTACACCTCTGCCATGCCGCCGCGCCCGACGACCCCGTCGAGTTCGTAGCGGCCGCCGAGCAGCCGGGGCTGAGTCATATCACGCACTTGCGTTACCGTCCTGCGTCTCGGGTTCTCTGGTCGGCCTGCGCGGCGGGGGCGCGGGCGTCGGGCCGTCGCGATTTCCGCGCTGAGCCGCTACCGCGTGATGCAGTCAATGTACCCCCAGGTAGGCCTGAATGATCTTGACCGCGATCGGTGCCGCGGCGTCGGCGCCGAAGCCACCGCCCTTAACGATGACGCCGACGGCTATCGATGGGTTGGTAGCGGGCGCGAAACAGGTGAAGACCGCGTCGTCGAGGTTGGTCGCGCTGACCCCGTTCTCCGCGGTACCGGTCTTGCCGGCGATCTCTATGCCGGCCACCTGCTGGTTGGCGGTGGCGAACGCCGTGCCGGCCGGGTTCTGCGTCACCTGGATCATCATCTGCGTGATGCTGTCCGCGGCCTGCGAGGTGATCGGCTGGGACAGCACCGACGGGCTGGCGCTCTGGATCGTGGTCAGGTCGGGCGCCTGCACCTGCTGGACCATGTAGGGCCGCATCAGCGTGCCGTGGTTGGCGATCGCCGCGGCGTCCATCGCCTCCTGCAGCGGGGTCACCGCGTCGTCCAGCTGGCCGATCGCGGTGTACGCGGTCAGCGACTTGTCGGTGATCAGCGGGACGATGCTGGGCGAGACCTTCAGCGGGATCGTCAGGTTCTTGTCGTTCCAGCCGAACTTGGTGGCGTAGCTCTTCAGCGTGGCCCCGCCGAGCTGCATGCCGAGGTTGCCGAACGCCGTGTTACAGGACAGCCAGAACGCCTGGATGATCGGCGGGTGGCCGTCGCCGCACAGCTCGCCGCTGTCGTTGTTGAGCTGGTGGCCGTTGGGCAGGTTCAGCGGCTGCGGAGCGGCGACCGTGCTGTTCTGGTTCTTGACCTTGCCGGTCCCGAACCCGGCTGCGCTGGTAATGATCTTGAACGAGGAGCCGGGCGGGTAGGTCTCGTTGATGGCCCGGTTCAGCAGCGGCTGCCGCGGGTCCCGCAGCAGCGCATTGTCGATCTTGACGAACTTCCGGCCGTTGAGCGTGGTGAGCCGGTTCGGGTTGAACGTCGGGGTCGACGCCATGGCCAGGATCGCGCCGGTGCGCGGGTCCATGGCCACCGCCGCGGCCTGGTGCCCCCCGTCGGTCAGCAGCGCCCGGTACGCGGCCTGCTGCGCCTTCGGGCTGACGGTGAGGTAGACCGACGCCCCCTGCTTGGGCTTGCCGGTCACCAGGTCGATCAGGTTGTGCACGGCCAGGCTGGGCGCCGTCCCGGCCAGGTACTTCTGCTCGGCCTCCTCGATCCCGGTCGCGCCGTAGATCGAGGAGAAGCCGGTGATCGGGGCGTACATCGCGCCGCCGGGGTAGACCCGCCGGAAGGTGTTGGTCCCCTTGACCGGGACCGATTCGGCGATCTTGTAGTTCTGGCCGCTGCCGGCCGCGATGATCGAGCCGCGCTGGTACTGGAACTGCTGGTTGAAGACCCTGACGTTGCCGGGCTTGCCGGCCAGGCTGCTGGACTCGAACGCCTGCACGTAGTTCACGTTGATCAGCAGCAGCACGAACATGGCCAGGCAGGCCAGGGACAGGCGGAGCAGCGCACGGTTCATCCGGTCCGCACCACCTGGGTCATGCCCTCGTCCTGGATCGGCTGCGGGGCCGGCTTCCGCGCGGTGTCGCTGATCCGCATCAGCAGGCCGATCAGCGCCCAGCTGGCCACCAGCGAGGAGCCACCCTGGGACAGGAACGGGGTGGTGATGCCGGTCAGCGGGATCAGGTTGGTCACCCCGCCCACGATGATGAACACCTGCAGCGCGATCACGAACGACAGCCCGCCGCCCAGCAGCTTGGCGAACGGGTCGCGGACCTGGATAGCGGCGCGCAGGCCGCGCTGCACCAGCAGCCCGAAGATCAGCAGAATGGCCATCAGGCCGGTCAGCCCGAGTTCCTCGCCGAACGCGGTGATGATGAAGTCGCTCTGCACCAGCGGGGTGAAGAACGGCTGACCGTGACCCAGCCCGGTGCCGAAGAGCCCGCCGAAGCCCATGCCCTCCAGGCCCTGCACCGTCTGGTAGGAGATCGTGGTCGGGTTGTTGCCGGCCCACGGGTGCAGCCAGACCGTGAACCGCTCGTGGACGTGGCCGAACAGCTGGCTGGCCACGACCGCGCCGAACACGAAGAGCAGGGTCCCGATCAGCAGCCAGGAGGTGCGCTGGGTGGCGATGTAGATCATCGCCACGAACATGCCGAAGAACAGCGCGGAGGTGCCGATGTCGGTCTCGAAGACCAGGATGAGCAGGCTCGCGCCCCACGCGATCAGCACCGGGCCCAGGTCGCGCGCCCGAGGCAGGTCGATGCCCAGGAACCGGCGCCCGGCCAGCGCGAGGACGTCCCGCTTGGCCACCAGGTACCCGGCGAAGAACACGGCCAGCGCGAGCTTGGCGAACTCACCCGGCTCGATCGTGACCCCGCCGAGGATGATCCACACCTTGGCCCCGTTGACCTCGCTCATGCTCCGCGGCAGCAAGGCCGGGATCGCGAGCAGGACCAGGCCCAGCGCGCCCAGCGTGTACGTGTAACGCTGCAGCACCCGCACTTCCCTGACGAACGCGAGCATGGCGACGAAGGCGGCCACCCCGACCGCGCTCCACAGCACCTGGTACGTGGTGGTCATCGAGTTCATGGTGCTGACCGGGACACCGGGATTGCCGCCGCGGCCCGCCTGCTGCAGGCGCCAGATCATGACCACGCCCAGGCCGTTCAGCATCGCGGCGAGCGGCAGCATCAGCGGGTCAGACCACGGGGCCAGCCACCGGACGGCCAGGTGGGCGATGAACACGATGACCGCGAACGCGAGGCCGTACTCGGCCAGCCCGGCGGGAAGGTTGCCGTTCAGCCCCAGGCCCGCGGCCGCGTAGGCGAACAGCACCACCCCGACGGCGAAGACCAGCATCAGCAACTCGGTCCGCCGCCGTCCCCGCGGCATCGGGACGGCAGCGTCGGCCTCAGGCCGCGCGGACGAGTGGCTGGAGATAGCGGTCACCCGGGCGCCCCCTGGGGGGTGCAGCCCTGGGGCGTGAC
>Ga0070714_100001251_pt1 | contig 18342 bp, 10 predicted proteins | sample LARL83metaG_FD_65450 | JGI IMG/M metagenome (GOLD analysis project Ga0070714, IMG submission 65450) | Corn, switchgrass and miscanthus rhizosphere microbial communities from Kellogg Biological Station, Michigan, USA - LAR L8-3 metaG | ecosystem: Host-associated > Plants > Roots > Rhizosphere ... | reverse complement strand
CGCCACGAGTGTCCACAGTGGCAGGACGAACACGCCGACGACCACCGCGTACAGCACGAACCGCAGCACCTTCCGGCGCGGCATCCGCAGTCCCAGTGCGGTTCCCGAGTAACTCATCGTGCCTCGACCCTCCCCCGCCACCAGCGCAACAACAACGTGACGATCACCGTGATCACGAGCATCACCGTGGCGATCGACGACGCGTAGCCGAGATCACCGTTGGTGACGCCGGCCGTGTAGGCGTAGGTGATCGCGGTCTGCGTCGACCCGGCCGGACCGCCGTTGGTCAGCACGTAGATCTCGGTGAACACGCGCAGGCCGCGGATCACGCCGAGGGTGAGCACGATCGTCGTGATCGGCCGCAGGCCCGGAATCGTCACCGTCCGCATCCGTTGCCACGCACCGGCCCCGTCGATCGCGGCCGCCTCGTAGAGATCACGGTCGATCCCGGCCAGGCCGGCGAGGAAGATCAGCATGTCGTACGGCGCGCTCTTCCAGACCTGGATGAGGATCACCGACGCGAGCGCGCTGTGTGCGCTGGACAGGAACGGGAACGGCCCGAGCCCGATGTCGCCGAGCAGCCCATTGACCGAGCCGTAGCGGCCGGGGAACAACAGCGTGCCCCACAGTTCGGCGACCACGACCATCGCCGTCACCACGGGCAGGAACACGGCGGTCCGCAGGATGCGCAGGTGCCGCGCCGGCCCCTCCAGCAGCAGCGCGAGGCCGAACCCGACCATCATGGACAGGGCGACCGTCGCGACCGTGTCGATGCCGGTGTGCAGCAACGCGGTCCGCAGGTCGGGATCGCTCAGCACCCGCGCGAAGTTCGCCGTGCCGATCCACAGGTTGCCCAGGTACGGCCGCACGGTGAAGAAGCTGAGGTACGCGCCCCACACCGTCGGCCAGAACTTGAACACGCCGATCGCGATCAGCGCGGGCGCCAGGAACAGCCACGGCGAGAGGCGGCCCCGCCACCGGCCCCGACGCCGCGGCCGGCCGCCCACACGATCGCGTGAGCGGACCGGACGCGCGGTCGCCGCGGGAACGTCGAGTACGTCCATCAGCCGGCGAGGACGCCCTGCTGCTTCAGCAGCGTCGTGAACTGGCCGCCGAGCGCGTGCAACGCCGTCGCCGGGTCGGAGCACTGCGCCAGCATCGCGTTCAGCGCGTTCGACGTGGCCTGCCGGAACGCCGGCCAGTTGGGCATGTAGTCCGGCTCGTAGTGGCCCTGTCGCTGGTAGACCTGTTGGGCGAGTTGCCAGCGCGGGTCGTTCTTGTGCACGGTCGCGGCATCGACGGTCCGGTTCACGGACAGCCGCACGATCGTCGCCGTCGGGCTCGCGGTCATGCCGAGCGTCTGCGCGGTCGGCGTGATCATGTACTCGGCCAGTTGCTGCGCCTCGCTGGTGCGCTGCGAGCCGGCCATCAGGTAGATGTCGGTGCCCTCGGCCAGCGTCTGGCCGTTGGCGGGGCCGGCCGGCGGCGCGACCGCGGTGTACTTGTTCGCGATCGACGTGGCGTCCATCGTGGCGTAGGCGTAGGGACCGGTGAAGTACAGGCCGGCGACGCCGCTGCTGAACGCCTTGTTGCTGTCGGTCGTGACGTCGTTGAGCGCGCCCGGCTGCACGACCTTGTTGGTGCAGAACAGGTTCTCGAACCAGGTCGCGGCCTGCACGGCCTTCGGTGAGTCGATCGTCTCGGTGTACTTGCCGTTGCCGCTGTTGTGGAAGTAGTCGCCGCCGGCCTGCCACAGGAACGTCGACCAGTACCACGAGACGTAGCCACGGCTGGTCGAGCCGGGCACGGCGACGCCGTACGTGTCGGCCTTCCCGTTGCCGTCCGGGTCGCTCGCGGTGAAGGCCTTGGCGACGTTGACGAAGTCGGCCCACGTCGTCGGCGCCGTGAGTCCCAGCTTGGTCAGCCAGTTCGTGTTGACCAGCAGGATGTTGGCCTGCGCGGAGAACGGGACGGCGTAGAAGTTCCCGTCGCTGCCCTTGGCCGACGTCCAGGCCAGGTCGGTGAGCTGGTCGCCACCGGTGATGGAACTCCGGTTGACCTGCTGGAGGATGCCCTCCGCCCGGAACGCGCCGAGTTGGGACGCGTCGTCGACGACCAGGTCGGGCAGGTTGTGGCCGGCGGCGGCCGCGTTCACCTTGGTCTCGAAGTCGGTGAGCGTGGCGAAGGTGGTGACCTTGATGCCGGTCTTCGCCGTGAACGCGGCGAAGATGTCCTGATACTCCTTCTGCGAGTCACCGTTGCCCCGGATCCACACCGATAAAGGCCCGGGCGCCGACGATGACGACGAGGGGGTGCTCGCGCATCCGGAGACGACCGTGGCCCCGGCCAGGACCGCGACGACGGCGGCGAGCGCGCTCGTGAGCTTCATGAATCGCTCCTGTTCATATGCTTGAACAGCGAACATGAGTATGAATGGCTGACCCTACGACGAACGCGACGCCGGGGGCAAGAACGAGTCGACGGATCGTGATCTGGCCGATGCCTACGGGCTGACCGCGCTTTCGGGCGGGCCGACCGGCGGCGAAGGCCGCCGGCCGAGCACGGCGGACCGGCTTCGAAAGCTGAAACCGGTTCTAGCTTGTTGCTTGATCTACTTCGGTCTTCGCCACCCTGAAGTTGGCAAGCTCGCCCTCGGGACGGCCTGCCATCTCGTCCAGGCGTCCGCTGCGATCGGGATCAGACCGGCACCTCGCAGGAAATGTCGCACTCTCGGCTGGGCATGGCCCAGGTATCGAGCGCACCCTGAACGCATGCGGTCGGACGACTCGGCGACGGTCGGTGAACGCATCGCCTACCACCGCAAACGACGCGGCATGCCCCAGGAAGTCCTGTGCGGCCTCGTCGGCGGCCGGTCAACCGAGCGGCTTCGTCAGATCGAGAACGTAAGCGCGACGTCGACAGGTTGTCCACGATCGTCGCTGTCGCCGATGCGCTGAAGATCAGCTCGATGGTCCTGCTCCCCGGACCGTTCCGGACAACCCCACGTCAGGACGCCATGCTCGGCACGGCCCCCGACGCGGTGCCGGCCATCGAGTCCGCCATGCTCCGCTACGACGGCATCGCCGGCCTGATCGGCGTGCCGGAACGTCCGATCGTCTCGGTGAGCCTCGCTTGCCCTGGGTGGCCGCCGAACGTTCGATGCGCGCCGCCGAGCAGATCGGTGACGCCCTGCTGATCGGTGACGGGGCGTGGCGACTGGCCGTCGTCCTGCGGCACGCAGGTCGGCTCGTGGAGTCCACCGACGTGCCGATCGCCGCCGCAGACGCACTACAGTCCGAACTGGACAGTCCGCAGTCGTATTCGGTGTACGGCTCGCTGATGTCGAAAAGCCGCGGTCGGTGCTGCCACGCTTGGTAATCACAGAACCGCGTGGGACTACTTCGCGGAGGCGTCCCGAGCCGCGGACGTCATCGGCGATCGCAACGACTACTGGTTCGCGTTCGGGCCGACCAACATCGCGATCCATCAGGTATGGCTGGCGCTCGAACTGGGCGATCCGTCACGAGCGATCGACCAGGCCCCCACGTCGACCACGATCGGCTGCCACGTGAGTTGGCCGAACGACGCACGTCGCACCTGATCGCCGTCGCATGGGCGCATTACCTGCGTAGACACGACCGGGAAGCGGTCGACACGCTGAAGTCGGCACGGTCATCGGCGCCGGAGCAACTGATCTTCACCCACCGTGTGCATTCGATGTCGCGTGGGATGCTGCGACGTGAGCGCCGATCGATCCGGCATGATCTTCGCGACATGGCCGACTTCGTTGGTGTGACCGCGTGAGTCACCAAGACCGGTCAGAATTGGCGCATGGATCGTGATCTGACCGCCCTGGCCGACGCCTACGGAGTGGCTGTCCGGTACGAGGACGCCGACCGGCAGATGGTCGACGTGGCCGACGACGTCGTCGTCGCGGTCCTGGCCCAGTTCGGCGTGGATGCGTCGACCCAGGACGCTGTCGCCGCCGAACTCGCTGCCGTCCGCGCACGTCCGGCCGCACTGCCGCCCACGATCGTGCTGCGGATCGGCACCGGGCACCCGCTGCCCGGATCGGCCGTCGTCCGCCTCGAGGACGGCACCGAGCGGGCGGTCGCCGGTGCGGTGCCGGACGACCTCCCGCTGGGCTGGCATCGGCTGGTCACGGCCGATCGGGACGTGACGCTGTGCGTCGTGCCGGATCGGCTGCCGCCGGTGCCGGCGGCGTGGGGCTGGATGGTGCAGCTCTATTCGCTGCGGTCGGCCGATTCGTGGGGTATCGGGGATTTCGCCGATCTGGGCGAGTTCGCCACGCGATCGGCCGCCGAACTCGGCGCCGGCGTGCTGCTGGTCAACCCCGTCCAGGCGACCGGGCTGACGCGTCCCGTGCAGCGCTCGCCGTACTCGCCGGTCAGCCGCAGCTATCTCAATCCGCTGTACCTGAGCGTGACCGCGACCGAGACGTTCCGGCGGGCCGATCCGGAACTGCAGGACCGGGTCCGCGCGCTGCGCCCGGACGACGGCCCCGACCTGGTCGACTACGACGCCGTTCGCGACGCGAAACTCGCCGCGCTGGAACTCCTGTGGCCGCACCGGGTCGAACCCGACGCGCCGGCCGACCACGACTTCGCGACCTACTGCGCGCTCGCCGAGACGCACGGCCCGGACTGGCGCACGTGGCCCGACGGCATTGCCGCCGACCCCGAACGGGTGACCTTTCACGCCTGGTTGCAGCAGCTCTGCCGGGTGCAGCTCGATGCCGTGCGGGCCGGCATGGCGGTCGGCATCGTGCACGATCTGCCGGTCGGCGTGCATCCGGGCGGTGCGGACACGTGGGCGTGGCGCGAGGTGTTCGCGTCCGGCGTGCGGGTCGGTGCGCCGCCGGACGCGTTCAGCCAGCAGGGCCAGGACTGGAACCTGCCGCCGTGGCGGCCGGACAAGCTGGCCGAATCCGGATACGCGCCGTTCCGGGACGTGCTGCGCGGTGTCCTCGCGCACGGCGACGGCATCCGGGTCGATCACGTGGCCGGGCTGTGGCGGCTGTGGTGGATCCCGCCGGGCTTCCCGCCGAGCAAGGGCACGTACGTGCACTACGACGCCGAGGCGATGCTGGGCGTGCTGGCGCTGGAGGCACACCGCGCGAACGCGATCGTCGTCGGCGAGGACCTCGGGACGGTGCAACCCGTCGTCACGAAGACGCTGCACGAGCGCGGCATGCTCAGCTCGGCCGTGCTGTGGTTCCAGCGCGACTACGACAGCCCGGGGCACCCGTTCGTCGAGCCGAGCCAGTGGGCGACCGACGCGATGGCCAGCATCTCCACCCACGACCTGCCGACCGTTCTGGGCTGGCTGAACGCCGAACACGTCAAGCTCCGCGCCGATCTCGGCCTGCTGACCCGACCGGCCGATCTCGAGTACGCCGACGCGAAGGCCGACCGGGCCGCCCTGCTGGAGTTGCTCCGGCATCGGGGCAGTGACACCGAAACCGACGACCTCGTCGTCGCGTTGCACGCCCTGCTGGCGTCGGCCGCGTCCCGGCTAGTCCTCACGTCACCGCTGGACGTCATCGGCGAACTGCGCCAACCGAATCTGCCCGGCACGATCGACGAGTATCCGAACTGGCGGATCCGGATGCACGGCTCGATCGAGACGTTCTTCGCCGACCCACGCGTGCACGCAGTGGTGGCGCCGCTGCGGGCCGCCCGGCCCCCGGTAGGTTAGGCACCTCACGTATTGACGACGGGAGAGCCTGTGCGGCCCTGGCCGGGAACGCCCTATCCACTGGGCGCGACGTATGACGGCGTCGGCACGAACTTCGCCGTGTTCTCCGAAATCGCGGACCACGTCGAACTCTGCCTGTTCGACGACAGCGGCGACGAGACGCGCGTGCGGCTGCCCGAGATGGACGGTTTCGTCCATCATGGCTACCTGCTCGGGGTCGGCGCCGGCCAGCGCTACGGCTACCGCGTCCACGGACCGCACGATCCGGCCAAGGGCCAGCGCTGCAATCCGCAGAAGCTGCTGATCGACCCGTACGCCAAGGCGATCTCCGACGGTGTGCACTGGGACCAGTCCCTGTTCGGCTACAACTTCGGTCACCCGGACGAGCGTAACGACGCCGACTCGGCCGGACACGTGCCGCTGTCCGTCGTGGTCAGTCCGTTCTTCGACTGGGCCAACGACCGGCCCCCGAAAACGCCGTACAACGAGTCGGTGATCTACGAGGCACATGTGCGCGGCCTCACCATCAATCACCCGGACGTGCCGCACTCCTTGCGCGGCACGTACGGCGGCCTCGCACACCCGGTGATCATCGACCATTTCCGGCGGCTCGGCGTGACGGCGGTCGAACTGATGCCCGTGCACCAGTTCATCACCGATCACGCACTGTCCGAACGGTCCCTGAGCAACTACTGGGGCTACAACACGATCGGCTACTTCGCGCCGCACGACGCGTATTCGGCGATCGCGCACCAGGCCGGGCAGGTGCAGGAGTTCAAGGGCATGGTGCGAGCCCTGCACCAGGCCGACATCGAGGTGATCCTCGACGTCGTCTACAACCACACTGCCGAGGGCAACCATCTCGGGCCGACGCTGTCCATGCGTGGCATCGACAACGAGGCGTACTACCGACTCGTCGAGGACGATCCGCGGTACTACATGGACTACACCGGCACCGGCAACTCCATGAACGTGCGCAATCCGCACACCCTCCAGCTGATCATGGACTCGCTGCGGTACTGGGTGACGGAGATGCACGTCGACGGTTTCCGCTTCGACCTCGCCGCCGCGCTGGCCCGCGAGTTCTACGACGTCGACCGGCTGGCCACGTTCTTCGACCTGGTCCAGCAGGACCCGATCGTCAGCCAGGTCAAGCTGATCGCCGAACCGTGGGACGTCGGTCCCGGTGGCTACCAAGTCGGCAACTTCCCACCACTGTGGACGGAGTGGAACGGCAAGTTCCGGGACACGGTAAGGGATTTCTGGCGCGGTGAACCGGCGACGCTCGGCGAGTTCGCGTCCCGCATCACGGGTTCGTCCGACCTGTACCAGCACGACGGCCGGCGACCGTTCGCGTCGATCAACTTCGTCACCGCGCACGACGGCTTCACCCTGCGCGATCTGGTGTCGTACAACGAGAAGCACAACGCGGCCAACGGCGAGGACAACAAGGACGGCGCCGACGACAACCGCTCGTGGAACTGCGGCGCCGAGGGCGACACGGACGATCCGGCGATCAACGACCTGCGCACCCGGCAGCGCCGCAACCTCCTCGTCACGCTGCTGCTGTCGCAGGGCGTGCCGATGCTGTTGCACGGCGACGAACTCGGCCGCACCCAGCGCGGCAACAACAACGCGTACTGCCAGGACAACGAGATCTCCTGGGTGGACTGGTCGACGGCCGACCACCGGATGACCGCGTTCACGGCCGCGCTGACCGAGTTCCGCAAGGCACACCCGGTGTTCCGGCGGCGCCGGTTCTTCGCCGGTACGCCGATCAGCAAGGACGACGAACTCGGCGACATCGCGTGGTTCACGCCGTCGGGCGCGAAGATGATCGAGCAGAACTGGGACGACGGGTTCGGCAAGGCGATCATGGTTTTCCTCAACGGCGCCGGCATTCCCGACCTGGACCAGCGCGGCATGCCGGTGGTGGACGACTCGTTCCTGATGGCGTTCAACGCGCACTACGAGGACATCGACATGACGCTGCCCGACGCCGACTACGGCGACGACTGGCGCATCGTGGTCGACACCACCACGGGCGTGGTGGTCGGCGAGACCTACAACACGACGGAGGCCGAGATCGTGCCGGCCGGCGGTTCGATCAAGGTCACCGCGCGGTCGCTGATGGTGTTGCAGCGGATCGAGCCGGAGCAGTGACCGTCCCGAGCTCGACGTACCGCCTCCAGCTCCGCCCCGAGTTCACGTTCGCCGACGCGGCGGATCTCGCCGACTACCTGCGGGATCTCGGCGTCGGCGCGATGTACCTGTCGCCGGTCCTGGAGGCCGAGACCGGGTCGACGCATGGCTACGACGTGACCGACCCGACGCGCACGCGACTGGATTTCGGCGGCGAGGCCGGCCGGGTCGAGCTGGTGGGGCGGCTGCGCGCGGCCGGGCTGGGGCTCGTCGTGGACATCGTGCCGAACCACATGTATGTGGGCGGGCCCGAGAACCGCTGGTGGTGGGAGGTGCTGCGGCTGGGCCGCGACTCTCCGTACGCAAGGTTCTTCGATATCGACTGGTCGCGCGGCCGGCTGCTACTCCCCGTACTCGGGAAAGAAGATGACGTCTCTTTTCTGACGATACACGGTGGAGAGCTCCGCTATGTAGACCATTCGTTTCCACTAACACCTGATTCCGGGGGCGGCACGCCGCAGCAGGTGCACGACCGGCAGCACTACGAGCTGGTCGACTGGCGGCGCGGGAACGCCGAACTGAACTACCGCCGATTCTTCGACATCACGACACTGGCCGGCGTCCGGGTCGAGGACCGTGACGTCTTCCAGGCAACGCACGCCGAGTTCCTCCGCTGGGCCAGAAACGGCGAGATCACCGGCCTGCGGATCGACCACCCGGACGGCCTGGCCGATCCCGGCGGCTACCTGCGGCGACTGCGGGACGGCGCGCCGGACGCGTGGATCGTGGTCGAGAAGATCCTGCATCCCGGCGAGTCGCTGCCCACGAGTTGGCCGGTCGACGGCACGGTCGGCTACGACGCGCTGCGCGAGATCTGCGGCGTGTTCATCGACCCGGCCGGCGAACCGACCGCCGCCGAGGACTTCGAATCCGTCCGGTACACGGCGAGCAAGCTCGTCACGGACACGATCCTGGTCGCCGAGATCCGCCGGATCGCCGCACTCGTGCCCGATGTCGAGCAGGCGCACGACGCGATCGCCGAACTACTGGTCGCGTTCCCGGTGTACCGGTCGTACCTGCCCGAACACGGCGACTACCTGGCCGAGGCGTTCGATGCCGCACGCCGCAACCGGCCCGAACTGGCCGGCGCGTTGACCGCGATCGAGCAGCGTATGACCGGCGAACTGGCCACGCGCATCCAGCAGACGTCCGGCATGGTTGTGGCGAAGGGCACCGAGGACACGACGTTCTACCGGTACACCCGATTCGTCGCGTTGAACGAGGTCGGCGGCGCGCCGGACCGGTTCGGCGTCGAGCCGGCCGAGTTCCACGCGCTCGCCGCCGCCCGCCAGGCCGGTTGGCCGGCGACGATGACTGCACTGTCCACACACGACACCAAGCGCTCCGAGGACGTCCGCGCCCGACTGGCCGTGTTGTCCGAACTGCCGACCGAGTTCGCTTCGGCTGTCACGCGATGGTCGGCCCGGCAGGGCATCGACGAGCCGGCACTGAATCTGCTGGCGTGGCAGACGTTGATCGGCGCGTGGCCGATCAACGTCGAACGCATGGCCGACTACCTGTTGAAGGCCGCGCGGGAGGCCAAGATCCGCACCACGTGGACCGAGAACGACACGGCGTTCGAGGCCACGGTCACCGCGTGGCTGGGCGCCGTCATGCACGATGCCGAACTTGCCGCCGACGTCCGGCAGTTCGTCGATCGCGTCACGCCGCCGGGGTGGTCCAACGCGCTGGGCCAGAAACTCGTGCAGCTGGCCGGCCCGGGTGTGCCGGACGTGTACCAGGGCACCGAACTCTGGGATCTGTCGCTGGTCGACCCGGACAACCGCCGGCTCGTGGACTACACCCGCCGCCGTGACCTGCTGGGCGCGATCATCGCGGGCCACCTGCCGGACGTCGACGACACCGGCGCCGCGAAACTGCTGGTCACGCACAGAACCCTGACGCTGCGCCGCGACCGCCCCGACCTGTTCACCGGCTACCGTCCGGTACAAGCCGAAGGCCCGACCGCCCGGCACGCGCTCGCGTTCGCGCGGTCGGCGAACCTGGTCGTGGTCGCCACCCGACTCCCGGTCGGCCTGGCGGCGGCTGGTGGTTGGCGCGACACGCTACTGCCGCTGCCGCCCGGCACCTGGACCGACGTGCTGACCGGGCAGGCTGCCAACGGCCAGTTGGCCGAGTTGCTCGGACGGTATCCGGTAGCCCTGCTGGAGCGATCATGAGATTCCGCGTGTGGGCGCCGGGCCAGGACCGGGTGCGGCTGCGGGTCGCCGACACCGACCACGAGATGCGCCAGAACCACGGCGGCTGGTGGTCGATCGAGATCGACGCGGGCCACGGCACCGACTACGCCTATCTACTGGGTGACGACGCCACTCCCCTGCCCGACCCACGCTCGGCATGGCAGCCGGACGGCGTGCACGGCCCGTCTCGCGTCTACGACCACACCATCTTCACCTGGACCGACCAGGCCTGGACCGGCCGACAGTTGCCCGGCGGCGTCGTCTACGAACTGCACATCGGCACGTTCACGCCCGGCGGCACGTTCGACTCCGCCATCGACCGCCTAGATCACCTGGTCGATCTCGGGATCACGCTGGTCGAGGTGATGCCGGTGAACTCGTTCGACGGCGTGGCCGGTTGGGGTTACGACGGCGTGCTGTGGGGCGCGGTGCACGAGCCGTACGGAGGTCCGGACGGGCTCAAGCGGTTCGTGGACGCATGCCACGGGCGCGGCATGGGCGTCGTGCTCGACGTGGTCTACAACCATCTCGGCCCGTCCGGTGCGTACCTGCCGCGCTTCGGGCCGTACTTCGCCGGGCAGAGCGACTGGGGTCCGGCGCTCAATCTGGACGGTCCCGACTCCGACGAGGTCCGCCGGTACGCGATGGACAACGCACTGTCCTGGCTGCGCGACTTCCACGTCGACGCGTTGCGCCTGGACGCCGTGCACGCGCTCACCGACCGGCGTGCCCTGCCGGTCCTGACCGAACTGGCCACCGAGGTCGACGCGCTGTCCGCCGGAATCGGCCGGCCGCTCACGCTGATCGCCGAGTCCGACCGCAATGACCCGGCCACGGTGACCGCCCGCGAGGCCGGCGGCATGGGCCTGCACGCACAGTGGAGCGACGACCTGCACCACAGCCTGCACGTCGCCGTCACCGGCGAGACCAGCGGTTACTACGCCGACTTCGCCGCGCCGGGTGCGCTGGCCAAGACGCTGCGTGAGGTGTTCTTCCACGCCGGTACGTGGTCGTCGTTCCGCGGCCGTACGCACGGCCGGCCGGTCGACACGCACACGATTCCCGGCCACCGGTTCGTCGTGTGTCTCCAGAACCACGACCAGATCGGCAATCGCGCCGCCGGTGACCGGCTCTCGGCAACGGTGTCCACGGACAAACTGGCGTGCGCGGCCGCGATCGTGTTCTGCTCGCCGTACACGCCGATGATCTTCATGGGCGAGGAGTGGGCGGCGAGCACGCCGTGGCAGTTCTTCGCGTCGTTCCCCGATCCGGCGCTCGCCGACGCCGTCCGCACCGGACGCCGCGCCGAGTTCAGCCGGCACGGGTGGGGCGACGAGGTACCGGACCCGATCGATCCGGCCACCGTCGAGCGGTCCCGGCTCAACTGGGCCGAACTCGACGAGCCGGCGCACCGCGACATGCGCCAGCTCTATCGCCGGCTGATCGCGCTACGCCGGAAACGCCCGGAAATCGCCGATCCACGCCTGGACCGTTTCCAGGTCGATTCGGGCGATTCGTGGCTGGTGCTGCATCGTGGCCAGGTGCGGCTCGCGGTCAATCTCGGCGACACGCGGGTCCGGGTGCCACTGGGCGGCCTGCTGGACGAGATGCTGCTCGGCTGGGGCATGGTCGTGGTCGCCGGTGACGAGGCGGTCCTGCCACCCACGTCGTTCGTGCTGGTCTCGGTGCTCCCCGTCGATCAGCCGTAATCGAGAAAGTATCGTCATCCCATGGCGCTGCGACCCGTGTCCGGACATTCCGTACTCGCCGGTCGTCCGTTTCCGCTCGGCGCGCACACCGAGGCGGGTGGTGTCCGGTTCGCGGTGGCGTCGACGGTGGCCGACGCCGTCGAGGTGTGCCTGATCGACGAGGACGGCATCGAGCGACGGATCGAGCTGACGGAACGCACGTTCGGCGTGTGGCACGGCCTGGTGCCCGGCGTGACGACCGGGCAGCGTTACGGGTACCGCGTGCACGGTCCGTACCAGCCCGAACACGGCCTGCGCTGCAACCCGGCCAAGCTGCTGGTCGACCCGTACGCGACGCGGATCCACGGGCGGGTGACGAACCTCGACGCCGTGCTCGGCTACGTCGGCGACCCGATGTACGGGCGAGCGTCCACAGTGGACTCACTCGGCAGCGTCCCGCTGTCCGTGGTCAGCTCGCCGGGCGGTCCGGACACCGGCGTGCACCCGGACGTGCCGTTCGAGGAGACGGTGATCTACGAGGTGCACGTCAAGGGCTTCACGCAGGCGCACCCCGAGCTGCCCAAGAGTTTGCGCGGCACGTACCTCGGGCTCGCCCATCCTGTGGTCGTGGAACACCTGCTGCGCCTGGGCGTCACGGCCGTGGAACTGTTGCCGGTACACGCGTTCGCCGACGAGCCGTCGTTGCTGCGGGCCGGGCGGCACAACTACTGGGGCTATTCGCCGCTGGGCTATTTCGCGCCGTATGCCGGTTATGCCAGCGAACCGGGCCGCGAGATCGAGGAGTTCCGCACGATGGTCGCGGCGCTGCACGCGTCCGGCATCGAGGTGATCGTCGACGTCGTGTACAACCACACGTGCGAGGGCGGCCCAGGTGGCCCGACCCTGTCCATGCGCGGCTGCGACAACCTGTCGTACTACCTGCACGGCACGCGGGGCAACGCCGTGGACATCACCGGGTGCGGCAACACGCTGGACGCCCGATCGCCGACCGTGATCCGGCTGGTCACCGACTCACTCCGTTACTGGACAACGGAGCTAGGCGTGGACGGCTTCCGGTTCGACCTCGCCAGCACGCTCGGCCGCCCGAGCGGCGGCTACTTCGACCGCGACTCGGCGATGCTGACCGCCATCACGAGCGACCCGATCCTGTCCCGATGCAAGCTGATCGCGGAACCGTGGGACGCAACCGGCGAGGGCTATCGTGTCGGCGAGTTCGCCGCACAGTGGGCCGAGTGGAACGGACGCTACCGCGACACGGTCCGCGATTTCTGGCGCGGCGCGACGGGCGTGCGGGATCTGGCGTACCGGTTGTCCGGCTCGTCGGATCTGTACGACCACAACCTGCGCCGCCCATGGCAGTCGATCAACTTCGTCACCGCCCACGACGGCTTCACCCTGCGTGATTTGGTCTCCTACGACCACAAACACAACGAGGCCAACGGCGAAGACAACCGAGACGGCACCGACGACAACCGCTCGGCAAACTATGGTGTCGAAGGCGACTCCGACGACGCCGGTCTGCTCACGATCCGCACCCGCCAGGCCAGGAACATGCTGGCCACCCTGTTGCTGTCGACCGGCACCCCCATGCTATTGGCCGGCGACGAGCTGTGGCGCACACAGCGCGGTAACAACAATGCCTATTGTCAGGACAACGAAATGTCCTGGATGGACTGGGACAAAACCGAGGCGATCGAGGCAATGCTCGCCTTCACGCGGCGCACCGTGCGCCTGCGGTCAAGGAGCCCCGCGCTGCGCCAGCCGGAATTCTTCGAAGGCCGGCCAACCCCGACCGGCCGCCCGGACCTGATCTGGTTCCGACCAGACGGCAACGAAATGAGCGACACCGACTGGTTCGACGAGCACCGCCGCACCCTGGCCATGTGGATCGACGGCTCGACCTCCCGCTCCCGCACGCGGGATGGCGAGGTCGTCACGGACCACTCGTGGCTGCTTCTCATGCACGCGGGCACCACCCCGGTCGAGGTGGTGCTGCCGGCAGCCGAGTACGGCGCCACGTTCGAGCCCGTCCTGGACACCAGTGCTCCGGACGGCGCACCACCGGTCCGCCGGATCCACACGGCGGGGGGCGCGTTCACCCTCCCGGCCCGCTCGCTGATGCTGCTACGCGCACCCCGCCTGTCATCGATCTGATGCCAGCAAAGGGTTGTTCAGCCTTGCCTGCTCCGTTCCGATCCGAAGCTCCCGTTACGACAATGAGGAGATCGGAGCGAAGCAGGAGGCCGAAACCCGGGACTGCTTTGACCCGGCCAACCAGTCCCAAGCAGCAGCCAGGATCAGGGAATAGCGAGAAGGACTGAACTACCAGCCTTCTGCCCGGGGGTTTGGGCCCGTCCCGGTCAGGCTTTCACCGGCCCGGTTCCTTGGTGGTTCGACTGCTTTGAGCCCCTTTCACTGCTGGTCGGTCTTTGGGTGGTGGGCTGGATTCAGCGGTCCCCCTAGTTAGCCAATATCACACGCCCCAACTCCGCCGGCGTAGCAAGCAGATCATGCCGAGGCAACACACGCACCGTATAACCAACCGAACCCGCATAAGGCAACGGCATAGACGCCGTATACCCCCCATCATCCTGATGCGCCATGGGCCGAACAACGAGGTCATACAATTCACCCCCGCCATCCACACGCCCACAAACCAACTGCACGTCAACATCCGACGCGGCCAGCGACCCATGATCGATCTCAGCGCGAGCCGACACCGACGCACCCAACTCCGCCACCCCGGAGTTGAGAGCGAAGTCCACCACCCGCACCGCAGTCCAGTGCTCTCGCAGCCTCTCCCGATAAGCCGCGAGATCACGCGCCCCACGGAACCCGTCCGCCGCGATCACACCAGCCGACCGAGCCGCCGGAACATACAGATTCCGCACGTACTCGCGCACCATCCGAGACGCCTGCACGCGCGGCCCCAAAGTCGCCATGGTGTGCCGGACCATGGCCAGCCAGCGAACCGGCAACCCCTCCGCCGTGCGCTCATAGAAAGCAGGCGTGACCTCGCGATCGAGCAACCCGTACAGGGCCGACGCCTCGAGTTCGTCCCGACGATTGGTGTCCGTCAGGCCATCAGCGGTCGGGATGGCCCAACCATTGTCACCGTCGTACATCTCGTCCCACCAACCGTCCCGGATGGACAGGTTGAGGCCGCCGTTGAGGGCCGACTTCATGCCGCTGGTGCCGCACGCCTCCATCGGGCGCGTCGGGTTGTTCAGCCACACGTCGCAACCCCAGTACAAATACCGGGCCATCGACATGTCGTAGTCGGGCAGAAAGACGATTCTGTGCCGCACACCGAGGTCATCCGCGTAGCGGACGAACTCCTGGATCATCGACTTGCCCGGATCGTCCGCCGGGTGCGACTTCCCGGCGACGACCAGCTGGATCGGCCGGGCCGGGTCCAGCAACAGTGACCGCAGGCGGTCCGGATCACGCAGCATCAGGGTGAGCCGCTTGTACGTGGGGACGCGGCGGGCGAAGCCGATCGTCAGTACGTCGGGGTCGAACACCGTGTCGGTCCAGCCCAGCTCCAACGCCGTGGCGCCACGACGCAGCCACGACGCCCGCACCCGCCGCCGCACCTCAGCGACGAGTCGCGCCCGCAGCAGGCCGCGCATGGTCCACAGCTCACGATCCGAGATCGAGTCCAGCGGCACGAGCGCTTCGTCGGCCGTCCAGGTCGGGCCGTGCACACCGTTGGTGATCGAGGTGATCGGCACCTCGGTCACGTCGAAACCGGGCCACAGCGCGCGGAACATGTCCCGGCTGACCTCACCGTGCAATGCCGACACGCCGTTGGCCCGTTGCGCCAGGCGCAATCCCATGTGCGCCATATTGAACACGCCGGGGTCCTCCTCGGCGCCCAGCGCGAGAATCCGATCGGTGTCGACGCCGGGCAGCAGGTGGCCCCGGTCGAAGTACCGGCGTACCAGGTCGATCGGGAACCGGTCGATGCCGGCCGGAACCGGTGTGTGCGTCGTGAACACCGTGCCGGCACGCGCCGCGCCGAGTGCCTGGTCGAAGTCGAGCCCGGCCGCGGCCAGTTCGCGGATGCGCTCCAGACCGAGAAACCCGGCGTGTCCCTCGTTCGTGTGGAACACCGACGGCTCGGGATGCCCGGTCCGCCGGCAGAACGCCCGCACGGCCCGCACGCCGCCGACGCCGGCCAGGATCTCCTGCCGGATCCGGTGCTCCTGGTCGCCGCCGTAGAGCCGGTCGGTCACGGCACGCAACTCGTGATCGTTCTCGGCCACGTCCGAGTCGAGCAGCAGCAGCGGCACCCGCCCGACCCGCGCCTGCCAGATCCGGGCGACCAGGTCCCGCTCGTCCGGCAGTGTCACGCGCACCACAACGGGGGTGCCGTCGTTCTCGGTCAGTGGCACGAGCGGCAGCCTGCCGGGGTCGATCGTGGGGTACTGCTCGACCTGCCACCCCTCCGGTGACAGGGACTGGTGGAAGTACCCGGCGTGGTAAAGGAGGCCGACCGCGACCAGCGGTACGCCCAGGTCGGACGCGGCCTTCAGGTGGTCGCCGGCGAGCACGCCGAGACCACCGGAGTAGATCGGCAGCGCCTCTGTGACGCCGAACTCCATCGAGAAATAAGCGACCGCGGCTGGGTATCCTTCTTGTGCCTGGTACCAGCGCGGCTCTGTCAGGTAGCGCTCGAGGTCGGCCTGGGCCGACACGACGCGGACGCGGAAGTCGGCGTCGTCGGCCAGTTCGGCCAGCCGGTCACGCGATGTGTCGGCCAGTACGCGGAGCGGATCGCCGCCGCTGGCCTGCCATACGGCGGGGTCGACGGCGGCGAAAAGGTTTCGTGTCGGTTGGTGCCATGTCCAACGCAGGTTGGCGGCGAGAACGCCGAGTGCGGACAGGGGTTCCGGGAGGCTGGGTCGAACGGTCATCCGGCGAACTGCTCGCATGGCGCCCGACCCTATCGTCCGGTCAGAATGGGCTGGGTCGGGGAGAGTGGGTACCCGTTGACCGACGGTGTCCCGCCAACGAAGCACAAGATCACTTCAGGCACACTGTGCGCGCCACGAACACCAGACGACAGGAGGCGAAGGCAGCATGACCGGTCGGCTCGGTATCGATGACGTTTCGCCCACTGTGGGCTGCGGCCGCTCGCCGGCCAAGGCCGTGGTGGGCGAACACGTTCCGATCACGGCCACGGTGTGGCGCGACGGGCACGACGCCGTGGCCGCGACGGTCACGTGGCGCGGGCCGCACGATCGGGTCGCGCGACAGTCCAGGATGGCCGAACGCGGGACCGGGCTCGACCTGTTCGCCGTGGTGATCGTCCCGGATGAGCCGGGCGAGTGGACCTACCGGGTGGACGCGTGGAGCGACCCGTGGGCCACGTTCCACCACGCGGTCGAGGTCAAGATCGCGGCCGGTCAGGGGCCTGGCGACCTGGCCAACGACCTGGAGATCGGCGCGCGCCTGGCCGAACGCGTGGCCCGGCGGCCGGACCGGTGGACCGACCGCGCCCTGCTGACCCGGGTCGCCGCGGCGCTGCGCGACGAAGAGCAGCCGTTGCCCGAACGCGTGGCGCTGGCCTTGTCGGACGAGGTTGGCCGGATCATGCAGGACCATCCGGTGCGCGAACTGGTCACGAAGGGCCAGCAGATGCGGCTGTGGGTGGACCGCAAGCGGGCCGCGTTCGGCTCCTGGTACGAGTTCTTTCCCCGCTCGACCGGCGGTTTCGACGAGGCGGGCCGGCCGGTGCACGGCACGCTCGCCACGGCGGCCGGCGAACTGGACCGGGTCGCCGCGATGGGCTTCGACGTGGCGTACCTGCCGCCGATCCACCCGATCGGCCGGGTGCATCGCAAGGCCCCCAACAACAAGCTGGGCGGCACCGAGGCCGACGTCGGCTCGCCGTGGGCGATCGGCGCGGACGAGGGCGGCCACGACGCGATCCACCCTGAGCTCGGCACGTTCGACGACTTCGACCGGTTCGTGGCCCGCGCCGAGGAACTGGGCCTCGAGGTCGCGCTCGACCTGGCGTTGCAGGCCGCGCCGGATCATCCGTGGGTGACGAAGTATCCGGAGTTCTTCACGACCCGCCCGGACGGCACGATCGCCTACGCCGAGAACCCGCCGAAGAAGTACCAGGACATCTACCCGATCAACTTCGACAACGACCCGAAGGGGATCTACGCCGAGGTCCTGCGGGTGGTGCTGCACTGGGTCGAGCACGGGGTGCGGATCTTCCGGGTGGACAACCCGCACACGAAGCCGCCGGACTTCTGGGCCTGGCTGATCCAGACCGTGAAGGACGCGCATCCGGACGTGTTGTTCCTGTCCGAGGCGTTCACCCGGCCGGCGATCCTGTGGGGTCTGGCACGCTTGGGATTCACCCAGAGTTACACATATTTCACGTGGCGGACCACGAAGGAGGAGCTGGTCGAGTTCGGCGTCGATCTCGTCCGGCACTGTGACGAGGGCCGCCCGAACCTGTTCGTGAACACGCCGGACATCCTGCACGAGTCGCT
>Ga0070714_100001249_pt1 | contig 18349 bp, 16 predicted proteins | sample LARL83metaG_FD_65450 | JGI IMG/M metagenome (GOLD analysis project Ga0070714, IMG submission 65450) | Corn, switchgrass and miscanthus rhizosphere microbial communities from Kellogg Biological Station, Michigan, USA - LAR L8-3 metaG | ecosystem: Host-associated > Plants > Roots > Rhizosphere ... | reverse complement strand
GCTCGCGTCCACTGCCAAGCCCATGGGAGCGTTCAAGGCAGCTTGCGGACCGGGGCCATCGTCACCACCGAAGGTCGGGCTGCCGGTGCCTGCGACGGTCGTATAAACTCCACCGGAAAATTTCACGATGCGCCTGGCGACTGTGTCGGCGACATAGAGATTGCCGGAAGAGTCGATAGCAACTCCGTCGGGATGGGTGAAGCCGACTGCCGCCGTGATGATGTTCCCGCCGCCAACCTGACGGACCGCATTATTGCCGGCGTCCGCGATGTAGACGTTGCCCGAGCCATCCACCGCGACCCCGACCGGATTATTCAACTGAGCGCCAGTAGCCGCAGCCCCGTCGCCAGAGTATCCCGCTCCCGTACTGTTGTTTCCCGCAAAGGTAGTAATGGTCCCATTGGCAACCTTGCGAACCACGTTGTTGCCCGAATCCGCAATGTAGAGGTTGCCCGAAGCATCGACCGCTACCCCGGTGGGATTGCTCAACTCGGCGCTGGTGGCCGCTGCATTGTCCCCGGTAAATCCGGCGGTGCCGTTGCCGGCTACCGTGGTGATGACTCCCCCGGACACTTTGCGGACGCGATTGTTCAAGCCGTCGGCGATATAGAGGGTGCCGGATTTATCCACTGCCAGGCCAAACGGACCGTTCAGCTGCGACCCGACCGCGCTACCACTGTCACCCGCGAAGCCGGGGGGAGTGCCGGGTGAACCCGCAATGGTAGTGATGGTGTACTGCTGCGAAAGGGCGCTGGCCGCAAACAGAATCCCGATGAATACACTCCTGGCCGACAGACGGATCGCCATGCCAGGAAGAAACCCGCTCAGAAAAAAGAAGTTGCGAGGGTGACGACGCCCCTCGGCGCGATGACTGTATTGCAATCACCTAGTATACTGCGAGGCGAGGCTCATTGACCGCCCGGACTCTGCACGAAAGGGATAAAATCGATACATGAATCCTGGCACTTCTCGTCGCACGTTTCTAGGCGCTTCCGCCGCCGCGGTGGCTGCCTCGCAGCTCGGCTTCGGCGCCACGTCCGAAGATCCCCGCGAATTCAAACTGGGCATCGCCACCTATTCGTTGCGCAAGTTCTCGCGCGCGCAGGCCATCGCCATGCTCAAGCAGATGAAGGTCAAGTACGTAAACATCAAGGATTTTCATCTCCCCATGAATGCGTCGCCGGAGGAGATCCGGGGGGGCCGTAAGGAATTCGAGGATGCCGGATTTATCATCGAGGGCGGCGGCAACATCACGTTTGCCAAGGATGACGACCAGGACATTCGCAAGAACTTTGAATACGCGAAGCTGGCAGGGATGCCGATCATCGTGTGCGCGCCGACGCATGCGACGCTGCCCAAGATGGAGAAGTACGTCAAGGAATACAACATCAAGGTCGCGGTCCACAATCATGGGCCGGAGGACAAACATTTCCCCACGCCGCAGAGCGTGCTGGACGTAGTGAAGAACATGGACCCGCGCATGGGACTGTGCATCGACTGCGGCCACACCTCGCGTACCGGCGTGGATGTTGTGGAATCGATCAAGGTGGCCGGCGCCAGGCTGCACAGCATGCACGTCAAAGACCTGGCCGATGCGAAAGTGAAGGAAAGCCAGTGCGACGTGGGCGATGGCGTGCTACCGATCGTGGGCATCTTCAAACAGCTGCACCGCATGAATTACACCGGCGGCGTGATGTTGGAGTACGAGATCAATGAAAACGATCCGATGATGGGGATCGAGAAGAGCCTGTCCTACATGCGCGGAGTGATGGCCGGGCTGCGGGGATAAAGGCTCACAGCGCCTTCTTGAGCAACGCGATCTGGCCGGCGTGATATAGATTGTGCTGTACCACGCCGTGCAACAGGAAGGCCAGCGAATAATTCTTTCCCGGCGTTTGGTTCTCTAGCGAGGACTCGGGAAGCGAACAGATCGCGGCCTTGAGCTGCTTGTGCTCCTGCTCCAGCGCGTCTAAAGTCTGCTGCCAGGCGGCCGGGCTGCCACCATCGATCAGCGGCCAGTCCTCTTCTGGAGTCAGCTTAGCCGGATCGCCAGCCAGCCGCCGTCGGGCGGCGGACATCCATACGCCGATGTGCATGGTCAGTTCCCAGATGCAATGACCTTGGCCGAGCGGTCTGGCGAGGGCCTGCTCAGCCGTAACACCGGCAAGAAGTTCCTGCACTGATGGACCGTGCCAGGCCTCTCCTGAGTAGGAGCGCTGCAGCTGATCCGCAATCAGTTCGATCTGGTTCATTTCGTTGGTAACCTCCTATTTATAGTTTATAGGTTACCACGTTAGTAACCTATAAAAGCGCATTAGATGGTTACTGACGCTACTGCGTTTAAGACCTGCTCGACCGAAATATCATTCAGATTTCCGCTCACCACCCGGACCCGCTCGCCGCGCGGAGCCCAGACGGCCGGATCGGTAGGGCCAAAGATCGCGACCACCGGAATACCGACCGAGGCGGCCAGATGCGTGATCCCGGAATCGTTGCCGACGTAGACACGCGCGGTGGCCAGCCAGCAAGCCAGCTCGAACAGATTATCAATACGGGCTGCATCTTCGAGCTGTTCCTCCGGACCCGCGCACCAACGCACGGGCATCCCGAGACACCGCGCCAGCTCACGGTAGTGCTCCAAGCTCCAGTTTTTTCGGGCGCTCCCTGAGAACGGATGGATGACGGCGAAATCGCCCGTGGGTCCGGGGAGGCATGGGATGCGCGGTAAGGCAATGCCGCTGCATCCAGCTTGCTGCAAGAAAAAGTCCGCGGCATGGGTCTTTTCTGCGGCTGGAGGCAGGGCGTCCAGGAATCGAAGGGGTACGCAGAGCTGGTTCATCTGGGCGCGAAACTCGGCGCGGTTCGAGCCGTACCAGGAGACGATCTCATTAAACGACCGCAGTTGAACGAGAAGCTCCGGCGGTGGGTCGAGACCGGTAAGCCCCATGCGATCGATGCCGGTAGAGCCGAGGGATCGCCCGCAATCGGCAAACCCGATCAAGGGGACGACTTCGGAGCGAACCCAAACCTCGGTGTAATCAGAGCGCAGGCATTCCAGCGCGGGTAAAGACAGGATGCAATCGCCGATCGCTCCGGGCCGTATCAATAGCCGCCGGAAAGCCAAGCTACTTTACTGGCGTGCTGGTTTCAAACAGCGGGCCATCCATGTCCTGGATGCTCAGATGAATCGCCTTCGACGCTTCCAGTTCCTGATTCTTGACCTCGAAGCGGGCCGCGACCATGCGATCCACCGTGGTATGCGGCGCAATCTGATCCTTGATCGTCAACGAATCGTTGTACTGGTCGCCCAGGAAGCGGTTAAATCGGAACAATTGCTTCAGGTCGCCTTTGGAAACCACCAAACCTTCCGCCATGCTTCCGTCTTTCTTTTCGAGCGTCACTTCCACTTGTCGAACGACGAAAGCGATATTAGAGGGATTTTCTAATCGCAGGTCCATCACCGCGATGCTGTCATCCTCGCCCAGCGCTCCAGGACGCACTTTTAAAACCTTGCCGTTGAGCACCAGGTGAGAGCCTTTGGTGGAGGTAAGCACCAGGAAGATCGCAATCGCTATTACGAGCACGCCGACGCCGAAAAATATCGCAAGCTGTTTGCTCATCTGGAGTGCGCTAATCGCCCAGCAATTTGCCGAATCCTTGCAGGCTGCTGACATTATCGCAGACGGCTTTAATGGCGGCTGTAATTGGAATGGCGACCAGCAGGCCGATGGCGCCCCACAGAGTGCCCCAGAACATGAGCGCGATGGTCACCACCAGCGGATTTAAATGGACGCGGGCTCCGACCACTTTGGGATACAGCAGATTCATCGCGACCAGATGCAACAGCGCCACCACCACGGCGATCATGACGTAAATTGCCGGCTGGGTATAAGGAACGATCAAACCGGCCAGCAGTGGGGGAAGAATCGCCAATGGCATCCCGACATACGGCACCAGGCTCAGAAAGCCGCTCAGTGGTCCTACGATGGGCCAGTAGGGGAGGCGTATGGCAATGAAAAAGAAAGAGCTGAGAGCAGACAGCATGAGACCCAGGATGAAGTTCCCGATCACATAGGCGCGCACCATGTTGGCGACACCTTCCCAGCTTTTTCCGACCACCTGGCGGCCGGCGCTGCTGAACATATACAAAAAGCTGCGGCGCATGTGGTCGCGCCAGCTCAGCATGAAATAGACCAGGAACGGGACGAAACTCGCCATCAGCAGCACGTCATAAAAAGAGCGCACGTATCCATAGACATAGGTGATGAGCGGCGTAGGCTCGGTGTGAATGCGTACCTCGGGAATGGGGGCCGGCGTCACGGGTTCAGGGGCTTGCTTCGATCCGCGGCGGCGTGGATTCGTGGTGGGCGGCGCTCCCGCGGGAGGTTGAGTCTCCTGGAATCGCTTCGGGACGATCACTTGGTAGGTGCGCTTTTCGATCTGGTCGACTTGGGTGGCGATGTTATCCACCATTTCGTTCATGCGCTGGCTGTAGGCGGGGAGTTCTTCGGCGAATCCGGACAATTCGGTATAGAGGCCCAATCCCATGAGATAGAGCATAAGAAGCGAGATGCTGCAAACGATGAAACTGGCGACGGCTCGCGGCAAGCGCAATTTCACAAAGAAAGTGACTACGGGATCCAGCAGAAATGCGATGGTGATCGCAATGACCATGGTGATAAAGAAAATGTGGCCGTAGTACAGCAGTGCAATGCTGGCGGCGACCGCGAGCACGGTGACACTCGTCTGGCTAGCTTTGCCAGTCGGCAAGGGGGGCGTAATCGTAGACATGCTGGGAGCCGGGCTACTTCTATGATGAAATGAAATCGTAGGGAAGGGCAAACCGAGCCATCTGGCTCTACCAAAATCCATGATCCAAAGCAGAGTATTGGCGCTCGACCTCGGCAAGAAACGGATCGGGATGGCTTTAAGCGACGAACTGGGCGTGACCGCTCAAGGCTTGGAAACGCTGGAGCGTACGAATATACGTGAGGACCTGGCGCGCATCTCGCAGCTAGCCGCCGAGAGAAGCGTCTCTCTTATACTGATGGGGAATCCGCTGCACATGAGCGGGCGAGAAGGACGGCAAGCCGAATACGCCCGTGATTTTGGAGAAAGGCTCCGCGCGGCCAGCGGCATCCCGGTGGAATTCTGGGACGAGCGTCTCACCACCGTAGCGGCGCAACGCGTGCTTCGCGAAAGCGGCATCAGCATTGAAAAGCGAGCCAAGGCAGTCGATCGGCTGGCGGCTGTTATTCTACTCGAGAGCTATCTCGATTCAAGAAATCCATGACGCCTCGACGCTTCCGCAAAGGTGGAATTGTTCTCCGGTTTCTGTTGGCGATCGTGTTGCTGATCGCTTTGGGCGCGGGCGCAGCTTATCTTTCACTGACCATTCCGTATCGGGGCTTCGCAAAGCCGGTGATCCTCGATTTTCCGCGGGGCACCAGCACGGCCGAGATGGCGAACCAACTGGCCCAGTCGGGCGTCATTCGCTACCCCTGGCAGTTTTTGATAGTGCGGGTCCTGCGTCCGGACGCGCGGCTGCAGGCGGGCGAATACCAATTTTCCGAATCTGCGCCAACGTTCGGAGTCTATGCCAGAATCGCCCGCGGGGATGTGTTCTTCTATGAGCTAACCGTTCCGGAAGGCAGCAACATCTTCGACATTGCGTCCAGCATCGACCACTTCGATTTCATCAAGGGTGCGGATTTTCTGCGCGCCGTTCGCGATCCGTCGTTGATCCATGATCTGGCGCCCGAAGCGCCTACGCTGGAAGGCTACTTGTTCCCGTCCACTTACCGGCTGACGCGTCGAACGACGGTGCAGCAGCTTTGTCAGATGATGACCGATCAGTTCCGCAAGAATTTGCGGGAGCTGCAGAAGGCGGATCATTTGGCGGCGGTCAACGACCTCGTCACGCTGGCTTCGCTGGTGGAGAAAGAGACCGCCGTTCCCGACGAACGGCCGCAAGTGGCAGCGGTCTTTCAGAACCGGCTGCGGCTGGGCATGGCCCTGGATTGCGACCCGACCACCATCTACGCCTCGTTGCTGGAACAACGCTATCGCGGCACGATCTATCGATCCGACCTGGACAGTGCGAACCGGTACAACACCTACAAGCATGCGGGGTTGCCGCCGGGTCCGATCGCAAATCCAGGGCTCGCGTCACTCAAGGCCGCGCTCGCGCCGGCTGCCAGCGATTATTTGTATTTCGTGGCCAAGGGGGATGGCTCGGGCGGACATCACTTCTCAAAGTCCATCGACGAACACAATCGAGCGGTGGAGCAGTACCGTCATAATGTCAAAAGGTCGGCTGCGTCAGGCGCACCGGTATCATGAGATCTTGATGGCACTCCCTGAATCGGCAGCGGCGTTTCTCAACTCCCAAATCGAGCGGCTCCGGAAGGTGAAGCCGAAGCGGCGCATCGTGTTTCCCGAGGGCGACGATCCGCGCGTGCAGTCGGCCGCGGACCGCCTGCAGCGTGATGAGCTGGTTACACCGATTCTGCTGAAAGCCGACCACGCCCCATCGGAACAAGAAACTCGCAAGTATGCACGGCTCTATTTCGAACGGCGGCGCTCCAAAGGCATTACCGAAGTGGAAGCGGCCGAGATCGCGAAGCGGCCGCTCTATACCGCCGCGCTTATGGTGGCGGCCGGCGATGCGGACGGATTTGTCGGCGGCGCGGTGAACACCACGGCGGAGACGGTCCGGGCGGCGCTGCTCGCGGTGGGAACTGTACCCTCGGTGCACATCGTTTCCAGTGCGTTCATCGTCGCTCTTCCCAATCGGGCCTTCGGGCACCATGGCCTTCTGGCGTTCGCCGACTGCGGCGTGGTGATCGACCCATCGGCGGTGGAGTTGGCGGAAATCGCGATCGCGACCGCGGCGACCACGCGCAATATCATCGGGGCCGAGCCAGTGGTGGCGCTGCTTTCGTTTTCCACCAAGGGCAGTGCGAAACATCCGTGGGTGGACAAGGTGGTGGAAGCGCTGCGGATCGTTCGCGAACGCGCGCCGGATCTTCGGATCGACGGCGAATTGCAGGCCGACGCGGCATTGGTGGAGGCAGTCGGCAGGTCGAAGGCGCCCGGATCCATGGTGGCCGGGCGGGCCAACACGCTCATCTTTCCAGACATCACGTCCGCCAACATCGGCGTGAAACTGGTGGAGCGACTGGCGGGCGCGGCCGCGTTGGGACCGTTTTTGCAAGGGCTGGCCAAGCCGGCCAACGACCTTTCGCGAGGCTGTTCGGCGGACGATATCTACGGCGCGTCCATCGTAACCGCGCTCCAATCCGCGAATGCTCCCGTTTAAGCTGGTCTATCATCCAGGCTATGATTTGAATCTGGGCGCGCACGTTTTTCCATCGCGCAAATATCGTCTGATCCACGATCGTTTGCTGGACGAAGGTTTCGCCGACCCAATGGACTTCGCCGAGCCGCAGCCTGCATGTGACGACGATGTCCTCGGAGTACACGAGAGTGGCTGGGTGCAACGTCTGAAGACCGGCACGCTGACGCCGCAGGAGATCCTGCGGCTGGAAATTCCGTACTCAAAGCAGATGGTGGATGCTTTCTGGCTGGCGACCGGGGGTACCATCCTGGCGGCGCACTATGCGCTTAGGGATCGCATCGGATTCAATATCGGCGGAGGATTTCATCACGCTTTTCCCGGCCATGGCGAGGGCTTCTGCGCAATTCACGACGTGGCCGTGGCGATTCGCGGGCTGCAGCGCGAAAACCTGATCGCGCGCGCGATAGTAGTGGACTGCGATGTGCACCACGGCAACGGAACGGCGGCTATTTTTGCCGGCGACCGCTCGGTACTAACGCTATCGATGCACCAATTCGACAACTATCCGAGCGAGAAGCCGCCTTCGGTGATCGATATTCATCTGCGCGACGGCGTTTCCGATGAAGAGTACCTGGAGCGTCTTCGAGGCGCGCTGAAGGTGGCCACGAGCTTTGAGCCGGACATGATCTTTTATCTGGCCGGAGCCGATCCATACTGCGAGGACCAACTGGGCGGCTTGTCGCTCAGCATGGAGGGGCTGAAGCAGCGCGATCGCGTTGTGTTTGAAACCGGCTTGGGTCTGAGCGTGCCAATAGCAGTGACGCTCGCGGGCGGCTATGCACGCGATACCGACGATACAGTGGAGATTCATTGCAATACGGCGAAGGCGGCACGGGAGGCGCTTATGCAAGAATCAAGGCAGCGAGTCGAATGATTACCGCGACGGCTGTAGATAGACACGTGGAACAACTTTTCGATGTTTTGCGACGCCTTCATTCTGCGTTGACGGAAGCTAGAATCGAGTACCGCGTCATTGGGGGAATGGCCATTTTTCTCCAGATCAGCGAGCGCAACCACGATGCTGCCCGACTCACAAGAGATGTCGATGTGGCCGTTGATCGGAAGGATCTTGAGCGCATCACAAGAGCCGTGGAAGCGTTCGGTTTTCGCTATCGTCATGTCGCGGGCGTTGATATGCTTGTTGACGCCAAGGAACCGAAAGCTCGCAGCGCTGTCCATCTCGTTTTCATCGGTGAGAAAGTACGGCGGGAATATCTGGAGCCGGTTCCCGATTTCTCGAAGGCAACGGTGACTATAGAGGGCATCCTGCTAGCGCCCGTCGCCGACCTCGTCCGCATGAAACTCACTAGCTTTCGGCTTATCGACAAGGTACACCTGCTGGACCTGGACTCCGTCGGCCTTATCACACCCGAAATCGAACAGGCACTCCCCGAAGCATTGCGCTCGCGGCTTGAGCAGGTGCGGAAGGAAGAACGTCAGTCCACCGGCGCCGAATAAGCGGAGGCCGGAGCGGCGTCGATCAGCGCGTCCTCAAACGAATAGTCCTGCTTGGCGAATGGGCTGTTGCGGACATACCAGCGATACGTCTCTTTCAGCGCGGTGTTGAAGTCGATTGGTTTGAATTTGAGGACGCGCTGCGCCTTGTTGACCACCACGGTAATCGCCGGCATATCGAAATACTGCCCGAAGTAGAGCTTGGGACCCATGGGGTGGCCGCCGGCCCGGATAATCCGCTCGCGCGGCCAGCGAACGAAAGTCGCTTCCTTGCCGGCAGCACGGGCGAAAGCCTCCACAGCTTCCACCTGAGTTAGCGGCCGCGGATTCGCGATGTTGAAGGCGTGCCCTTCGACGTCTTCGGCGTCCATCACCTTGATGCAGGCCGTCACCAGATCTTTGATGTAGACGAACTGCATCAGGCGCCGGCCATCGCCGGGCAAAATGATGGGACGGCCCTCGCGCAGCCGATCCCAAAAAAATGCCTCGCGATAAAACGGATTGTCCGGGCCATAGATGAACGGCGGACGCAAAGTGACGACCGGAAATCCGTTGCGCTGATGCATGCGAAACAGCGTCCGCTCACTCATGGCCTTGTTGCGGATGTAAGCGTCGGAGTGATCGTCCGGCGCTAGCGCATCGCCCTCGTGGTGATTCAGGCCGTCGCCGTAAGCGGCCACGCTCGACATAAAAATGTAGCGATGCAGGTTGTTGCCGCAGGCACGCGCCGTAGCCTCAACCTGCGCCGCCGTGGTGCCGTGCTCCCAATCGTATACGTTGTCGTAAACGACATCGAAGCCTTTTCCGGCCAGCGCCTTCTTAATGGCGTCGGGATCGTTGCGGTCAGCAGTAATGCCGACCACTTTCTTGCCGAGATTGTGGCGCGTCTTCCGGTGCAAAACCGTAACTTCATGGCCGGCCTTGAGGAGCTCCTTCACCAGCGCGCGGCCGATGAATAGAGTTCCGCCGATCACCAGAATTTTTCGGCTGCCAGGTTCCTGACGCTTCGATCCGTTAGTCGTAGTACTCGAGGCCAAGGTGTGTGATTAAATCCTCTCCGCGCATCCAACGCAAGGTGTTCTTGAGTTTCATCAATTGGATGAAAATGTCGTGTTCCGGATATAAACCGGGCGCCGTCATAGGCGCTTTAAAGTAGAAAGACAGCCATTCCTGGATCCCTCGCATGCCGGCGCGCTGCGCAAGGTCCAAGAACAAAACTAGATCCAGCACCAGCGGCGCAGCCAGAATCGAATCCCGGCACAGGAAATCGATCTTGATCTGCATCGGATAGCCGAGCCATCCGAAGATGTCGATGTTGTCCCAGCCTTCCTTGGCGTCGCCGCGCGGCGGGTAGTAATTGATACGCACGGCGTGATAAAGATTCTTGTACAGCAGCGGGTACAACGACGGCTGCAGGATCTGTTCCAGTACCGACAGCTTGGTCTCTTCTTTCGATTTGAAGGAGCCCGGATCTTCCAGCACCTCGCCGTCACGATTTCCAAGAATGTTGGTTGAAAACCAGCCCGCCATTCCGAGCATGCGCGCTTTCAATCCCGGCGCGATCAGAGTCTTCATAAACGTCTGGCCGGTCTTAAAATCTTTGCCGCACACCGGGATCTGACGGTCGCGCGCGAGCTCTAACAGCGCGGGCGTGTCGGTTGTTAAATTCGGCGCGCCGTTGGCGTACGGCACTCCACTCTTCAACGCGGCGTAAGCGTAAATTTGGCTGGGTGCGATCTCGGGATCATTCTTCTGCAGTCCGCACTCGAAGTCCTTCAAAGTCTGATGCACCTGGGCCGGCTTGTGGAAAACTTCCGTCGATCCGCACCAGATCATCACCAGGCGAGCGGCTCCGCTGGATTCGCGGAACTGGCGGATATCGTCCATCAGCATCTCGGCTTTGTCCATTTTCGAGCCGCGGTCTTTTACGTTTGTGCCCTGCAGACGACGCACGTAGTCTGTGTCGAATACGGCTTTCATGGGCTTGATCGACTGCAAAGGTTCTCTGATCTTTTCGAGCAGGGAAGCTTCAAGCACGCTGGCATGCACCGCGGACTCATAGGCGTTGTCTTCGAAGATGTCCCATCCGCCGAAGACCAGGTCTTCCATCTTCGATAATGGAACAAAGTCTTGAATTTTCGGCGTCCGCCCGTCGGTGCGCTTGCCCAGCCGCACGGTGCCTAACTGGGTGAGTGAGCCAATCGGCTCGCCGAGCCCGCGCTTGATAGCCTCAACGCCCGCCATAAATGTGGTGCTGACGGCCCCGATGCCCGGAATCAGAATCCCCAACTTTCCGTCGGCGGGCGCAATCCTGGTGGTCCCGGTGGTGGACAAGCTCCGAATCTCCTGGGTAGCGCGAGGGGCTTGAATTCGACCCTCGGAAAAAGGCCTATAATCCCTACGCTATACTAACATTTTATGACAGCTCGCGCGACAAGTACAATCACGGCCGTACTGGTGGACGACGAGCAGCTCGCGCGTGAAGAACTATCGTATTTGCTGAAGGAATTCCCCGATGTGGAAGTTCTGGCCTCGGGACGAAACGGTTTGGAAGCTATCAAGTTGATCGAAAGTCTCGAGCCCGATGTCGTATTTCTGGATGTGCAGATGCCTGGACTGGATGGTTTCGGCGTAATTCAAAAGCTGCGCGAAACAGACGTCCCGCTGCCGCACTTCATTCTCGCCACCGCTTACGACCAGTACGCGCTCGAAGCTTTCCGTTGGGAGGCGCTCGATTATCTGCTCAAGCCGATCGAGAAAGACCGCCTGTTGGTGGCTGTCGAGCGCGCCCGCAAAGTAATCTCGGAAAAAGTGAAGAATGCGCCGCCGGAACTCGCCGCCTTGCCACGCAGCGGCGTCCAGCGCACCAAGCTTCTGGTGAAAAACAGCAACCGCAACTTCATCGTGGACGCCCAGGATCTGATTTACGCGACGATCGAGGACGGCCTGATCACCGTCGTAGCCACCGGCGTCGAAGGGGAGTCCAACTACCGGACCATCGAGGAGTTGCAGTCCAATTTGGATCCCGATACTTTCTGGCGCGTGCACCGGTCGTTCCTGGTAAACATCAACCGCATCCGGGAAGTGATCCCCTGGTTCAAGTCCAGCTTTCAGCTTCGAATGGACGATAAGAAGCAGACCGAGATTCCGGTAAGCCGCGTGCAAACCAAACGGCTGCGGGCGCTGTTAAAGCTGTAGCTATTCCTGCGGTAGATCCCGGCACGCGCCTACTTCCCCGTACTTGGCTCGCCGTCGGTGGGAAACTCGAACATTTCTCCGCCTGTATGCACCAGCAGAGTTCCCGGACCGAATGATTTGCCGCCATTGGGTACAAAGACGGCGCCATCGGTGGATTCGCCGGAGGCGAGCTTAGTTGGGACCAGCGCAATCGCGGAAGCGGCGGCTCCCGCCTTTAATTTGGCTGATACTCCTTCGGCCAAGGCGCTTTGACGGCGCGTTTCATAGCCGTTGGTGGAATTCATCCTGACATTGCCGTAGAGTCCGGCTTCGTAGGTGGTCACCAGCTTTACGACATCGTGGCGGCTCCCGGATTGGAGCAGTGAGAGCACCACTGTAAGCGCGGCTGACGCCTGCGACGCGCTGCCATCCTGCCGCCGGTAAGTGAAGTCTTCCGGCTTCACCATCCACGCCACCGGTGAGCCGTTGGAGATGGACACTTGCATGATCGAGTATTGCTTCAAGTGCGAGGGCAGATAAGCGAACATTACCGTGACGCCGCCCTTGGTCAGGGTCTTGTAATGCAGGCCGTTCGATTCAAAGTCGATGATCTGGGCCGATAGCGATGCGAGTGTGCAAAGACACACGACTGGTCCAAATCTCATACCTATATGATAGACGGACAATTGCAATGAACATGTTACAGGTCGTCCTCGCTTAGTCGGTACACTAACACTTGAGAAGAGACGAATGTCCTCCGATCCGGAACGCATAGGTCCATACCAAATCACTGCCAAGCTGGGTGAAGGCGGGATGGGTGTGGTCTACCACGCTCAGGATACGCGGCTGAATCGCGCGGTCGCTTTGAAGATGATCCGCGACCCGGTGGCGGACGAAAACCTGCGCAAACGGTTCTTGCGGGAAGCGCAGTCCGCCGCTCGCGTTAGCCATCCCAGCATCTGCCGGCTGTATGATATCGGCGAAGAAGACGGCCGTCCGTTTCTGGTGATGGAGTTGCTGGAGGGTGAATCGCTGGCCTGCCGGCTGTCGCGTGGGCCGATGCAAGTCGCGGAAGCTGTGCAAGTCAGCTTGAGCATGCTATCGGCGCTGGACGCGTTGCATCGCTCTTCGATTCTGCACCGCGATTTGAAGCCCTCGAACGTCTTTCTGTCGACTCAGGGCGTCAAACTGCTCGACTTCGGCCTTGCCAAACCGATTGCGCCGGAACATGACCCCCACGGCCAAACTGCCACCGAGCTCACCCGTGAAGGTGTGATCGCAGCCACGCCCCGCTACGCGTCGCCCGAGCAAATCACCGGCAAAATGGTGGACATTCGTTCAGACCTCTTCTCAACCGGAGCAGTATTGTTCGAGATGCTCACTGGCAAGTACGCGTTCGCCGGCGACTCGGCGATCGCAATCTTTCACGCTATCCTGTACGATTCTCCACCCACCCTCAGCGGATCTCCAGCCATCGTTGCGGTCGATCGAGTTGTGCACCGCGCGCTGTCCAAGGATCCCGAGAGCCGTTTTCCGGCAGCCGATGAGATGGCCGCCGAACTCCGGCACGCGCTGCAACTGGAAGACTCCGGCACGCGCGCCGTGGAAACACGTACCATGAAGCGGCTCATTGTCCTGCCGTTTCGCGCGCTTCGTTCCGATCCCGACACGGATTTTCTGGCATTCAGTCTTCCGGATGCGATTGCCTCGTCGCTGGCCGGTTTGAATTCGCTGGTGGTACGGTCGAGCCTGGCTGCGGCACGCTTCGCCGGTCCGGCGCCCGACTTGAAAGAGATTGCGAAAGAAGCCGATGTCGATGTCGTTCTCACCGGAACCCTGCTGCGGGCGGGCACGCAACTGCGACTGGCCACACAATTGGTAGAAGCGCCGTCGGGCACCTTGATCTGGTCGCGCTCGTCGCAAGTGGAACTCCGCGACATATTTCAACTGCAAGACACGCTGGTGTCGAGCGTGGTCGAGTCGCTGGCGCTGCCGCTGACCGCGGGGGAGCGTAAATTATTGGTCCATGACGCTCCCGCCAGCGCATCGGCTTACGATCTCTATCTGCGAGCGAATGAACTGAGCCGCAACCGGGAGAACATGTCCGAAGCGATCGAGCTATACGAGCAATGCGTGACCAAGGACCCAGCGTATGCGCCGGCCTGGGCACACCTGGGACGCGCACGCTGGCTGTCCGACAAGTATGTGGTCGGATCGCCGGAGAAAATGGGAGCTGCCGATGCCGCTTTCCGCCGAGCTCTGGAACTCAATCCGGATCTTCCGTTGGCCCATAACTTCTATACCAGCCTCGAAGTGGAACAGGATCGCGCTCTAGATGCGATGAGACGTCTGCTGAGGCGCTCGCAATCTACGCGCAACGATCCAGAGCTCTTCGCTGGTTTAACGCACGCCTGCCGCTATTGCGGACTGCTGGAGGCGTCGCTGGCCGCCCACCAGCAAGCGCGGCGTCTGGATCCTCACATTCCGACCACCGTGATAAACACGTACTTCGAGATGGGCGACTATCAGAGCGCGCTCGATGTCAGCAAACACGACTACGGGTACGGCACTGCCGCCGCTCTCGCGATGCTGGGGCGGGTGGACGAAGCGATCGCGGTTCTAAAAGAAAAGGAGCAGTTGTCCTGGCGGCTTGGGAAGCTCTATTTGGTATCCCTGCGAACGTTGCTCGAAGGAGATCGCACCGGCAGCCTGGAGGCATCTGACGAACTCTTAGCAGCGACCTTCCGCGATCCGGAAGGCTGGTACCTTCTGGCGCGACAGCTCGGCTACTTGAACGAGTCGGAGCGCGCCTTCAGCGCTCTATCCAGAACCGGAGGGTTCTTCTGTTACAGCGCGCTGGCCGCCGATCCGTGGCTCGATTCCCTGCGCGGTTATCCGGAATTCAAGCAAATCCTGCGAAAAGCTCAGACCCAGCATCAGGAAGCGCAGAGGGTGTTCCAGGCAGAGGGTGGCCCGGCGCTTCTGGGCGTGTTCCCGGCAGCTAGCTGACATCGGCCAGTAGGAAATTTTCGGGACTGCCGGCTGCTTGAGTGACCGCCTCGGCCGCCAGGTAACCGCTTCGCACCGCGCCTTCCATCGTGGCCGGCCAGCCGGATCGCGTCCAATCGCCTGCCAGGAAGAAGTTAGGGAATTTTGTCGCGGCAGCCGGGCGCTTGAGCTCGAGCCCGGGCTTGGCTGAAAATGTAGCCCGCACTTCTTTGACGACGTGCGCTTTTTCCAGCTTCGCCTCGCCGGCTCTCGGAATAAACTCCGCTAACTCGCGGATCGCCAGAGCAATGACGTCGGCCCGGTTCATCTCCACCAGGCTCCGCGATGCGCTGACCACCAGTTGCAGATATCGCCCGCCGGACTTGTTGAACATCCATTGCATGGTGCGATCGAGCAGCGTGGCGTGAGGCAGTTGCGTAAGACTGCGGTCGAACCACAAGTGAATGCCGGTGATGGGGGAGTGCTCGAAGCCCCTCAGATCCAGGTCGAGTTCGGGAATCACGGCCGGTATACGTTCGAAGGGCAGCGCCGAGACGTAGTGATCCGCGGCGTGCTGCTCACCCTGCGCTACGACGGCCCGAATGGCTCCGTTTTCAATCATCACCCGATCCACCGGCGCGCGCAGATGCAGCTGGACGTTGCCGATCCGCTTCCACGAATCGGAAGTATACAGGTCGCCCAGCGGCACGGCCGGCACACCCATCTCGTAGGAGTTAGAGCGAGCCAGGAAACCCTGCCAGAACACTTGAAAGCCGTGACGAGCGGCCATGCGATCCAGATCTTCGTTCACGGCGCTGACCAGCACCTGGTTCCAGAATCTTCGGATGGCGGCTTCAGGCTGGCGCTTCTCTTTGAGCCAGTCGAGCATGGTGATTCGATCCAGATCGGTGCGACGCTCACGCTCCCGCCGGATGGCCATCAGCCCGCGCGCGATGGCGAACTTGTCAGCCAGGCTTAGCGAGCGAAGTTTTCTGAAACTACCAGCAAAGTGTAGCGGCGCCGGAAGGCTGCCCGCGCGCAGCACCGAAGTCCGGCCGCCCGGCTCGATGAAGTAAAACTCTTTGTAGAATTTGATTCGGTCGGCGACGGCCAGCCGCCGGTAGAAATCCATCAGGTTGACGCAGCAGCGCAGCAGGACATGCTGGCAGTTGTCGATGATTTCCGAGCCTTCATCGGGTCCGGAGACAGGGTAGGACGTCGCTCGGCCGCCCAAAAATCCTCGGGCTTCGAACAGATCCACCTGAAATCCTGCCTTGCCCAGTGCAGCGGCGGTTGCCAAGCCGGCCAAGCCGCCTCCAATGACAATTACACTGGGCATGGGCAGTTAGCCGCGAAGGTTTGAGGAAAGCAAACCAGTCAGATCTGAACTGGAACGCGCGATCGGCGTCCACCACCGCCGCCGCTGTTCATCAGCAGGATCGCTATCATGAGTACGAATGCCAGAAAGGCGATGTCAGAAATGTCAAATTGCATCAAGCGTCTCTCTCAGTCAGTATCGCCTGCCAGCCGGGGACTGCCAAGGCCTGTAAACTCTAGTACTCCAACGCCTAAGTACCAACTCTAACACACTAGCCCGTTGGGCCAAATAGTACCATGCGGAACCCCCATTTTACGGGCGTGCGGCGCAGCCCGAGGCCTGGCTAATCATGTTTTCAATCAGCCGCAGACCGCAGTTGCCGTCCAGCGTCAAAATGGACTCGGGATGAAACTGCACCGCTTCGATCGGAAGCTCGCGGTGGCGAAGACCCATGATGACGCCGTCTTCCGATTCCGCGGTGACCTCGAGACAGGCCGGGAAGGTTTCCTTGCGGGCGAATAAAGAGTGATAGCGGCCCACCTTGAAGCGCTCCGGCAGACCCTCGAAGACGCCCTGGTTGTGGTGGAACACGAGCGACGGTTTTCCGTGCATCGGATAATCCAGCACGCCGAGCTCTCCGCCGAACGCTTCGACAATGCCCTGCAGGCCCAGGCAAACGCCGAACAGGGGAATGCCCGACTGCGCCAGGAACTTAACCAGATTCGGAACGCCGAAGTCGGCCGGACGTCCGGGTCCAGGAGATATCAGCACGAGGGTGGGCGCGATCTTCGCGATCAATTCATGTGGAATTCCGGCGCGATAGGTGACCACCTCGGCGCCCGTCTGGCGCGCGTAGTTGGAGAGCGTGTGGATGAAGCAATCGTCGTTGTCGATCAGCAGGAGCTTGATGCCGAGGCCAACTTTGGAAAGCGTCCCCGGCGCAGGGGCCGCTTTTGGACCGCCGGCCCGCAGAGCGCGGAAAAAGCCGGTCGCCTTCATGCGCGTCTCTTCTTCTTCGAGCGCTGGAACTGAATCGTACAGCAGCGTAGCCCCCACGCCGTAGCGAGCGATTCCGTCGCGCAGGTGAACGGTGCGAATCAGAATGCCGGTATTGATGTCGCCATTCAGCGAGAGCATTCCCACCGCCCCGCCGTACCAGCCGCGGGCGTCTTTTTCGAGATTCTCGATGGCCTGAGCAGCGGCTTTCTTGGGCGCTCCAATCACGGTGACGGCCCACATGTGCGTCAGAAACGCATCGAGGGAATCGAAGCCGGGCTGCAGCACGCCTTCCACGTGATCGACAGTGTGGAAGACTCCGGCATACGATTCAATCAGCCGGCGTCCGATCACTTTAACCGATCCCGGAATCGACACACGCGATTTGTCGTTGCGGTCGACATCGCTGCACATGGTCAGCTCAGATTCTTCTTTGGTCGAGTTCAGCAGCTCGCGGATGCTGTCGGCATCGCGCAGCGGATCGCCCGTGCGCCGCGCAGTTCCGGCGATGGGACAGGTTTCCACGCGATTGCCTTCCACTCGCACGAACATCTCGGGCGACGCGCCCACCAGCTGCTCGTCGCCGAGCTGCATGAAGAACTCGTAGGGACTGGGGCTGGCATGCTGGATCCGCTCGAACAGCTCGGAAGGGCTTTCTGAGAAGCTGGCTTGGAACGTCTGCCGCAGTACCACTTCGTAATACTCGCCCTGACGCATGCCCTCGCGAACAGTCTCCACGCCGGCCATGTATTCCTCGGGCCGGTGGTCGGAGACGATTTCGCCAGCAGCGTGTTTAGGCGCGGCCGGGATGGACGCACCGTCGCGCTCAAAGCCGGAAGTAGTAATGCCCTCACGCTCGAAATCGTATTGGAAGCGCTCGATGCGCTCCTTCTTGCGATCCATGTAGTAGATGTCGTCGCACAACAGGAGATGGAGGTCCTTGTGTCCATCCCGCGGCAGCTTGAGCGAGATCGGATCGAACTGGAACAGCAGGTCGTAGCCGAAGGCCCCTACCAGCGCCAGCCGCGAGTCTTCCGATGTACGGAATTCCTCGA
>Ga0070714_100001247_pt1 | contig 18356 bp, 12 predicted proteins | sample LARL83metaG_FD_65450 | JGI IMG/M metagenome (GOLD analysis project Ga0070714, IMG submission 65450) | Corn, switchgrass and miscanthus rhizosphere microbial communities from Kellogg Biological Station, Michigan, USA - LAR L8-3 metaG | ecosystem: Host-associated > Plants > Roots > Rhizosphere ... | reverse complement strand
AAGGGGCAGAACCAGAGGCATGTGGATATCATCTGGCCGCTGTGGAATCTGCTGGATCTCACGCCGGAAGGAAGAGGCAGGGATTGGTATCCCAGACTGAGCTACTGAAGGACCTCATCGGCGCCGTGCTGCTGTTGGGTCTCGGCGCCTGTAGCGTCGAGCGCTGGGCCGTGAAGACCGGCAGGGATGCCGATGCGAGCCGGGTGGACCTCGCGCAGGCCACTCCGATCACCATCGCCGCATTGCGGGCGCTGCCGGCGCCGTCCAAGCTGCCGGGCGACCAGCGCCTCCCACCCACCGAGACCACCCTGTATGTGGTCTCGGCCACGCTGCGCGAGTACAAGATCGCGAGCGATGCCGACTACCACCTGGTGCTGGCGGATGCGGACGGCGCCACCATGATCGCGGAGATACCGGACCCTGCGGACATGCCCGCCCGGAGTCCGTTAGCGGCAGGGGTGAAGAACGCCCGCGCCGAGTTCGACCGCAAGTTCGCGCCCATGCCGTTCGTGTTCAAGGACGCCCAAGTGCCGGTCTGTGTGAAGGGTATCGGCTTCTTCGACTTCCACCATGGACAGGCCGGTATAGCGCCCAACGGCATCGAGCTGCACCCGGTACTGGATATCCAGTTCAATCCCGCTTCTTGCCCTTGAAAGAGCTGCTGCGCCTCGCATAACGTCGTCTGTAGCAGGATGCGTACGTGCCGCGGAGCACAGGGAGGTGCGAGAGCGGCGAGGGCGTAGCCCGCCTCGTTCTGCTTCGGCTCGCGACGCTTTTTCAATAGCAAACTTTCTGGGGAGAGGCAGAAGAAGGGTAGATCCTTATGGCAGATTTATCGGCATCAGATGAATATCAAAAATGGAGAGACCTCGTTGGAGGGTTTATTCTTGCATTTGGTGACATCGAACTAATTACCCATCAGTTATGGCGTGAATATTTTGAAGACCAAACTCCTCCTGTATTTTTCAAGGAACGAACATCAAAACTGATGGGACAATTGCGGCATGATGAAGAAGCAAATAGAGAAATTATTTCTGCGCTAACTGAAGCACTAAGGATTGCGGATAAGAGAAATACAGTCGCGCATAACCCTATGCAGGTTCAGGTTTTTGAACACAGCAAGACGGGCGAATTGTTCTTTGAGCAAGCGATTTCATCAGCGACTAATGATGATTACATTGATGACTTGGAATTAATGGAACTTAGGGGAAAAGCCGAGCAACTTGTCAGTCAGCTTTATATGAAGATTGGGTTTGGGGACAAGCGCCAAAATGCAAAGAAAAAATGAATAGCTTCTAGGCGTCTGTCGCAAATTGTGGACAATTTCGAATTTGATTCGCGCATCTCGCTGATTTCCGCTTTTCCTTCCGCCGAATTTAATTCGCCCCTGAACATGTGAAATCGGCAGGGGAACTGCAACATTCCCGTGCTAAATCCTGTGCGTTTTGTGGCTCCGCCACATATCACTCACAGGAGATTTCCCATGCGCACGCGGCACGTCTTGTTTGGAATGGGAGCGGGGCTCTTGGCCCTGGCGGTCGGCGCCTTCGCCGTGCAGGCAGGGCACCTGCCGCCGGACCCGGAAGAACACGAGCAGCTCCATGCCACGGTCAACGCTTCCACCGGAAGCTGCGGCGTGGAGCGCTGGTCCGTGAAGACCGGCACCGATGCGGACGCGGGCCTGGTGAACCTCGGCAGCAGCACGGCCACCACCATCGCGGCGTTGCGGGCCCTCACGGCGCCGGCCACGCTGCCGGCCAACAACCGCATCCAGCCCACCGAGACCACCCAGTTCGTGCTCTCGGCCACCCTGACCGAGTACAAGCTGGAGACCGATTCCGACTACCACCTGGTCATCAAGGACGCCTCCGGCAACACCATGATCGCGGAGATCCCGGACCCGGCCTGCGTGGGCAGCGGCAGCCCCTTCACCGGCGGCATCCAGACCGCGCGCTCGGAGTTCGATAACAAGTATTCGGTCACGACCTCCTTCCAGACCGCCAACATCCCGGTCTGCCTGCACGGCGTCGGCTTCTTCGACTTCCAGCACGGCCAGACCGGCGTCGCCCCCAACGCCATCGAGCTGCACCCGGTGCTGGACGTGCAGTTCAATCCCACCTCCTGCTCCGCGAGCGGCGGCGGGGGTAACGGCGTGCCCACCGCCAGCAACGGCTCCGTGAGCACCACCGCCGGTACCGCGGCGAACGGCACGCTCTCGGCCTCCGACAGCGACGGCGACAGCCTGACCTTCGCCGTGGTGACGGCGCCGGCCCACGGCACGGTGACCATCGTCAACGCCGCCACCGGCAGCTTCACCTACACTCCCGCCAGTGGCTTCAGCGGCAGCGACTCCTTCACCTTCCATGCCACCGACAGCGCGAGCCAGGTGTCCAACACCGCCACCGAGAGCGTGACCGTCGCTTCCGGCGGAGGCGGCGGCACCACGGCACTCTCCAACGGCGTGCCGGTCACGGGCCTCTCCGGCGCGGCCGGGGCCCAGTTCCAGTACAGCCTGGCGGTGCCCTCGGGTGCGACGGGCCTTAGCTTCGTGACCAGCGGCGGCAGCGGCGACGCGGACCTCTACGTGAAGTTCGGCTCCGCGCCCACCACCAGCAGCTATGACTGCCGCTCCATCAACTCCGGCACCAACGCCGAGACCTGCAACATCGCCACGGCCCAGGCCGGCACCTACTACGTGATGGTCTATGGCTACGCGGCCTTCTCGGGTCTGAGCCTCACCGGTTCCTACACCGCGGGCGGCGGAGGCGGCGGTTCCCAGCTCATCGGCGATCCGGGCTTCGAGGGGGGCTCCAGCAACACGGCGCCCTGGACCATCTCCAGCGGCGTGGTGAGCAACAGCAGCAGCGAGCCGCCCCATGGCGGGACCTGGGATGCCTGGCTGGACGGCTATGGCACCACCCATACCGACACCGCCTCCCAGCAGGTGGCGATCCCCTCCACGGTGACCACCGCCACCCTGAGCTTCTGGCTGCACATCGATACCGCCGAGAGCGGCAGCACCGCCTATGACACGCTCAAGGTCGCCCTCTACAACACCAGCGGCACGCTGCTGAAGACCCTGGGGACATACTCCAACGTCAACGCCAACAGCGGCTATGCCCTGCACAGCTTCGACGTGAGCACTTACAAGGGCCAGACCGTGGTGGTGAAGTTCACCGGCACTGAGGATTCCAGCAACCAGACGTCCTTCGTGCTGGATGATGTGAACCTGACCGTGCAATAGCGGGAACGCCCCGGCGGGCGTGAGCCCGCCGGGGTATCACCCGCGGCTCTTGGTCTTGGCACGCGAGGACCCATCCGTCTCGACGGTATCCACCAACACCACCTTCTTGGTCTTGATGGCATGGGCGATGCCGCGGGCCAGGTCGTCGCGTACGGCGCCCACCTCGAAGCGCGGACCGGGCCGCAGGCCATACCACTTGTCGCGGCCGGCGTCCTTGGCGGCGTAGAGCGCATGGTCCGCCAGGTTCACCAGCAGCTCCCAGTCCACACGATCCGGCGCGCCGGGCAGGAAGGGGTACTCCGTGAAGCCGATGGAGCAGGTGACGGTGAGGCGCTCGCTGCCCGGCATGACGAAGGGCCGCTCGCGGATGGCCTTGTGCACCCGGTCCACCACGTGCGCCACCTCGTCCCGCGGCATGGGCCGGAACACGATCAGGAACTCCTCGCCGCCCCAGCGCACCACGTAGTGGCCTGCCCGCACGCTCGCCACCAGCCGGTCGCCGATCTGCTTCAGCAGGCTGTCGCCGGCGAAATGCCCGGAGCGGTCGTTGATCTGCTTGAAATGGTCCACGTCGGCGATGGCGAAGGCGATGACGTGGTGTTCGTTCTCCGGCTTCTCCAGCTCGCGGCGGAAGTGCGCCAGGTCCGAGGGCAGTTGCTGGCCCAGGTAGCGGCGATTCTTGAGGCCGGTGAGGGGATCGGTGGTGCTAGCCTCCTCCAGCTGGCGGTTGAGCTGGCGCAGCGCCTCGGTGCGCTCCGCCACCGTGCGTTCCAGCTCCGCCTTCTGCCGCTTCAGGTTGCCCAGCCACAGGCGCACCGCCAGGAACACCAGCAGCACCAGCAGCACCGCGGCCAGGATGCGGAACCACCAGGTCTCGTAGAAGAAGGGCTCGATGCGCAGCGGCGCCTCGGCCACGGCGGCGGCCCACACGCCGGCGTTGTTGGTGCCGTGCACCTCGAAGACGTAATCGCCCGGCGGCAGGTTCGTGTAATTGGCGGTGCGGCGCGCGGGGTCGTCCACGGTCTGCCAGTCGTCCTCATACCCCCTTAGGCGGTATGCCAGGATCACGCTGTTGGGATTCTGGAAGCTCAGCACCGAGAAGCGGAACGCCACGTCCCGCGTGCGGGCCGGCACCTTGAGGGCATCGCCGTTCACGTCGTGCCACTCACCCCCGTAGCGCACCGCCTCCACCACAGCGTTGGGCACCACGTTGTTGAAATGGATGTGGGTGGTGTCCACGCTCACCACGCCGCCGCGGCTGGGGAACCACAGGTCCACGCCGTCGAACCAGCCGCGCGCGTTGCCGGCGCCGTTGCAGCACAGGCCTTTCTCGCTGCCCGGCCAGCGGCCTTTCTCGCTCAGGATCGGCTGGGGCGTGACATGGTCCAGCGTGGCGGCCGCCAGGTTGGACAGGTCGTCCAGGCGCACCCGGTAGATGCCCTGTAGGCCGCCCACCCACAACCATTCGCCGCCGGCGTCGCGGCTCATGAAGGTGGGTACATTCGGCGGCAGTTGCACCTGGCTGCTATGCAGCGTGTGCCAGCGGCCCTGCTCGTAGATGTACAGCAGGTCCGGATCGAACACACCGACGACCAGCATACCGGGCCTCGGCTCCGCCACGGTGGTCACGAACGCCGTGGGGCCCGCGTCGCCACCCAGCGGCTGGAAGCGTGAGCCGTCGAACTGGTAGAGGCCTGCCAGCGTGCCCACCAGGATCTTGCCGTCGTGGGTCTCGAACACCAGGCGGCAGCGCACGTCCTTAAGGCCTGAGTCCATGCCGAAGCGGGTGAGGCTGCCGCCGGCGTAGCGGAACAGGCCGTCCAGCGTGGCGATCCACACCGTGCCGTTATGGTCCTGCAGGAGTCCTGAGATGGAGATTCCGTCCAGAGGCGTCAGTGCCGCTGGACGGCTCACGCGGCCTTCCGCGAACTGGGTGAGGCCGCTCTTGGTGCCGATCCACAGGCGCTGGCCGTCGTCCATGAGCACGTAGCCGGTGGGCTCCGGCAGCGCCGAACCGGGCACCGCCAGCTTCGCCGCGCCGTCGTTCACCAGGTACACGCCGTTGGCAGTCCCCGCCCAGAGGCCTCCGGCGTGCGCGGGCGCCACCGCCCACACCAGCGGTTCGGCGAGACCCTGCGCGGCCCCGATGCGCCGCGTGTAGCCGTTCCACAGGCGTGTCACGCCGTGGGCGTGGGAACCGAGCCACAGGTCGTGTTCGCGGTCCTCGTAGATGGACTCGAGTTGCGCCACTTCCTCATGGTCGCGGCTGGAGAAGAAACGTTGCAGCGAGTCGCCCGAGAGCCGCGCCAGGCCTGCGTTGGTGGCGACCCAGAAGTTGCCGTCCGAGTCGTTGAAGAGCACGTTGATGGCGAGGCGCAGTTCCGCCGGATCGCCGGCGGCGCGGACCCACTGCCCCTTGTCGGTGAGCCGGAACAAGCCGCGGCTGGTGCCGGCCCACAGCGCGTCGTCGTGGACGGTGAGATGCGTCATCTGCGTGCCGGCACCCTCCGGGGCCGCCAGCGTCTGCGCGTCGTGGTTGACGAGGCGGTACAGTTTGCCGAGGCCGCCGGCCCACAGCGCGCCGTGCCATTGCAGCAGCGAGTAGAGCGGCACCGCCGGCAGCGGCCCCTCGTGGTGGATGCCGTCGCGGTCCAGACGCAGCAGGCCGGCGTCGGTGGCGGCCAGCAGCCGGCCGTCCACGAACAGCAGCGCGCGCATGTCCGCGTCGGGGCTCAGGCCTTTCTCGCCGCGGCCCAGCGCGAGTTGATGCGGCACGCCGTGGTCGAGGTAGCCCGCGCCCTTGTCCATGCCGTACCAGAGCGTGCCGTCCTGCTCCACGGCGAGCGCCTGCACCCAATGCGCGGGGAGGAAGGTCTTGAAGCTCACGCCGTCGAAGCGCGCGAGGCCGTCCTGGGTGCCGAACCACATGTAGCCGTGGCGGTTGCCCTGGACGATGGAGAGCACGGTGATCTGCGGCAGGCCCTGTTCCACAGACCAAGTGTCGGCGGCGTAATCGTGGAAGGATTTACCGGGTTCCAGCGCGCGTATGGGCAGGGCGCAGCTGAGCGCCAAGCCAAGTACAAGCATCTTCCCCAAGGTCTTGTTCAGCACGCTAAGGACCCACGCCGCCTAAGCCCCTATCCCTAGGGCAGTGTGTGACCAGCATAGACGATTGGAGCGAGGAGGGCATTCCCGCGGCCGACGGCCGGCCGGAACGGACTCAGCGGGCGGCGAGCGCCGCGTATTCCTGCTTGCCCAGCCGCGCACCGGCGCTGATGGCAGTGTCGAACTGCGCGGCGCCGGGGCCATAGGCCTCGGCCACGAAGTTGTAGCGCACCAACTGTGTGCCGCAGGCGGTGTCGATGACGCCGATCAGGCCGCGCTGCGCCGAGAACAGATACACGGTGTTACAGTCCTCGTGGGCGCCGTCGCGCGTCGCATAGATGGCGTAGTATCTGATGCTGTCGCCCACCAGCGTCTCCTGCCGCTCGGCCACGCCGGCTTCCGATGTCGCCGTGGGCGGATCCTCGTGCTCGCGGTGCGGGAGCACGTGGAAGGCATAGCCGCCGAAATGCCAGTGTTCATCGGCCTTCAGCCTGTGGCGCGGCACTGCGAGATGGAAGAGCTCGCCCCATACGCACCAGTACGGGGAGTCGGCCGGACAGAACCGCAGCGACGTGAACACGTCCCGCATGTACTCCTCGCCGTCGGAGGAGAGCCCGAAGCTGGGATGCTCGATGTCGCCGTCGTCGTTGGCGCCGAAGGTGCCGTAGTTCGCCCAGGCGGCCTGCGGCGCAGCCGCCTGCAGCGGCGCGGCGGTCAGCAGCCCCAGCGCCAGGCCCCATGCCCGCGATCGCCGGCGCGTCATGCGCCCTCCGTCCGGCGATCTTCCTCGAGCAGCAGCCGCAATTCTTCCGCCGCTTCCTTGGAAGTCTGCGCCAGCTTCTCGTCGTCGCGGAACACCGCGAACTGCCGGTCCATGAGCTGCTGGTCGTGCTGCTCGAAGATCCCCACCAGATGTTGCACCGCGGCGCGTCCCATGCCGAGCTGCTCCAGCAGCTCCTCCGCCACCCGCAGGCTCGAGTAGTAGGTCTCCCGCACCACCAGCTTCACGCCCTGTTCGCGCAGGAGGTGCGCGTGGTGGCGGTTGCGGGCCCGCGCCAGCACCGTGAGGTTCGGGAAGTGCCGGCGCACCATCTCCGCGGTCTTCACCGAGGCCTCGATGCCGTCCACCGCCAGCACCAGGAACTTCGACTGGCCAGCCTTGGCAGCGGTCAGCAGCTCCAGGCGCGAGGCGTCGCCGTAGTACACCTTGCTGCCGAAGCGACGCAGGGTCTCGATCTGGCTGGCATCGGCCTCCAGGGCGGTGAAGGGGATCTGCTGCATGCGCAGCAGGCGGCCCACGATCTGGCCGAAGCGCCCCATGCCGGCGATGATCACCGGGTTGGCCGGCTCGTCGATGCGGTCGTATTCCGGCTCCTTGCGCTCCGCCACGAACTTCTCCAGCACCCGTTCGTTGAACAGCACCAGGAACGGCGTTGCCGCCATGGACAGCGTGACAGCGAGGTTGAGCAGATCCGTGAGCCGCTGGTCGAAGAGCTGGTAGCTCACCGCGGCGTTGAACAGCACGAAGGCGAACTCGCCGCCCGCGGGTAGGACAAAAGCCAGATTGCGGGCGCCGGACTCCGGCAGGCCGAACAGCTTGCCGAGGCCGTAGAGCACCGCCATCTTCGCCGCCAGCAGTCCGACCAGGATGCCCAGCACCGTGAGCGGCGCCTCCACGACGAGCCCCAGGTTCACGGACATGCCCACCGCCATGAAGAACAGGCCCAGCAGCAGGCCCTTGAAGGGCTCGATGTTGGCCTCGAACTCGTGGCGGTAGCTGGAGTCGGCCAGCAGGATGCCGGCGATGAAGGCGCCCAGGCCCATGGACAGGCCGATGGAAGCCGCCACCAGTCCCGCGCCGATCACGATCAGCAGCGCCGAGGCGGTGAATATCTCCGGGTTGCCGAACTGGGTGACCAGCCTGAACAGGAAGCGCAGCACCACGCGATTCCCCAGGGCCAGTACCACCAGCACGCCGGCGATGACGATGAGCTTCATGCCGATGTGGGCGTGCTGCACGTCGCCGTCGCCGTAGAACACGCCCAGGAGCGCCAGCACCGGGATGGCGGCCACGTCCTGGAACAGCAGGATGCCGAAGGCGGCGCGGCCATGGCTTAAGGCAAGCTGCTTCTTCTCGCCCAGCATCTGCAGCACGAATGCGGTGGAAGAGAGGGAAAGGCCGAAACCGGCCACGAACGCCGGCACCAGGCCGAGGCCCAGCCAGTACGCGCCCGCCGCCAGCAGCAGGCTGGTGGCCAGCACCTGCACGCTGCCCATGCCGAACACCGTCTGGCGCATCACCCACAGGCGCGAGGGCTGCAGCTCCAGGCCGATGATGAACAGGAGCAGCACCACACCGATCTCGGAGAACTGCAGGATGGTCGGCACGTCGGTGATGAGCTTGAGGCACCAGGGGCCGATTACCACGCCCGCCACCAGGTAGCCCAGCACCGAGCCGAAACCGGAGCGCCGCGACAGCGGCACCGCCAGGCACGCCGCGATCAGGAACACTGCCACCTGCGGTAAGAAACTCATGCGGAACCCCGGATTCCCAGGCGCCTAGGCTACCTGAAAAGGCCGGACCTGAGTCCCCTCAGGCGATGCGGGTACCCTCGCTCGCCTCCGGCGGAAGGCCGGAGGGGAGCGATATCTCGATGCGCGTGCCGCGGCCCGGCTGGCTCGCGAGTCCGAACTCCCCGCCCAGGGCGATGACGCGCTCACGCATGCCCAGCATGCCCATGCCGGGCGCCACCCGCCCGCTGTCGAAGCCTGCACCGTCGTCCTCGATCACCAGCTCGACACTGCCCTCGCTGCGGGTCATGCGCACCAACACCCGTCCCGCCCGGGCATGCCTGGCGACGTTGCCCATGGCCTCCTGCACCACGCGGTACAGCGCCACGTTGATCGGGTCCGGGAGCCCGTGGAGGTTTCCTTCCAGCTTGAGCTCGCAAGTCACGCCGGGGTGAAGCTCTTCCCAGTTCGCCATGAACTCGCGCAGGCACTCGGCGATGCCGGCAAGGTCCAGCAGGGAGGGGCGCAACCGCAGCATGATGCGATGCAGGCCGTTCTGCGTCTCGGCCAGGTCGGCGGTGATGCCGCGGATGCCGGCGCGCGCCTCCGGCGGCAGCCGGTGCTCCGTGCGCAGCATCATGGCGATCTCGTGGTAGATGGCGGCGAAGCCGCGTTCCAGCTCCTTGTGCATCTCCTGCACCACCAGGCGCCGGTCCTCCTCGATCAGCTCGAACATGCGCCGGGTCAGGTGGCGGTTCTGGGCCAGCAGCTTCTGCGCCAGCTGCTCGGCGTCGTGCAGGCGCCGGAACGCCTCACGCCGCGCGGTGATGTCCATGAGCGCCAGCAGGTAGGTCTGGCTCTTGGCCTGGTAGTTGGCGGAGATCTGCACGCACACCGTGCTGCCGTCGGGGCGTTGCAGCTCGGCTTCACAATCCCGCACGCCGGCCTCCAGGGCCACCGCCGCCAATAGTTCGCTGAAGGCCGGCCAGAATCCGGGCGCCAGGTAGCTGTCGAAGCGGGCCTTGTGCCGTTCGCCGCCGCCGCCGCCCAGCAGCGCCGCCGCCTGCCGATTCAGTTGCAGCACCGTGCCGTGCCGGTCCAGGGTGAGATAGCCGATGGGAGCGGACTCGTAGAGACGGGTGTAGCCGGCGAGCGAGGCGTCCAGCTCCTCGCGCATCCCGCGCAGCTCGTTGTTCTGCATCTCCAGCTCCACCTGCTGGACCTCCAGCTGATGGAGCTTCTTCAGGGTCTCCGCATCCAGCCGCAGCTGGCCCGGCGCGTGACGGGCCCTGCCCCTCTCGGAGCGGGAAGACTGGGGAGGGACCTTGGAGGTCCCGGTCTTGGCCTTCTTCTGTCTCATGGTGGCTGTTTCCTCGACAGCACTTGTTGGGGGTCAGCGGGCGTCGGCGCGGAGCTTCATCTCCAGGCGCTTGGCCTCGGTGATGTTGGTGCAGGTGATGACCACGCCGTCGATCACGTTGTTGAGCGTGCGGTACGGCATGATGCGCACCCGGAACCAGCGCCCGTCGTGGGTGTCCACCTGCCGGTCGGAGAACACCAGGGTGCGCAGCACGTGGGCGGCGTCGTCCTGCAGGTAGGGATAGGCGAGGTCGGTCACGATGTCGCTCAAGGGCCGCCCCACGTCGCTCGGGATCAGCTTGAAGAGCTGGGTGGCGTGCTGGGTGAACAGCCGCACGTGGAAGTCGTTGTCCAGGAACAGGGTGATGATCTCGGTGCTGTCCAGCAGGTTCTTCATGTCGCTGCTGGCCCGCGTCAGTTCGTCCACCCGCGCCTGCAGCTCGGCGTTCACCGTCTGCAGTTCCTCGTTCATGGACTGCATCTCCTCCTTGGAGGTGGTCAGCTCCTCGTTGGTGGATTGCAGCTCCTCGTTGGTGGACTGCAGCTCCTCGTTGGCGGACTTGAGCTCCTCCTGGGCGGTGTTGATGCCCTCGCGGATGGCGCGGTTCTCCTCGTGGGCGCGCCGCAGCGCCTCCTCCAGCTCCGCCGCACGCGGGGTAGGAGCATGCCGCGGGCCGCGCTTCTCCACCAGCGTCATCTCCGCCGGCACGAAGGTCACCAGCGCCATGCCGCGCAGCTCCTCCGGGTGCTTGAGGGCCTGCGCCGTGACGCTGAGGCGGCGCCGCTGCTTGCCGCGGCCGATCTTGAGGTTCTTGAGCGTGAACTCGCCCTTCTGGCGCAGGGCCCGGTTCAGCAGGCTGGTCACGTCGTTGCGCAGCTCCTCGCGCAGCATGGCGTAGACGTTCCAGTTGGCCTTGCCCGCGGCCGGCTCCAGGTAGTCGCCGGTGCGGCCGCTGATGTAGAGGATGTCGCCGTCGCTGTTCACCAGCACCGCGGTGGGGCAGAAGCGCTGCAGCAGCATCTGCTCCGCCAGGGATTGCAGCCTGGGCATGGACCTGGCTGGCTCCGCCGCCGCCGCCGCCGCCGCCGCGGGCGCGTTCAGCATGCGCAGCTGGGCGGTGGGGAACTCCACCGGCCGGGTGCGGTGCCCCGCTGTGCGCCGGAAGAGCGGCAGCTTGCTCTTCAGCGGGGTGAACAGCTTGCTGCCGTGGCCGGCGGTCTCGGAATGGCCCAGGAACAGCACCCCGTCGTGTCGCAGGCTGTAGTGGAACAGCGCCAGCACCTTCTTCTGCAGGTCGGCGTCGAAATAGATGAACAGGTTGCGGCAGGCCAGGATGTCGAGCTTGGTGAAGGGCGGATCGTGGATCACGTCCTGCAAGGCGAAGGTCACCATCTCGCGGATCTCGGGGTTGATGCGGTAACCGCCTTCCTCGCGGGTGAAGTAGCGGAACAGCCGCTCGGCGCCCACGTCCTGGTCGATGCTGGTGGGATAGAACCCGGCGCGGGCGGTGTCGATGGCGTCGCTGTCCAGGTCGGTGGCGAAGATCTGCAGCGTGTGGCGCCCCGCCTGCTTCGACTTGGCCGCCGCCTCGCGGAAGGTGATGGCCAGGGAATAGGCCTCTTCGCCGGTGGAGCAGCCCGCCGACCAGGCGCGCAGCGTCTCCCCCTCGGCGTGCTGTTTCAACAGTGCCGGGATGAGCTTGTCCCGCAGGTGGTTCCAGGCCGCCGGGTCGCGGAAGAAGTTGGTGACCCCGATCAGCATCTCCTTGAACAGCAGGTCCACCTCCGGGGGGTTCTTGCGCAGGAAGCCCACGTAGTCGCCGAGGGATTGGAGCTGGTGGATGGCCATGCGCCGCTCGATGCGCCGCTGCAGGGTGGCCTTCTTGTACAGCGAGAAGTCGTGGCCGGTGCGCATCCTGAGCAGGCCGATCAGAGCGCCCATCTCGCCCTCCACCTTCGCGTCCAGCGGCGGCAGGGCGCCGGGAGCGGCGGAGGTGGACTTGTGGTACAGCGCGAGCAGCTTGGCCGGTAGTTCCGCGGGGGTCGCCACCAGGTCCGCGCACTTGGAAGCGATGACGCTGCGCGGCATGCTGTCGAAGTCCGCGCTCTTGGGCTCCTGCACCGCCACCAGGCCCCCGCTGGACTTGATCTCGCGGCTGCCGCGGGTGCCGTCCGAGCCCATGCCGGAGAGGACCACGGCGACGGCGAGCGGCCCGCTGTCCGCCGCCAGGGCCGAGAAGAAGCTGTCGATGGGCAGGTGCAGGCCGGCGGTCTTGGCCGGCTGGGCCAGGATCAGGCGCCCGTCCTTGATGCCGATGTCCCGGTTCGAGGGGATCACGTAGATGCGGTCCGGCTGCACCGGCATGCGGTGCTCGGCCGGCGTCACCGGCATCGGCGTGCAGCGCTGCAGCAGTTCCGGCAGCATGCCCTTGTGGTGGGGGTCGAGGTGCTGGATGACCACGAAGGCCATGCCGGTGGTCGCCGGCACCTGCTTGAAGAACTGCTCCAGCGCCGCGAGGCCGCCCGCGGAGGTGCCGATGCCGACTATCGGGAAAGGCGCAGCGGCCTTCTGCGCCGGCCGCTTGCGTGGGGCAGATGGCTTGCGCTTGCGGGCAGCGCGTGTTGACGGTTTGGTTTTCAAGGGTCCGCCGCGCTGTAGGTGGTCTTTTGGGCTTCAGACCAAATCCATTCAAATCCTAGCACAGGGCCGGGCCGGCTCCGGGCGTTGACATATGGCTTGCAGTATCGGGTAGGGCTCAGTAACGTGAGGCGGCCTCGCAGTGGGAGAAGACCATGGCCGGCCCCGGCAGACTCAAGCGCAGCGTCTGGTACGTGATCCTGTTCATCCCCTTCTTCGTGGCCATCTGGGTGCCGCTGTTCAATCGCATCGAACCCTCGATCTACGGCATCCCGTTCTTCTACTGGTTCCAGTTCGCGCTCATCGTCGTTGCTGCAGCTGTCACCGGTGCGGCTTATAAGGCCAAGATATGAATTGGCCGGCCCTGACCGTCTTCATCATCCTGTTCGGTCTCGTGACCGTGCTCGGTTTCGTGGCCGCCCGCTGGCGCCAAGCCGATCTCAACCATTTGAATGAGTGGGGCCTGGGCGGGCGCCGCTTCGGGACCATCGTCACCTGGTTCCTGTTGGGGGGAGACCTCTACACCGCCTACACCTTCATCGCCGTGCCGGCCCTGGTGTTCGGTGCCGGCGCCATCGGCTTCTTCGCCGTGCCCTACACGCTGATGCTCTATCCCTTCGTCTACGTGGTGTATCCGCGGCTCTGGTCCGTGGCCCACAGGCACGGTTATGTCACCGCCTCCGACTTCGTGCGCGGCCGCTACGGCAGCCCGCTGCTGGCCTTGCTGGTGGCCGTCACCGGCATCCTCGCCACCATGCCTTATATAGCCCTGCAGCTGGTCGGCATCCAGGTGGTGATCGCCGCCATGGGTTTCGCCGGCGGCGGCCTCATGGGCGACCTGCCGCTGATCGTGGCCTTCGCCATCCTTGCCGCCTACACCTACACCAGCGGCCTGCGCGCCCCGGCGCTGATCTCGGTGGTGAAGGACCTGCTCATCTATATAACCGTGATCGCGGCCATCACCGTGATCCCCGCCCAGCTCGGCGGCTACGGCCACATCTTCGCCGGCATCGCCCCGGACAAGCTGCTGCTTGCCGCCCCTACGGACCACAACACCGGCGCCTACGGTGCCTACGCCACCCTGGCGTTGGGTTCGGTGCTGGCCCTGTTCCTCTATCCCCACTGCATCACCGCGCTGCTCAGCTCCAGCAGCCGCGGCGTCATCAAGCGCAACATGGCGCTCCTGCCGGCCTACTCCCTGGCCTTGGCGCTCTTGGCCTTCCTCGGCTATGTGGCAGTGGTGGCCCACGTGCACGACGATCCGGCCTATGCCGACTACTTCAAGCATTACGGCAACAACTTCGCGGTGCCGGCCCTGATGCTCAAGTACTTCCCGGCCTGGTTCGTGGGCGTGGCCTTCGCCGCCGTGGCCATCGGCGCCCTGGTGCCGGCGGCCATCATGTCGATAGCCGCGGCGAACCTCTTCACCCGCAACATATATAAAGCGTACCTGGCGCCCCAGGCCACGCCCGCCGATGAGGCCAAGATGGCCAAGCTCCTGTCCCTCATCGTGAAAGTGGGGGCCCTGGCCTTCATCCTGTTCGTGCCCACCCAGTACGCCATCAACCTGCAGTTGCTGGGCGGTGCCTGGATCATCCAGACCCTGCCGACCGTGGTCATCGGCCTCTACACCCGCTGGCTGCACCGCTGGGCGCTCGCCGCCGGCTGGGCGGTCGGCATGTGCCTGAGCACCTGGATGGTGGTGTCCCAGCAGTTCAAGCCCACCTTCCCGCTGCACCTCGGCGACTGGACCCTGCCGGGCTACGCCGCCTTCTATTCGGTCATCGTCAACTTCATCATCGCGGTGCTGCTCACGCTCGCGTTCCGGACGGCGAGACTCGCCGAAGCCGCCGATCAGACCGTCCCCGCCGATTACGAGCACGACGTGACCTAAGGAGCCATCCATGCACAAGTCCTTCGCCTTGTTCTTGTCCCTCGCGGTGACGGGCGCGGCGTCTGCCGCCGCGCCGGCGGATCTGGTGCTGCTGCACGGCAACTTGGTGACGCTCGAAGCCAAGCAACCCAAGGCCCAAGCCCTGGCGGTGAGCGGCGGGCGCATCGTCGCCATCGGCAGCGACGCGGACATCCAGCCTTTTATAGGCAAGCAGACTCAGGTGCTGGACCTCACGGGCATGACCGCGGTGCCGGGCTTCATCGAGGGCCACGGGCATTTCCTGGAGCTCGGCGACTCGCTGATGCAGCTCGACCTCACCCAGGCCAAGACCTGGGACGAGATCGTGGCCATGGTGAAGGCCGCCGCCGCCAAGGCGAAACCCGGCGACTGGATCATCGGCCGCGGCTGGCACCAGGAGAAATGGACCCAGGCACCGCAGCCCAACGTGGAGGGTCTGCCGCTGCACGCCAGCCTCGACGCGGTCTCGCCGAAGAATCCCGTGATGCTCACCCACGCCAGCGGCCACGGTGTGTTCGTGAACGCGCTGGTGCTGAAGCTGGTCGGCATCCGCAAGGGCACGCCGGACCCGGAAGGCGGCCAGATCGTGAAGACCGCCGATGGCGAGCCGGTGGGGTTCCTGCGGGACAAGGCCATGGATCCGGTGCACAAGGCGCTCGACGCCGCCATGAAGCGGCGCGGCGAAGCGGCCAGCGAAGCCTACGTGGCCCAGGTGGCCAAGCTCGCTTCCCAGGACGCGCTCGCCAAGGGCATCACCGGCTTCGTGGATCAGGGCGAGAGTTTCGCAGCCCTGGATCAGCTCAAGAAGCTGGCCGGCGCCGGCGAGCTGCCGCTCCGGCTCTACGCCGAGGTCGACCCGGGCAACAGCGACTATGGTCTCGCCGCCGCCACCCAGTACCAGAAATATCCGCCTCTGGAACAGCTCAAACGCTTCCTGCCGTCGCACCGCATCGTCGGCTATGCCGATGACCACTTCACGCTGCGTGCGGTGGGCGAGGTGTACTCGGACGGCGCGCTCGGCACCCACACCGCCTGGTTCCTGAAACCCTACGACGATCTGCCCGGCAGTACCGGCGTCTCGGTGCTGGCGCCGGCGGATATCCGCGCCTGGGCCGAGGCGGCGCTCGCGGCGGGCTACCAGGTCACCACCCACGCCATCGGCGACCGCGCCAACCGCGAGGTGCTGGACGTGTACGAAGCCGCCTTCAAGGCGCACCCGGAGCTCAGGGACCCGCGCTGGCGCATCGAGCACGCCCAGCATCTCGACCCGGCCGACATCCCGCGCTTCGGCAAACTGCACGTGATTGCTTCCATGCAGAGCATCCACGAGTGCTCGGATGCGCCTTACGTGGTGAAGCGCCTAGGCGAAGCGCGCGCCAGGGACGGTGCCTACGCCTGGCACAGCATCATCGCCAGCGGCGGCATGATCGCCAACGGCACCGACGTGCCGGTGGAGGACGAGGATCCGATCCCGAACTTCTACTGCGCGGTGACCCGCCGCTCCAAGAAGGACGGTGTGCCCTTCCATCCCGAGCAGGCCATGACCCGCGATGAGGCGCTCAAGTCCTACACCTGGAACAATGCCTACGCCACCTTCACCGAGCAGCAGCGTGGCTCGCTGGCGGTGGGCAAGGAAGCGGACATCACCGTGCTGTCCCAGGACCTCATGAGCGTGCCGGAGCAGCAGATCCCCGCCACCCAGGTGATGTACACCCTGGTGGGCGGCAAGGTCGCCTACCAGCACCAGGAGAGACCCGCGCCGCGCAAGCCGGCGCCCTCCGAGGTGGGCGGCCGGTGATTTCCGTCCTCTCAGTGCTGGTGCATGAGGTGCTTGTATAAGGTCTCGTAGCGGTCCTGGCCGTGCAGGCCGAACACAGGGTCGTCTATCTGCTTGAACCGGTCGGCGACGTCCGCCCAATCCTGCTCGCTCAGGGCCGCCTGGGCGCGCGGGAACAGCAGCCGTTCCTCCCGTTCCGAATGGCGGAGCTGCGTCGCCACGTAGCGCCGCCCGGATTCCAGCATGCCTCTGCGCTCGGCGCTACCGGGCGGCGGCGAATCCAGGACCTGTTCCGCCAGCCATTCCTCCATCTCGGCTATCTCGTTGTGCTCGTCGCGGGCGTAGATGACCTCGTCCAGCAACGAGGGTTCACGGGCGTAGAGCAGCCTGAAGATGAGGTCTTCCTTGGGGTGGTGCACCTCGCTGGGGAACTTGCGCATGTAGTAGAGGGCGTTCGCCAGCAGCACGAAGTTAGGTGTGCGGCCGGTCTCGACCTCGTCCAGGAGGCCGTCTATCAGCCTCAGCACCCTGCGCATGTTGGCGTGGTCGGTCTTCAATGCGTCGATGGCATGGCTGGCCATGGCTTTCCCCCTCAGGCCCGGTCCGACTCGCGCAGGAGATGCTCGTACAGCAGCTCGTAGCGGTCGCCGGGGTGACGCCCGAACAGCGGGTCATCCACCTCCTGGAACTCGTGCCCGATCTCCTCCCAGTCCGCGGCGGTCAACGCCCGTTCCGCCTCGGGGAACAGCACATGTTCCTCCCGCTCCGAGTGCTCGCGCTGTGCGTCCAGGTAGGCGCGGCCGATGTCCAGCAGCCGGCCGCGCGCCAGGGTGCCGGGTTTGGGTGCGTTCAACGCGCACTCCATCAGCCATTCCTCCTGCTCGTAGATGCGGCGGTGCTCACGGCGCGCGTATTCCACGGTCTTGCGCAGTTCCGGCACGCGCTTCACCAGCCGCTCGAAGATCAGGTCTTCCTTGGGGTGGTGCACCTGGCCCGGGAAGCGCCGCATGTAGTGCAGGGCGTTGGCCAGCAGCACGAAGTCCGGGACCTTGCCCGTCTCCAGCAGGTCCAACTGGTCGCGTATCACCACCAGCACGCTGCGCATGTTGCCGTGCTCCTGGCGCAAGGCGTTGATGGGCGATGCTTTCATGGTCTATTCCCGTGGCGGCCCTGATCCTTTATAGCCAGGGCCGCCGCCGCGCGCCTTGACCTGGGTCAGTTGGACGGCAACCGGCTGCTATCATCGGCCCATGAGGAGACCGCTCGTCCCGGCCCTGGGGGCCTGCCTGCTGGCGGCTTCCTGGGCAGCGCCTGCCGACGACCTATATTCCGGCGCCAGCACTTACCTGGATCTCGGCCGCTACCGCATGCCGTTCCGGTATCCGGACGGCGACCATGAAGGCCACGTGGGCGAGTTCGGCGTGGCCTACGACGTGCCCCTGGGCGGAGACATGCACGGCGGCCTGCAGGGCGGTTACGCGGTGTTGGACGTGGCCGATGAACCGCAGCCCACCGCCGGCAGCCTCGACGGCCGCTATCTCGGTCTGATGCTGCGCTACGAGGGCAGCGAGGGCGACTACCTCAACATGTCCGGCGAGTTCAGCTACACCTGGCACGACGTGAACGGCGGCGTCTTCGCCGCGCCGGCCTCGGAGATCACCTGGTACGAGAGCTGGCTCGCGCTCGGGCCGACGCTGCGCTACGGGCGCCTGCGTCTCATGCTCGGCGGCTACTACCAATATGTGGAAGGCAGCGAGACCGACAGGCTGCCGGCCCGGGTCCTGGATTTCCATGCGCCGCAGCGCACCGG
>Ga0070714_100001246_pt1 | contig 18371 bp, 13 predicted proteins | sample LARL83metaG_FD_65450 | JGI IMG/M metagenome (GOLD analysis project Ga0070714, IMG submission 65450) | Corn, switchgrass and miscanthus rhizosphere microbial communities from Kellogg Biological Station, Michigan, USA - LAR L8-3 metaG | ecosystem: Host-associated > Plants > Roots > Rhizosphere ... | reverse complement strand
CCCAGGAGCTTTTGCAGCGCCGGCTTCATTTCGGCGGCGCTCATCGCCCGGACTTCGATCCTGGCCTTATCGGCTTCGGCGCGGAACGCCGGATCGGCGATCGTCGCGTCGAATGCGGCGCGGAGCGCCTTCACCCGTTCGTCGGGTACGCCCGGCGGCACGGCGAAGGCGCGGCCGATCGTCGCCGAGGCGAAGAACATCTCCAGCATCTGGCGCGCTTCGCTCGTCTTCGCATAGTCGATGGCAAGCGGCACGTTCTGGAAATCTGGATGCTTCTCAAGGCCCATCTGCCAGATGATGCGCAGGCGGCCCGCATCGACGTCCTGCATCGAGCCCGCCTTGATCGACGAAAGGTAGGTGCCGCACTGGCCCATGATCTCGCCCTGCTGCATGGCGAGGCCGCGCTTGGCGTTGGATTCGAATCCGAGCAGCGGCCGGAATCGGGTGCCCAGTTCCTCGTTCATCAGGATCGGCATGATGTAGGAGCCGCCGCTGACGCCGGAGGCGCCGAGGATCACTTCGCGGTCGAAAAAATCCTCGGGCTTCGCGATGCCGGTGGTGTGCCACACCGAGCAGTGATCGACCTCCCGGTTCATGTTGCCGATCCAGACGAACTTGGCGGGGTCGAACTTGGCCTGCGGATTCTTGAACCGCTCCTCGAGCAGCACGTAGGCGGGGATCAGGCCGACCTGCGTCCCGTCCTTCGCCGCCGCGTTGTAGAGATAATTGGCCAGCACCAGACCGCCGCCGCCCGGCCGGTTCTGCGGCACGATGGTCGGCGCGCCCGCGAAATGACGCCCGATGTAACGGCCGAGCAGACGAACGTAGAGATCGAAGCCGCCGCCCGGATCGGTCGAGGAGCTGAGATAGACGGTGCGACCCGCGAACGGCTCGGCGGCGCGGGACGCCATGGGCACCGCCAACACGATGGCCGCAACGACGGCGCCCAGCCAGCGTGAAAGCGTCATGACGATCTCCCCTGGTGCGGATGGTTGCCGCGTTTAGAAGCCTCAGAGGCGACAAGAGTGCATTGCCCCTGCCGTTTATCGCAACGAGCGGACGCCGCGCTCAGGTCCAGGGGCCCAGCAGCGGCTCGCCCATGAAGCTGTCGGAATTGCCCTCGAGCGCCTTGGGCCACGCGCCCGGCGCCACCTTGCGGCGCTGGCTTGCGGGCTTGGGCTTGCCGTCCCAGCCGACCTGCTCCATCGACCAGTAGAGCTGCACCGCGCCGCCGTCCGGGTCGTGGGCCAGGATCGTATGATCCATCCCCAGCGTCAGCTCGGGCGGCAGCTCGCGCATGGTCACGCCATGGGACTTCAGGAAGCCGATGGCATCGAGCAACTGCCGATAGTTGGCAAGCTGGAGCCCAAACGCGAGCGTCGTCGAATCCTCGCGCAGGCCGAGCGCCTTCCTGAGCGCGATCGGGAACAGCGCCAGCGAATGATGCTCGGTGTTGTTCCTGAGGAACAGGCAGCGATGCCCCTGATACGAGGTTTCCTCGGTGAGGATGAAGCCGAGCGTGTCGCGATACCACGCCAGCGACTTTTCGAGATCCTCGACGAACAGGTTGATCGGGCCGTGCTTGACGATCTTGAACGGACGGGCGAGCAGGATGCCCTGCACGTCGTATTTGGCCGGTAGGTTCTCGTGGTCGCGGTAGCCGCCGAGCAAATTGATGCCCTTCGCCAGCGCCTCGTCGACCTCGGCATGCTCGCTCATCTGCGGCAGGTCGGGGGTCTTGTTGAACTCCCGGTAGTGCATGTCCCACGGCTTGGAGAACCCGTCCCAGCCGATCTGCTCGATGCCCCAGTAGAGCTCGTTCTGGTGCATGTCGGGATCCATCAGATAGGTGTGCCAGTTGGAACCCGGCATGTCGCGGCCGTTGCGCACCACCTTCTCGCCGCGTTCCTTGAACCAATTGTTGGCGGCCACCGTCTCGGCGAGGCTGCCGACCTGCCACGTGATCTGGTTGATGGTGACGCCGTCCTTCACGCGCCCGCGCGTGTCGGTCGCCTTGCGGAAGCGATGGTTGTAGAGGACGAACGCGTGGTGGTCGTGGGCGTAGCGGAAGAAATAACCCCTCACGTCGCCGAACGCCTTGTGCTCCTCCGGCAGCTCCGCCTTGCCGCCGTGGGTCGGGTCGCGGATATCGACGATCTTGAAGCCGAGCAGGTCCTTATAGAAATGAAGCCCTTCGGTCATCTTGAACATGTTGATGCCGAAATGCCCGAGGCGGCGGATCTTGAACGGCCGATCGAGCAGCACCCCGCCGACATCGAACTTGGTTTGCGTCGCTACGGTCATGATCGTCCCCTGACGTTGGCCGCGCGGCTCGACAGGGGCGAATGCCACCGGGCGCGCGGACTTCGGTTCCTGCCGTTTACGCCGCCAGCTTAGACCGGGCTCCCGGCCCGCGCCAAGGGCGCCACCGTAGCGGACGGAACGGGCTATGCGCGCTCTTCCTGCTGTGCGCCCTTGATCACCTTGGGCGCGCCGAGACCGGTGCGCGTATCGTAGAGCCGATCGGTGTAGAGCCCGTTCTTGCGGACGTAGTGCAGGAACGCCTGAAGCTGCCATTCGCCGTCGAACGGGTCGCGCCAGTGCGGCATGTCCATGCCCGAATAGATCAGCATGTCACCGGGAGCGAGATTGACCTCGACGGTGGCGCCGTCCTTCCCCTGGAGACAGATCGGCCATGGCTTCTCCGTCTTCTGGGCGATTGCCAGGGTCGCGCTCACCTCGCACGCGGGCCGGTCGGTGTGCCTCTTGAGCCAGGCACCCTTGAGATAGACCCGAGAGTAGGAATAGGTCGGCAGCAGCTCGGCGCCGGTTTCCTTGGCGACGGTCGGCAGCAGCATGCCCAGCAGCGACTCCGTCACCGGCAGGCCGTAGGCGTAATAGGCCTTCTCCACCTGCTTGTCGTTGAAGGCGAGATAGCCGTTCGCGAGCATCAGGTTGTACTCCTCGGCGATGAAGCGGCAGAGGAGCTCGGGAACCGCGTTGCGGAAAACGGTGTAGCCGGTCTCGATGAACATGATCTGAAAACGGTTGAAGGCTGGCCGGAAGTTGGCCGGGCGCACGTTACAATGGCCTCCCGCGCGAGTAAACCGTGAGCCGAGGATCGCCGGATTATTACGGCGGCGCCGTGCCGTCCGGCAGGGTAAGGCGGCGCACACGCTCGAGGACCGCGGGCGAGGTGGCGTAGAGACGGCCGATCAGCGCCTCCGCCTCGCTGCCGTAGATCGGGTTGATGACGAACTTCTGGCGCGCGGCCTCGACCCGGAGACCGGGATCCTCGGTCGCCCTGCGAAACGCCTCGCGCAGCGCATCGAGGCGATCGCGCGGCGTGCCGGGCGGCGCCACGAACGGACGGCCCAGCTCGAGCCGTGCCAGCACCAGCTCGATGACGCGGCGGTCATCGTCGTTGGCGAGAAGGTCCATGATCAGCGGCACGCCCTCGGGGACATCGGGATCGGCCTTGAGAGACATCTGCACCAGCAGAAAGGCTTTGCCTTCGGCGCGCCAGCGCAGCACGCGGTCCCGTCCCGCTCCGGACCAGCCCGACATGAACAGGCCGTGAAGCTCGCCCTTCTCGACCGCGTTGAACATCTCCGGCTGGCCCTTATAGGCCGGGATGACCTTGAAGCGGGTGCCGATCAGGGCATTGAGAAGGCGCGGATACATCGCCGGATCGCTCTCGGCGCCATTGCTGCCGAGCATGACGTCGACCGTCTTCGCTTCGGCGATGGTGTGCGCCGGCGAGCGGTCGGAGACGACGCCCATTCCCGATTCGCGCTGCGCCGACCCGATCCAGGCGAAGCGGGTGCCGTCGAACTGCGCTTTGGAGGCATTGCCGTAGAGCAGCGGCGCTGTCGGGATGCCGCGATCGAGAATACCGATCGTGGTGCCGTCCTTGGGGGCGACGTTGTAGATGAAATTTGCCGAGCGGATGCCGCCGGCGCCGGGCAGGTTGCGGACCACCATGACCGGGGTCCCCGGCAGATAGCGCGGCATGAAGCGGGCGAACAAGCGCGCATAGCCGTCGTAGCCGCCGCCGGGGTCGCTGCCGACCATGACGGACAGCTCGCGGCCGCGGAAGAAATCCCCGCCATCCGCCGCCGATGCCGGCGAAAGCGCGCCCCAGATCATCGAAAGCAACGCAACGCCGACGGATACGCGCATTGTCACCCTCCGCGTTCGACGCCCGTTTACTCCACGACGAAGAAACCACCCTTGATGGCTTCGGAATAGAACCGCGCCACCGCCGGCGCGATACCGACCGGGAGCTCGTCCTCGGCCTTCCAGTAGCTGTGCACCCCGGCGCCGAAGCGCGTCACCGCGACGCGGGGCGCCGGCTCCATCTTCTTGAACGCCGGAATGATGACCTCGCGGTAGACCTCTGGCGAATGATCGCGGCTGTCCTTGGAGATCGCGAACAGGAACGGCGGCACCGGCTTGGTGCCGGGGCCGGAAAGCGGCCGGGTGTAGCCGACGAAGCGCGCGACCAGCGCGTCGGTGGCCTTGGCGTCGAGGCCGAGACGCCTGGCGGATGCGCGCGCCGCGTTCTCCAGCGCGCCGACGATGTTGTGGGTGACCATGTACTCGGCCTTGAACTGCGGCCGCCGCTTCATAGTCGCCCAGGAGTCGAGGATTTCCTCCATCAGCCATGGCAACCGCATCAGCGCCTGCGGGCCTTCCTGGCCCAATGCCTCCGGTCCCTTGTAGCGGGCGAGGTCGCGCCAGGTGCGGATGTAGAGATCGGTGAAGGGATCGGTCCACGCTTCGGCTTTGGTGGCGATGCGCTCGTAACCCTCGATCTTGCCGACGTCGCCCGACCAGCGGTGCTTCTGGGCGTTGATGTAGCCGAAGGTCGAGTTCTCGACCGCGACCGCGCCGGCGATGTTGGCGACGCGCTGGGTCAGCATCGAGACATAAGGGCCGCCGGTCGAATGGCCGTGGACGTAGATCGAGAAATCCGCGGGCGGAAAGTGGCGAGCGCACGCGGTCTTCATGCCCTCCTCGAACGCCGCCGGCCACGACGCCATGCGGTCGAAGAAGCGCGTTCCCGGCTTCGCCCGCGCATTGGTGCGCGTGCCGTACTTCATGCGCTTGGCGGTGTCCTTCACCACCTCGTACTGATCGGGCGTCACGCGCTCGCCCGCGAGCCAGAGCGGGGTGCGCACGGTGCCGTCGGCATGGATGGTGTCGTCCGGCCAGTCGCGCGAAGGATCGTCAAGATAGAGCCGGCCGGGAAAGGTCATGCACACGACCTTGAAGCCGAATTTCTCGGCGTAGATCTTCGAGACCGGCTCCATGGTCTTGTAATCGCCGGAGCCGCCGTGCAGCAGAAAGATGCCGACCTTCTTGCCGTCGGCGCCGCGCGCGACCGGCGTGGCGGGTTCGGGGTCGTAGACGGCAACGCCGATGTCCCAGTCGAGCCCGAGCTCGTGGATTCGGAAGATGTCCTCGCTCTTGCGGATGGCGATCGGCGTCGCCGACAGCGTCTCGTTCGAGAGCCCTATGGTCTCCGCCCGCGAGTAGCTCTCGCGCGGCATCCATGCGGATTTCGACAGCGTCGTCGCCATGTAGGCCTCCTACTGCGTTTGGTTGAGGATGTCCTTATGTGCTCACTGCCGGCGGATAGGGAAGACCTTCTCATACGCTAGGGTCGCACGTCGATATAGCTGACGACTTTACGGACGCCGGCGCCGTTCTTGGCGCCGGCGATCGCCTTGTCGGCCTCGTCCTTGGATCGGGCGCGGCCGAGGACATAGAGCGTGCCGAACACGTCGCCGGCGATGCGAAAATTGACGTCGGAGATGCCGGCGGCGCCAATCAGGCGGCCCTCGGCCCTGGTCTCCATCGTCAGAACGTCGGCCCAATCGATCAAGGTGCCGGCGGTACGGCGGGCAGCCTGCTCGGACTTGGGCAGGTCGGCGACCTGCCAGTAGAGGCGCTTCACACCGCGGATCGCGCGCACCGCCTTCTCGAACCTGTCGTAAGCGTCCTTGTCGTCGAACAGGCCGGTGACGACGAGCCGCTGCTCGTAGGTTTCGGCGGACGCTTCGATCGTTCCGGCGTCGGCCATCGCCTTGTCGACGGCGCGGACGATCGCGTCGTCGCGCTTGATGTCGGCCGCGCTGCGCGCATCGGTCGCGCGCTCGACCAGCGTCTTCGGCACCGTCAAGGCGTCGCTGGACTGCGCGCGCACGGGCATGGCCGCCGCGATCAGAAAAACGACGACGAGCCACGCCGCCGCGCTCGCGCGCCGTGCCGCCGAGGCTCTGTCGAAACGATCGGCCATCGAAAGCTCCCTGCGACGCGCCATTTGCATCCGGAAAGTAGCAAACATAGGCCTCCCCGCAAACGGTTTGCGCGCCGCGCGGATCGTGAATTCGCAGGATTCCCCGAGCGGCCGAGAAAATCTCCGGCGCGCAATGGGTTGTGCTGGCGTTCGCGAGCCGCTAATCAAGGAATCGCGTGGAGAGAAGAGCGGAGTCGCTCCCCGCCGTGCACGACAACAACGAACGACACGGTGATGGATCTCAATCTGGCGGTCATCGGCAATTCGATCCTGAGCGCGCTGATCGACCGGCGCGGCCGGGTCGTCTGGTGCTGCTTTCCGCGTCCCGACGGCGACCCGGTGTTCTGCGGCCTGCTCGGCTCGCCCGAACCGGACGCCGGCATCTTCGACGTCGATGTCGTCGATTGCGTAGAGACGGAGCAAAGCTACGTCGCCAACACGGCCATTCTCACCACGACCTTGACCGATCGGCACGGCGCGCGGGTCCGAATCACGGACTTCATGCCCCGCTTCAAGCAATACGAGCGCGTCTTTCGGCCGAGCCTGCTGATTCGCAGGATCGAGCCGCTGGCGGGCGCGCCGCGCATTCGCATTCGCGTGCGCCCCCGATTCGACTACGGCGCCACGACGCCTTCGGTCACCCACGGCAGCAATCACATCCGCTATCAGTCGGAGCGGCGGGTGCTGCGCCTGACCGCCGATGCGCCGCTCACCTACATCCTGGAGGAGGCGGCGTTCAATCTCGACGCGCCGATCACGCTCGCGTTCGGACCGGACGAGAGCATCCTGGGCTCGTTGTCCGGAACGGCGCGCGAGTTTCTCGAGCGGACGACGGAGTACTGGCAGGAATGGGTCCGCTATCTGTCGGTCCCGTTCGAATGGCAGGAGGCGGTGATTCGCGCGGCGATCACGCTGAAGCTCTGCAGCTATGAGGAAACCGGCGCCATTCTCGCCGCGCTCACCACCTCGATTCCCGAAGCGGCCGATTCGGGCCGGAACTGGGATTATCGCTACTGCTGGATGCGCGACGCCTATTTCGTCGTTCAGGCGCTCAACCGGCTCGGCGCGACACGGACGATGGAGGACTTCATCCGCTACATCACCAATGTGGCGATGCTGCACCTCGACGGCGCGATGCGGCCGGTCTACGCCATCGTTCCTTCGGCGGATCTGGCCGAGAGAGTGGAGGCGTCGCTGCCGGGATACCGCGGCATGGGCCCGGTGCGGGTCGGCAACCTGGCCAGCCGGCAAATCCAGAACGACACCTACGGCAGCGTGGTGCTGGCGGCGGCGCAGATGTTCTTCGACCGCCGATTGCCGCGTCTCGGCGATCATGCCCTGTTCGAGCGGCTGGAACGCCTCGGCGAGCGCGCCGCCGTGGTGGCGCTGCAGCCCGACGCGGGGCTGTGGGAATTCCGCACGCGCGCGGCCGTCCACACCCACTCGGCGGTGATGTGCTGGGCCGCGTGCGACCGCCTCGCCAAGATCGCCGGCATCCTCGGCCTGTCCGACCGGGTGACGCACTGGCAAGGCGAAGCCCAGGGCCTGCGCCGCATCATCCTCGAGAAGGCGTGGAACCCGGAGCTCGGCACATACGTCGCCTGCTTCGGCGGCAGCCACGTCGATGCGAGCCTTCTCCTGCTTCAGGAGGTCGGTTTCGTCGCCACCGACGATCTGCGCTTCATCGCCACAGTGGACGCGATCACGCGGGATCTGCGCCGGAACGATCAGTTGTACCGCTACGCGACGACCGACGATTTCGGCCGCCCCGAAACGGTGTTCACGGTGTGCACGTTCTGGTACATCGACGCGCTCGCGGCGATCGGCCGGCGCGACGAGGCACGGGAAATCTTCGAGCGGCTCCTTGCGTGCCGGAACCACCTCGGCCTGCTTTCGGAAGACGTCGACCCGGCGACCGGCGAGCTGTGGGGGAACTTCCCGCAGACCTACTCCATGGTCGGCCTCATCATCTCCGCCATGCGGCTCAGCAAGAGCTGGGAGGAGGCGTTTTGGCGCGGCTCCTGATCGTCTCCAACCGGATCATCCTGCCCCGCGAGCGTTCGGCACGAGCGGGAGGCCTCGCCGTCGCCCTGCGCGAGGCGCTTCAGCGCCACGGCGGCCTGTGGCTCGGCTGGAGCGGCGACATTGCCGAGACGACGGGCGTCGCCCCGAGGATCGTCCATGCGGGGAAGGTCACCTATGCGACCATCGACCTCTCCCGCGCGGATCATCAGGCGTATTACCTGGGGTATGCGAACAGCACCCTCTGGCCGCTGTTTCACTATCGCCTGGGCTTGCTGGAATTCCGCCGGGCGCATCTGGAAGGATACCTCCGCGTCAACGCGGCGTTCGCCAAGGCGCTGGCGTCGCAGCTCCGGCCCGACGATGTGATCTGGGCCCACGATTATCATTTCATGACGCTGGCGGCGGAGCTGCGACGCCTCGGTGTGAAGAATCGCATCGGCTTTTTCCTGCACATCCCGTTCCCCACGACGGAAGTGTTCACGGCGCTGACCTCGCACGAGCTGATCGCACGGAGTCTCTGCGCCTACGATCTCGTCGGGTTTCAGACCGAGAACGACGTGCGCGCGTTCCTCAATTATCTCTCCGCCGAAGCCGGCGCCACGGTGTCGGCCAACGGCTCCTTCGAGGCGTTCGGACTGCGATCGCGGGCGGCGCATTTCCCGATCGGGATCGACACCGAGGCTTTCGAGGCGATCGCCCGCCGCGGCGCCGCATCGCCGGAAACCCGCCGCCTCGCGGGAAGCCTGGCCGGGCGCGCGCTCGTCGTCGGCGTCGACCGTCTGGACTATTCCAAAGGCCTGCCGCAGAAGATCGACGCCTTCTACGACCTTCTGGAGCGCTGGCCCGAGCACCGCAGCCATGTGACGTTCATGCAGGTGGCGCCTGTGTCGCGCGGCGAGGTGGCCCAGTACCGGACGTTGCGCAGTGCCATCGAAGCGGCCGCCGGCCGCCTGAACGGCCGTTTCGCCGAGTTCGATTGGGTGCCATTCCGCTATCTCAACAAGAGCTTCAGCCGGCCGACCCTGGCCGGCTTCTACCGCGTCGCGCGCGTCGGCCTGGTGACGCCGCTCAGGGACGGAATGAATCTGGTCGCCAAGGAATACGTCGCGGCGCAGGACCCCGTGGACCCGGGCGTCCTGATGCTGTCGCGGTTCGCCGGCGCCTCTCACGAGCTCAAAGCGGCTCTTACCGTCAATCCGTTCGACGTCGACCAGATCGCCGACGCGCTTCATCAGGCGCTGGCAATGCCGCTGGACGAACGCCGGGCGCGCCACGCCGCCATGCTGGAGGTGCTGCGCGCCAACACCATCGCGACCTGGTGGGAGGCGTTTCTCGGCGCCCTCCAGGGCCTCCCCGTCCCGACGACGCGCACCACGCCGATCCAATGACGGCGTGAGGCGCAGCGGTGCGGCGCCTTTCGAGTCTTTCTTAACGGTTCGGGAAGGGAATGGTGGGCGCACAAGGACTCGAACCTTGGACCCGCTGATTAAGAGTCAGCTGCTCTACCAACTGAGCTATGCGCCCCCTCGTGAGGAGGCGGAGGGTATAGCAAAGGGATATCCCTTTGTCGAGGGTCGGGGCGCCGCAAGCCGGGCCCCATGAACGGCGGAAGACAGGCGCTAAAGTGCGTCGAGACCGCCCCGGCGGCCGATGATGACGTCGCGGTGGATGTAGCAGCCGAGGATCATCCCGAAGGCGATCAGGAGCGTGATCATCGCCGTGCCGCCATAGGAAATCAGCGGCAGCGGCACGCCCACCACCGGCACCAGCCCCATCACCATGGCGACATTGATGAAGATGTAGAGGAAGAACATCGTCGTGAGCCCGAGCGCCAGGATGCGCCCGAACTGGCTCCGCGAGCGAAGCCCGATGGCGTAGCCGTAGGCCACCAGCGTGAGATAGAGCGCGAGCAGCACCAGCCCGCCGATCAGCCCCCACTCCTCCGCCAGCATGGTGAAGATGAAGTCGGTCTGCTTCTCGGGCAGGAAGTTGAGATGGCTCTGAGTTCCCTCGAGGAAGCCGCGGCCGAACAGGCCGCCGGAGCCGAGTGCGATCTTCGACTGCAGGATGTGATACCCCGCCCCGAGCGGATCGGATTCGGGGTTGAGGAACATGAGAATGCGATTCTTCTGATAGTCCTTGAGGTGATGCCAGGCGAACGGCAGGACGGCCCCGCCCGCCGCCGTCGCCAGCGCAAAGACCCACAGCCGCACCCCCGCGAGATAAAACACAGCCGCCGCCGCGAAGGTCAGCATCATGGCCGTGCCGAGATCGGGCTGGGCCAGCACCAGCACCGCGGGGAGGGCAAGAAGAACCGCCGGCCAGATGAGGGGAAGGAGCCGTCCGGCGTCCTCTACGGAGACGCTGTGGAAATAGCGCGCCAGGACCAGCACCAGCGCCACCTTCATCACTTCGGACGGCTGGATCGTGATCGGACCGAGCGCCAGCCAGCGCTGGGCGCCCATGCCGGTGTGCCCGGCGATATCGACCCACAGCAGCAAAGCCAATCCGACGACGTAGATGACATAGGCGTAGCGAAGCCAGATCCGGATGTCGACGCAGGCGACCGCGATCATCAGCGTCAGGCCGATGCCGACGCGCACGAGTTGACGCACCGCCCACGGCTCCATGCTGCCGTTGCCGGCCGAGTAGAGTGTGGCGATGCCGATCGCGGCGATGCAGACGAGCACCGCGACCATGCCCCAGCGGATCTGCCGGAGCTTGCCCGCGAACGAAGCGCCGCTCGACGTGCCGGAGAAAGCCACCATCAGGTGCGATCCTCGCGTTTTTGGGCGTCGCCGCCGGGCAGCGCGACCTCGCCGGGAGCCGGCGGGTTGATGGCGCGAGTCAGAGCGAATTCGAGAATGTCGCGGGCCATCGGGCCGGCGACGGCTGCGCCGCCGCCGCCATGCTCGACGACGACGGCAACGGCGTACTTCGGCCGATCGACCGGCGCGAAGCCGATGAACAGCGCGTTGTCGCGCTCCCGCCAGGGGCGATCCGCGGTCTTGATCACGCCGTGCGCACGCTCGGCCATGGTAATGCGCTTGACCTGACTGGTGCCGGTCTTGCCGGCCATGCGGAACGCCGGATTTTTCTGGCGGGAGCGGTAGGCGGTGGCGCCCGGCTGGTTGACGACGAGATCCATGCCGTGCTGGACGACGCTGATGTAGGCGGGATCGACTCCGATCGACGGCAGCGGCGGCGCGGCGGCGCCGGCATCTGGATCGAAGGCAACCGCATGCGAGGCACCTTGCGCATCGTCGTCACCGGAGGACGCGCCAGAGCGATAGTCCTTGATCAGGTGCGGCGTGATCAGACGGCCGCCATTGGCGATGCGGGCGGTCATCACCGCGAGCTGCAACGGCGTCGTCAGGATGTAGCCTTGTCCGATGCCGAGCACGTACGTGTCGCCGCCGGTCCAGGCCTGATGGTGCGCCGCCATCTTCCAGCTCCGCGTCGGCACCAGGCCACCCTTCTCACCGGGGATGTCTAGGCCAGTCGGCGCACCGAGGCCGAAACGCCGGCACATGTCGGCAATCTTGTCGACGCCGACGCGATGGGCGACGTCGTAGAAGTACACGTCGCACGAGTTGACCAACCCCTGGACGAGATCGAGCGAGCCGTGTCCGCCCTTCTTCCAGCAATGGAAGACGACATTGCCGAGCTGCGTGTGACCCAGGCAGGTGACGCGATGGTCCGGCGTGATCGCTCCGGATTCGAGCGCCGCCAGCGCCACCATGGTCTTGAACGTCGAGCCCGGGCTGTACAGGCCCGCGATCGCCTTGTTGGTGAGCGGCGTGTGGTCGTTGTTGAGAAGGGCGCGCCACTGTTCGCCCGACAGGCCCTTGTTGAAGGCGTTGGGGTCGTAACCGGGCGTCGAGACCAACGCCAGGACTTCGCCGTTCTCGACGTCGACGACGGCGGCGCCGCCGACCTGATCGCCGAAGCGCTGGTAAGCGAACGTCTGGAGCTCGGCATCGGTCGCAAGCTGGGCTTCGTCGCCGCTCTGACCTTCGGTGCGCGACAGCACGCGGATGACCCGGCCCAGTGCGTTGACCTCGACCTCGGTGGCGCCGGCACGGCCGCGCAGACGCGAATCCGCCGCCCGCTCGATCCCCGCCTTGCCGATGCGGAAATCGGGCTGCTCGAGAAGCGGATCGTCGGAGCCCTGGAGCTCGCTCTCGGACACAGCGGCGACGTAGCCGATGATGTGCGAGCCGATCTCCTCCAGCGGGTAGAAGCGCGTCTGGCCGGTATCGATGACCACGCCGGGGAGATCCGGGACATGGAGCTCGATCTTCGCGACCTCTTCCCATTCGAGGTTTTCGCGCACCGTCACCGGCACGAAGCGGCGCTTGCGCTTGACGTCGCGCTCGACGCGGTGGCGTTCGTAGTCGGTGATGGGAAGCAGCATCGACAGGCGATCGAGGGTGTTGCCGACGCTCGGCGTCTGCTCGGCGATGATGCTGACGCGGTACTGCTGACGGTTGAACGCCAGCAACGAGCCGTAGCGATCGACGATGCGGCCGCGCGAGGGAACCAGGAGGCGCAGATTGATCCGGTTGTCGTCGGCCAGCATGCGGTAGCGGGTCGATTCCATCACCTGGAGATAATACATCCGTCCCACGAGGGCCGAGGCCAGCGCGAGCTTGCCGCCGCCCAGGAGCAGTGCCCGGCGGGTGAAGATACGAAGGCGGTCCTGATCGCGGTGCATGGCGGCCGGCGCTGGCTAGCCCGCGCCCGGGAGCAGGCGGGCGAGCGCAGCGAGGAGGACGTTGACGAGCGGATAGACCGCGATCGTCATGAGCGCCTGGAACACCACCGCCGTAGGCGGCACGAGCGTTCCGGCGAGCAGCGACACGATCGCCCAGGTCGCCGCCATCGCTATCGGTATCACCAACGCGAAGCCGGCCCAGGCGATCAGGAACGGCCGGCCGCGAAAGGCGGCGCGCTGGCCGACGACGACGCCGTAGACGCCGAGAAGCACCAGGGCCGAGAGCCCGAACGGAAGGCCCAGGAGCGCATCCTGGAACAGGCCGATGCCGAACACCGCCGGCGCCGGCAGGAGACTCGGCCGATAAATCGCGAAGAAGTAGACGGCCGCAAGCGACAGCACCGGGGCCACCGCCTCGAAATCCGGGAGCCGTATCGGCACCGCGCCGAAGAGAACCAGCACCGCCGTCGCCAGCAACGGGAGGATCGCCAGCACGCTGCGCCCCGCCTCCTGGACGAAGGTGGGCGTCATCGCGCCCCTCCCACCCGCTTCGCCGGCGGTCGCGCGGCCTCGGGCAACTCGTCGTCATCGAGGCCGAAATCGACGATGCGCACGAACTCGAGCTTGTTCCAGGCGACGAAGGTCTGGACGCGCGGAACGCCGTCTCGGCCGACGACGACCGTGCCGACCGGCAGGCCCGGCGGCAGCACACCGCCGCTGCCGGAGGTGACGACACGCTGACCGGAGCTGATGCGCGCGTCGGGCGGGAGATACGCGAGCGACGGGCGTTCGCTGTTGTCGCCGGCGAGGATGGCGCGCTCGCGCGTTTCCTCGATCACAACCGGAACCCGCGAGTTGAGATCGGTCAGCAGCAGGATGCGCGAGGCGTGGTCGGCGACGTCGGTGAGGCGCCCGACGAGGCCGTTGCCGGTGATCACCGCCTGACCGCGCGCGACGCCGTCGCGGCTGCCGGCATTGATGAGAACGCTGCGGACGAACGGACCGCCGCCTTCGCCCACCACCCGCGCCGAGACGAAGTTGACCGGGTTGTCCGGCACCAGACGGGTCAGATCGCGGAGCATCGCGTTTTCGGCCGTGAGCTTGGCCGACGCCTGATCCACAGCCTTGAGACGGGCAATCTCGGCCTTGAGGGCCTGATTCTCGGCGTAGGCGTCGAACAGGCCGGCGACGTGATGATAGGCGGAGACGGCGGTGGAGATCGGCCTGGAGAGCGCATCGATCACCGGAGCGGCAGCACCGACCACCGCGGCACGGGTGCGGTCGACCACCACGACCTCGGCCTTGCCCACCATCATCAGGGCGAACGCCACAGCCATGAGCGAGATGACGGCGAACCGCACGAGCAGCGCGCGGATCGGCTGCAGTATGGCGACGATGCCGGTCCTCTGCAACCTCACTTGCCTCTCCTCCCCAGCCGCGGCGCGAGACTAATACGCGGACATCAGCACGTTTTTGAGCGTGCGCATCTCCTCGAGCGCACGGCCGGTGCCGAGCACCACGCACGACAGCGGATCGTCGGCAATCGACACCGGTAGCCCCGTCGCATGACGCAGCACATAATCGAGGTTGCTGAGGAGCGCACCGCCGCCCGTCAGCACGATGCCTTTGTCGACGATGTCGGCGGCAAGCTCCGGAGCGGTGTGCTCGAGCGCCACCTTCACCGCCTCGATGATCGCGGAGACCGGCTCGGCCAAGCTCTCGGCGATCTGACGCTCGGAGACGATCAGCTCCTTCGGCACGCCGTTCATCAGGTCGCGACCCTTGATCTCCATCACCCGGCCTTCACCCTCGGCGGGCGGGCAGGCGGAGCCGATTTCCTTCTTGATGCGCTCGGCGGAACCCTCGCCGATGAGGAGGTTATGGTTGCGGCGAATGTAGGCGATGATCGCCTCATCCATCTTGTCGCCGCCGACACGGACGCTCCGCGCATAGACGATGCCGCCGAGCGACAGCACGGCCACCTCGGTGGTGCCGCCGCCGATGTCGACCACCATCGAGCCGGTCGGCTCGGTGACGGGGAGGCCGGCGCCGATCGCAGCCGCCATCGGCTCCTCGATCAGGAACACGCGGCGGGCGCCGGCCGACTCGGCCGATTCCTGAATTGCGCGGCGCTCCACCGCAGTCGAACCGGAGGGCACGCAGACGATGATCTGCGGGCTCGCGAACGAGCGGCGATTGTGCACCTTGCGGATGAAGTGCTTGATCATCTCTTCCGCGATTTCGAAGTCGGCGATCACGCCGTCGCGCAGCGGACGGATGGCCTCGATGTTGCCGGGCGTGCGCCCGAGCATCATCTTGGCCTCATCGCCGACGGCGAGCACCTGTTTTTTGCCCTTCACCGTTGCGATTGCCACCACCGACGGCTCATTGAGAACGATTCCCCGCCCCTTTACGTAAACGAGTGTGTTGGCCGTTCCGAGATCGATCGCCATGTCGCTGGAAAGCCACCCCAACAGTCGAGAAAACATTGCACCTCGCTTCCGCGGCGCGGGCACCATTGCCCACGCCGGCACTATGAGCGGTATTCCGCCCTATTAACCCCCTCGACGCGCGGCCTCACGCCGACTGCGCCGACACCATCTTCTCGCGCTTGGTCAACAGCTTGTTGAGGGCGTTGACGTAGGCGCGCGCCGCCGCGACCAGGGTGTCGGTATCGGCCCCCTGGCCCTGCACGGTCCGTCCGTTCTCCTCGAGCCGCACGGTGACGCCGGCCTGGGCATCGGTGCCCGCCGTGACGGCGTGGACCTGAAACAGCTTGAGCTTCGCGTCGTGCGGGAACAGCGCGCGGATTGCCGCGAAGGTCGCATCCACCGGACCGTCGCCGGTCGCCGTGGTGCGGCGCGCCGCGCCGTCGACCTCGAGCGCGAGTTCGGCGCTCTGCGGTCCCTCGGTGCCTGCGACGACCCTGAGGCTGACGAGCCGAATGTGATCGTTGGCCCGCGCCACTTCATCGTCCACCAGCGCGACGATGTCCTCGTCGAAAATGTCCTTCTTCTTGTCGGCGAGATCCTTGAAACGCCGGAACGCATCCTCCAGCGCGTTGTCGCCGATCTCCAGCCCCAGATCCTTGAGCTTGGCACGGAACGCATGACGCCCCGAATGCTTGCCCATCACCAGGTTGGACTTGGTGAGGCCGACGTCCTCGGGCTTCATGATCTCGTAGGTACCGGCGTGCTTCAGCATGCCGTGCTGATGGATGCCGGATTCATGGGCAAAAGCGTTGGCGCCGACGATTGCCTTGTTCGGCTGCACCGCGAAGCCGGTCACGGCCGACACCAGGCGCGAGACCTTAGTGATGGCCTGGGTGTTGATCCCGGTCGTGTACGGCATCAGGTCGTTGCGGGTGCGCAACGCCATCACGATCTCCTCGAGCGCGGCATTGCCCGCCCGCTCGCCGAGACCGTTGATGGTGCACTCCACCTGACGCGCGCCGGCGCGCACCGCCGCCAGCGAATTGGCGACCGCCAGGCCGAGATCGTTGTGGCAATGGACGGAGATGATCGCCTTATCGATGTTCGGCACCCGGTTCATCAACATGGCGATGAGCGCGCCGAATTCCTCGGGCACGGCATAACCGACCGTATCGGGAATGTTGATGGTGCCGGCGCCGGCCTTGATCGCGCTCTCGACCGTGCGGCAGAGGAAATCGTGCTCGGTGCGCGATCCGTCCTCGGGGCTCCACTCGACGTCGTCGACCAGATTGCGGGCGTGAGACACGGAATCGATCACCGCCTGATGGACCTCGTCGGGCTCCATCTGCAGCTTGTATTTCATGTGCAGCGGCGAGGTGGAGAGGAATGTGTGGATGCGCTTCCGCTCGGCCGGCTTCAACGCCTCGGCGGCGCGCTCGATGTCGCCCTTTTGGGCGCGGGCCAGGCCGCAGATACGGGCGCCCTTGACGCTGCGCGCGATCTCGCGCACCGCCTCGAAGTCGCCGTTGGACGCGATCGGAAAGCCGGCTTCGATGACGTCGACGCCGAGTTCCGCCAGCGCCTGGGCGATGCGGAGCTTCTCCTCGAAGTTCATCGACGCGCCCGGCGATTGCTCGCCGTCGCGCAACGTGGTGTCGAAAATGACGACGCGGTCGTTCTCTGGTGTCGGGCTCATTCTGGGTCTCTCGCTGCGATATGGGTTGCGATGAACACGCATCCCCTGAACGGCCATGGGGGCACGCTCAGGGGCCCGTAAGTCGCAGCGTGGCGAGAGCAACGACGCGCACGATCGCACGCGGCGCGGAGCGCAGCGTCGGGATCGTCGAAGGAGTCATCGTCCGTTGCATCGTCGTTCGTCTCGCCGTCACTAGCCTCGACGGATCTGCCCTCGCAGAACCCGGCGGCCCGATGTGCACAACTCACGCTGCACGCGCCAGACCCGCCCAAGCACTCAGAGAGAGCATTGAAAAGTCTATGCTTTCGACGTTACCAGATGGTTAACAAAACCACTTCGGTTAACGAATATTATTTACGCTTTCGGCCCAACCCTTCGCAAGGAGGGAAAGACCCCTCAAGGGTCATTTTTTATTGATTTCCGCGCCTGCCAAGCACGGTTTCGCCGGCCAAATCCCCGCCAAGCGCCTAGGGATTGATTTTCCGGTCGTTCGGGCGGCTTTCTCCACAGCACGCCGGCTCCTTGTTGCCGCTATTATGACCCGGCCGGCCGCTAAATCGCCACAAGCAGACCCGTGGACCGCGTTCGGCAAATACCGGCGCTATCTTGCGCGTTCTATGGAAAGCTATGATCCGCTCCGCCGAGTCCGGCGGGGCTCCGCCCATCCCGCCGACGAGTTCCCTGCGTCATGATCCCCCACCTTCTCCTCCTTGTCGCCGCGGGCTTCATCGCCGGCGCCATGAACTCCGCGGCCGGCGGCGGCTCGTTCGTGAGCTTTCCCGCCCTGGTCTTCACCGGCGTCCCGTCGGTGGCCGCCAACGCCACCAGCACCGTCGCGCTCTTTCCCGGCGCGGTGGCGGGCTCGTGGGCGTACCGCGAGGACTTCCGCACGGTCCACGGCGTGTCGGTCCGGGCGCTGCTGCCGGTGAGCGTGACCGGAGGCTTCATCGGCGCGCTCCTGCTGCTGTTCACGCCCGTCCGCACGTTCGACGTGGTGGTGCCCTGGCTGCTCCTGACCGGCACCCTGGCGTTCGCCTTCGGGCCGAAGGCCGCGACCGCGCTCCGGCAATACGTCCACATCGGCCCCGCGGCCCTGTTCGTCGCGCAGTTCGCGCTGGCGATCTACGGCGGCTATTTCGGCGGCGCGGTCGGGCTGATGACGCTCGCCGTCTGGAGCCTGTTCGGCGCCACCGACAT
>Ga0070714_100001245_pt1 | contig 18377 bp, 17 predicted proteins | sample LARL83metaG_FD_65450 | JGI IMG/M metagenome (GOLD analysis project Ga0070714, IMG submission 65450) | Corn, switchgrass and miscanthus rhizosphere microbial communities from Kellogg Biological Station, Michigan, USA - LAR L8-3 metaG | ecosystem: Host-associated > Plants > Roots > Rhizosphere ... | reverse complement strand
AGCGCCTGGACGAGCTTGCGGGAGGGTTCGACGGCCGCAAGACCGCGATCGCGATCCTCGGCGGGGACGTTGAGCGCGCGGACCTGCTCGCCCGTCAGCCGTGGGATCTCGTGATCGACTTCGATCCCGCGACCGACAGCGGCGGCGCGTACACCAGCGCGGGCGCGGTGAGCGGTCGGAGCCAGCGGCTCGTCACGTTCGGCCAGGAGGCGGCCTTCGGCCGCGGCAGCACGACGTGGTTCGCGGCGGGCGGCCTCGACGGCCTCAAGCCGATCCCGACCGATCTGCGCAGATGGCGGGCGGAGTGCCTGCCGGAGGTCGCCGGCGTGTTCGGCGCGCTCGCCCGGGCCTCGGCGCGCCCGGCCTGCCTCTGCGTCGTGGGGGAGGCCGACGCGCGCACGCGCATGGTCGTCGAGACGGCGCTCGACATCCTCCAGAGCCGCGTCGAGATCGTCGTCGTCAACGCCGACGGAGGTCGCGACGTCGGCGCGTACGGCGTGGAGCTGACGGTCGACGCGAGCCTGCTGCTCGACGCGCTGCCGGAGCGGACGTCGGGCCTCGACGTGTCCCCGCGCGAGGTCACGGTCCCCGGCCAGGACGGCTCCATCCCGCTGCCGGAGGCCCAGCGCGTGTGGCTCGACGAGATCGGCGCGCTGCTGCACTCGGAGGTCGGCCGCGCCGCCGAGCGCGTGGAGCCCATCTCGGAGGAGTTCTACCGCGGGAACTGCATCACCTGGATGGAGCTCGACCTCGGCGTCGACCTGCCGCGGCGGGACGCCGACGCGATCGTCGCGCGCGTGCGCGAGGACCTCGGCAACCGCGGGACGCGCCGCATCTCGCTGCAGCACTATCCGGGTGCGGGCGGAACGACGCTCGCGCGGCGCGTGGCGTGGGAGCTGCACGACCAGTACCCCACGCTCGTCGTCGATCGCGTGGCGAACCACGCGCCGCTCGTCGCACGCGTCCGGGAGCTCCACACGCTCACCGACCAGTCCGTCCTCGTCGTCGTCGAGTCGAGCTTGGACGGCGTCGTCGAGCGCGTCTACTCGGCGCTGCGCGCCTATTCGACGCCGGCGGTCCTGCTGATCGTCGACCGCCGGCCGACGCCGCCCGATCGCGACGGGACGCGCACCTTCTACCTCTCGCGCATGACCACCGCCGAGCGGCGCGAGTTCGCGGAGCGGTTCGGCGCCGCCGCGCCGGAGCGCCGCAGAGCGCTGGCGGCGCTCGCGCAGGCGGACGGCAACACGGCGGTCCCGTTCTTCTTCGGCCTCACGGCGTTCGAGGAGAGCTTCCTGGGGCTCGAGGGCTACGTGGCGCGCACGCTCGAGGCGATCTCCGAGGCGGAGGCCGACTGCCTGCGCTTCATCGCGATGGTCCACCGCTACGCCGGCGTGCCGATGCCGGCCGAGATCCTCGCGCGGCGGCTCGGAGCGCCGGCGGACAAGGCCGTCGACCTGCGCTCCTACCTCGGCCCCGACGCGCTGGCGCTGCTCGTCGAGGAGCAGACCGGCGAATGGCGCACGGTCCACCACCTCGTCGCGCTCGAGCTGCTGCGCCAGCTGCTGATGCCGCCGGGCGGCACGCCGGCGTCCGAGGACTGGAAGGTGAAGCTGAGCACGCTCTCGCGCGAGCTGATCCAGGAGATCGAGCACGAGTTCGGCCGCTACCTGCCCGATCACGTGATGACGGTGCTCAATCAGCTCTTCATCGTGCGCGAGAACCAGTCGACGCTCGGCACGGAGCGCACGACCTTCTCGGAGCTGCTCTCCGACGTCCCGGCGCTGGAGGGCCGCGCCGAGGTGATGGAGGAGCTCGCCACCACCTTCCCGGAGGAAGCGCACTTCTGGGCGCATCTCGGCCGGATGCTGAGCTACGAGCTGCGCGACCACGAGCGCGCCCTCAGCGCGGTCGATCGCGCGATCGAGCTCTCCCCCGAGGACGACGTCCTCTTCCACATGCGCGGCATGGTGCTGCGCAAGCAGGCGAAGGCGGCCGCCGACAACCCCAGACACCTCACGCCGGCCGCGCTCGAGCGCGAGGTGCTCGACCTCGTCGAGGCGGCGCGCAAGGAGTTCAGGACGTCCAACGAGCTCTCGGACCTCAACGAACACGGCCACGTGGCGCTGATGCAGCTCTGCATCGAGACGATCACGTTCGGCAAGGAGCTGGCCGGCACCGAGACGTTCGCGCAGTTCCTCGCGCGTCCGACGTCCGGCTACTACCGCGAGCTGCTCGGGGATGCGGAGGACGCGCTCGACCGCATCCGCGAGATCCGCGGCGGCGACAACCCGTCTCGCTTCCACGCCGCCGCCGAGGCGGACCTGCAAGCGCTCTACGACGACTTCGCCGCGATGCTGAACGGCTGGTGGAACCTGCTCGACCGCGAGGAGGGCGCCAAGCCGCTGATCCGTCGCCGGCTCGTGCGCGCCTACCTCAAGCGCGCCACGTCCTGGCGCGCCGCCCCGCGCGCCGACCGCGAGAAGGCGATCGCGCTGCTGGAGGACAACCTGCAGGACGACCCGCGCGACACCGGCAGCCTGCTCGAGTGGATCCGCGTGGGGCGCTTCGAGCACCGCTCGCTCGACCGTGCGGCCGAGATGATCAACTACTCGGCGCGGGCCGCGAGCGTCGTTCCCCGCGACGTCGCCTTCTACGACTACGTGATCGCCGCGCTGCAGGCGCTCGAGGGGCGCGATGCGGCGGTCCACGAGTACCGGCGCAAGCTCGCGCGCACGATCGATCGGGCCGGCTCGTTCGGCAACCGCCGCTTCGTCTACGAGTGGTATCGCAGAGACCGCGGCCTCGCGCAGCTCGTCCACCACTCCGACCTGCGCGACTGGGAGCGGAGCGCCGGCGGCCCCGATCCGGTGCTGCTCAGCCGCGTCGAGGGGCGTGTGGCTGTGATCCGGCGTCCGCAGTCGGGCGAGATCGAGTTCGGACCCGGCATGCGCGCCTTCTTCACGCCGGCGGCGGCGGGCCTCGTGGCCGGCAGGAACGAGAACCTGCGGGTCTCGTTCCTGCTCGGGTTCTCCTACGACGGCCCGCAGGCCTGGAGCGTCAAGCCGCTCTGAGCGCCGGCCGGCTCGGGCTCAAAGCCGCCCGCCGGCTCGTCACGACCACCTGCGCGCCCTTCGCCGGGATCATCGTGACGTTGCGGTGCAGCACGCGCTCGGGACGCCGGTCGGGCGCCGCCATGTCGGTGCGCCGCGCGATCGCGCGCAGCACGACGCGCTGCTCGGCCATCGCGAGCGTGGCGCCGAGGCAGCGGCGGATGCCGCCGCCGAACGGGATCCACGTGTAGGTGCCCGGCTTGACGCCGAGGAAGCGCTCGGGCCGGAAGCTGAACGGGTCGGGGTAGACGTCCTCGCGGTGATGCAGCAGCGCGATCGAGACGAGCGTCACGCTCTTCGCCGGCACGCGGAACTGGCCGAGCTGCCACGGGACCTGCACGCGCCGGCCGATGATCGGCACGACCGGACGGTTGCGCATCGTCTCGTGGATCGTCGCCTCGACCCATCCGTCGTCCTCGGCCTCCTCCGCCCGCACGCTCTCTCGCAGGCGGTCGTATGCGGCGGGGTTGCGCAGCAGCCGCTCGAACGTCCACGCGAGCGAGTTGGCGGTCGTCTCGTGGCCGGCCAGCACGAGCGTCAGCAGCTCGTCGCGCAGCTCGCGGTCGCTCATCGGCTCGCCGTCCTCGTCGCGCGCGGCCAGCAGCAGCGACAGGATGTCCGTCCGCTCCTCGGCGTCGGGGCGCGCGCGGGCGGCGGCGATCGTGGCGTAGAGGTCGCGGTCGAGCCGCGCGAGCAGCCGCTTCGTCAGCCCGACGGGCTCCTCGCGCCCGGCGTTCATCAGCTCGGCGACCTGGCCGACCGGCGTCGTCGTCAGCCACGACAGCCGCAGGATCATCTGACGCAGTCCATGCTCGGGCGTGCCCGGCGCGGGACGGCCGTCCGGCACGCCGAAGATCCCGGCCATGATCACGTCGAGCGTGACGGCCTGCATGCGCGGGCCGAGCGCGAAGGACTCGCCGAGCGGCCAGCTGTCGATCTCGCGCTCGGCGACGTCGGCGATCATCTGCGTGTAGCGCGCGACGGCCTCGCCGTGGAACGGCGGCAGCAGCAGCTTGCGCTGGCGCATGTGCGTCGGGCCGATCGTGGTGAGCACCGAGTTGGGGCCGACGATCGGCCGCAGCGGCGACTCGGAGGTGGCCGACGGCGCCAGCTCGGGCTGCGTGAAGAGCGATCTGACGTGGTCGGGGTGGGTGAGGAAGTAGATCTGGTCGTCGTGGAGCGTGCGGCGTCTGGGAACGCGCAGGGCGAACGTCTCGCCCAGCTCGCGGCGCGTCTTGAACAGCAGCGGCACCTGGCGGACGCTGACGCGCAGCGCGGTCAGCGCGCGCGGCAGGTCGAGCGCCGGCGGGAGGTTGAGGGGCGCGCCGTCGTCGGGGGCGGGGCCCGCGGGGGACGGTGGCGCCTCGCCGATCAGGCGCGGCCGAGGAGGGGATTCGGGGCTGATCGTGGCGGTCATGCGCTGGATTGAACCAAGGTCAAACCGGTTGCGCGACAGTTCGGCCCGTACTGTGTCCGATCTCACACAGTCCCTGCCAAGCTCCGCGCTCCGGAAAGCGAGGAGACGAGGCGCATGAGCGAGCTGGACACGTCGAACCTGCCCGAGCAGCCGAACGCGGAGGGACTCGCCGCGTTCGCGCGGCGGGCCGGCGAGTCGGACGGCGGGCCGGTCGTGATGCTGAACCTGCTCGCGCTGAAGCCCGACGGCGGTCGCGCCAGCTACGAGCAGTACGGCGCCGCGGTCGCGCCGCTGCTGGAGCGCGTCGGCGGGCGGATCCTCTACGCGGCCCAGGCGGCGCCGGCGCTTTTGGGCGCGGACCGCTGGGACCTCGTCGCGCTCGTCGAGTATCCGAGTCGGCAGGCGTTCCTCGACATGGTCGGCTCGCCCGAGTACCAGGCGATCGCGCACCTGCGCACGGAGGCGCTGAGCGCCGGCGAGCTGCACCCGCTCGACACGCTGGGCGCGGCGTTCGACCGGTAGCCTGCGCCGCCGTGCGGATCTTCTCCGGCATCCAGCCGACCGGGCGCAAGCACCTCGGCAACTACATCGGCGCGATCGAGCAGTACGTCCACCACCAGGACCAGGGGGAGGCGATCTACTGCATCGTCGACCTGCACGCGACGACGGTCAGATACGACCCGGCCGAGCTGCGCGAGCGCCTCTACGACACCGCGGCGATCCTGCTCGCCGCCGGGATCGACCCCGCGCGCGCGATCTTCTTCCGCCAGGGCGACGTGCTGGAGCACAGCGAGCTGGCGTGGCTGCTCTCCAGCGTCACCTCGTTCGGCGACCTCAACCGCATGCACCAGTTCAAGGAGAAGACCGGCTCCCAGCGCGACCTCGCCTCCGCCGGCCTCTTCACCTACCCGGTGCTGATGGCCGCCGACGTGCTCGCCTACCGCGCCGACACCGTGCCCGTCGGCGACGACCAGCGCCAGCACGTCGAGCTGATGCGCGACGTCGCCGAGCGCTTCAACGCCCGCTTCGGCGAGACGCTCGTCGTGCCCAGAGGCGTCTACCGCGAGATCGGCGCGCGCATCATGGACCTGCAGGAGCCGGAGCGCAAGATGTCCACCACCGGCGGCACCGAGCAGGGGACCGTCTACGTGCTCGACGACCCCGCGACGATCGAGCGCAAGCTCAAGCGCGCCGTGACCGACTCGGGCGAGGGCGTCCGCCGCGCGCCCGAGAAGCCCGGGATCTCGAACCTGATCGAGATCCTCGCCGCCGTGACCGGCAGATCGTTCGAGGACGTCGAGCGCGAGCACGCCGACTCGCGCTACGGCGACTTCAAGGGCGCCGTCGCGCAGGCCGTGATCGAGCGCCTCGCGCCGATCCACGAGCGCTACGACGCGCTGCGCGCCGACGAGCCGGCGCTGGAGCGGATCCTCGCCGCCGGCGCCGAGAAGGCGCGGGGAATCGCGGTGCCGGTGCTGAGAGACGTGCGTCGCGCGATGGGCGTCGGGCCGGCCGGCTGACGCCCGGCCGTCGGCCCCGATCGCTACGGTGTCCTCGGTGCGCGCCGCCGACCTGGACCTCGACCTCGACGTCTTCGCGGGGCCGTTCGACCTGCTGCTGACGCTCGTCCTGCGCGAGGAGGTCGACCTGCTCGAGGTCGACCTCGCCGACGTCGTCGTCACCTACGTCGACTTCCTCGAGGCCAAGGGCGAGCTCGACCTCGAGCTGGCGACCGAGTTCCTCGTGCTGATCGCCGCGCTGCTCGAGCTGAAGTCGCGCCTGATGCTGCCCGGCGAGGAGCAGGAGCTGCTCGACCTCGAGCCCGGCGAGGCGGCCGAGGAGCTGCTCGCCCGCCTGCTGGAGGCGCACCGCTACCGCGGCGCCGCCGAGCATCTCCAGCGCCTGCTGGAGCAGCAATCCGGCCACCGCTTCCGCTCCGCCCCGCTGCCGCCGACGCTGCGCCGCAACTCGCTGGAGGAATCCGCCGCCGTCTACGACCCGGCGCTGCTCGGCAGAGCCCTCGGCGGCCTGCTGCGGATGCCGCCGGAGATCTCGCTGCACCACGTGACGATCCAGAGAGTCACGGTGATCGAACGGCTCAGGCACCTGCGCTCGCTGCTGCGCCGCGGGCGCTTCTCGTTCGACGAGGCGGTCGCGAGAGCCGACCGCGTGACGGTGGCCGTCACGATCTGGGCGCTGCTGGAGCTCTACAAGCGCGGCGAGGCGACGTGGGAGCAGGCCGAGCCGTTCGAGGAGATCACCGTCGAGGCTTTGGCTGAGCGGCCGTGGCCCGACCTCGCCGGCGCGATCACCGGCGGTGAGGAGATCCGCTCCCCGCACGTCGAGCCGGACGCCTCGCGGGACCACGTCGAGGTGGTCGCATGATCGAGCTGCCCGGCGTGCTGGAGGCGCTGCTGTTCCTGTGCCCCGATCCGATCTCGGCCGCGGCGCTGGCCGACGCGATCGGCGTCGAGGAGGACGAGGCCGTCGAGGCGCTGCGGGCGCTCGCGGCATCGCTCGACGAGCAGGCGCGGGGACTGGTGCTGCGCGAGCTGGCCGGCGGCTGGCAGCTCTCCTCGCATCCCGAGGCGGAGGACGCGGCGCGCCGCCTGCTCGCGAGACCGCGCACGCCGCCGCTGACCCCGGCGCAGGCCGAGACGCTCGCGATCGTCGCCTACCTGCAGCCCGTCTCGCGCCCCGAGATCGCCCGCATCCGCGGCGTCAACGCCGAGTCCGCCGCGCAGACGCTGATCGAGCGCGGGATGATCGAGGAAGCCGGCCGCTCGCAGTTCGGCGCGGTCCTCTACCGCACGACCGAGCTGTTCCTGCGCCTGTTCGGCCTCACCGCGCTGACCGAGCTGCCCGACGTGACCGCCTGGGACCCGACGCCCGAGGTCGCCGCCGGCATCCGCGAGCGACTGCTGAGAGCCGGCGAGGCGCGACTTGGCGTGCCGGCCGCGGCGGCGCCCGCGGAGGGGCGCGGCGGCGAGGCGGACGCCGCAGAGCAGGCCGAGGCCGACGCCGCCCCCGTCATCCCGATCGCCTGACCACTGCGGATCTGCACCCCTCCTGGGTGTAGAGATCCGCAGTGATCGCGGTGAGCAGCTCCGGTGCCCGCGCCGGGTCTCGCGTCAGCGCGCCGCCGACGCCGACGGCGACCGCGCCGGCGTCGAGCCACGCCGCCGCGTTCGCGGCGGAGATCCCGCCGGTGGGGAGCAGCGGCGCGCCCGGCAGCGCGGCCAACAGGGTCCGCGCGTCCGCCGGGGTCAGGCGGTCGGCGGGGAAGAGCTTCACGAGGTCGGCGCCCGCGCGCATGCAGGCGTCGATCTCCGTCGGCGTGAAGGCGCCCGGCACGGCCGCGGCGCCGGCGGCCTGCGCGGCCTCGAGCACCTCGGGCCGCAGCACGGGGGAGAGCAGGAAGCGGGCGCCCGCGTCGAGGGCGGCCGCGGCGTCGGCCGCGCTCATCACCGTCCCGGCGCCCACGAGCGCCGAGGGAAAGCGGGTGGCGAGCGAGGAGACCGCGGCCAGCGCCCCCGGCACCCCGAGCGGGACCTCGACCACGTCCACGCCTCCCTCGATGACCGCAGTCCCGACAGCCAGCGGATCCGCGCATCGCAGGATCGCCACGACGCGCCGCTCGGCGATCCGGGCAGCGACCGGGTTCACGCCGCGGCGGCCTTGCGCGCGGCGAGCTGGCCGCACGCCGCGTCGATGTCCCGTCCCCGCGTCAGCCGCACCGTCGCCTCGACGCCGCGCGACTCCAGCGCCTCCCGGAACGCCGCGATCGCCTCGCGCCCCGAGCCCTCGTAGACCGAGCCGGTCGGGTTGTAGGGGATCAGATTGACCTTGTAGATCCGCGGGTCGAGCAGCTCCGCGAGCTGGAGCGCCTGCTCGTAGCGGTCGTTGACGCCCGCGAGCATCACGTACTCGACGAAGACCTTCCGGCGCTTGGCCTCGTAGAGCTCCTCGCACGCCTCCAGCACCTGCTCGAGCGGGTAGCGCTCGTTCACCGGCATGATCTGCGAGCGCAGCGCGTCGTCCGGCGCGTGCAGCGAGAGGGCGAGGCGCAGCGGCAGCGGCGACTCGGCCAGCCGCAGGATCCCCGGGATCCAGCCGACGGTGGAGATCGCCGTGCGCCGCGCGGTGATCCCGACGTCCGGAAGGCGCGCGCAGGCGGCGAGCACGTTGTCGAGGTTCATCATCGGCTCGCCCATGCCCATGAAGACGGCGTGGTCGACCTCGGTCATGCGGCGGAAGTGCAGCGCCTGGTCGAGGATCTCGCTGGCCGTCAGGTTGCGGCCGAACTTCATCGCGCCCGTCGCGCAGAAGGTGCACGTCAGCGGGCAGCCGGACTGCGAGGAGAGGCACAGCGAGCGGCGCCCGTCGCGGTAGCGCATCAGCACCGCCTCGACCGGCCGGCCGTCGGCTGTGGAGAAGAGCGCCTTCACCGTTCCGTCGGATGCATGCGCCTCGTGCTCCAGCGTCAGCGAGGAGAGCGGGACCTGCTCCGCGAGGAGCGAGCGCAACGCGGCCGGCAGGTTCGTCATCTCCTCGTAGCCGTTCGCCCCGCGCGCCAGCCACCGCCAGATCTGTCTGGCGCGGAAGGCCGGCTCGCCGCGATCGACGAGCAGCTGGTCGAGCAGTTCGAGATCCACGCCATAGAGTCTGGCACCCATGCGCCTCGCCAAGTACCTCGCCCACGCCGGCGTCGCCTCGCGCCGCGCGTCCGAGCAGCTGATCGCCGAGGGGCGTATCACCGTCGACGGCGAGGTCGTCACCGACCCGGCGCGCGACGTCGGCGACGCGAGCGCGGTCGCGTTCGACGGCGAGCCGGTCCGCGGCGTCGAGCCGCGCGTCGCCTATGCGCTGCACAAGCCCGCCGGCGTCGTCTCGACGGCGAGCGACCCGCACGGCCGCAGAACCGTCGTCGACCTCGTCCCCGGCGAGCGCCGGCTCTATCCCGTCGGACGCCTGGACGCGGACAGCACCGGCCTGATCCTGCTCACGAACGACGGCGAGCTCGCCAACCGCCTCACGCATCCGCGCTACGAGGTCCCGAAGACCTACCGCGCCACGCTCGCCGGCCCGGCGCTGACCGAGCGCGCGCTGCGGGCGCTGCGCGACGGGGTCGAGCTGGAGGACGGCACGACCGCGCCGGCGCGCGTGCGCCGTCTCACGCCGCACCAGCTGGAGCTGACGATCCACGAGGGCCGCAACCGCCAGGTGCGGCGCATGTGCGAGGCGATCGGCCGCCCGGTTCGCCAGCTCGTGCGGATCCGCTTCGGTCCGCTCGAGCTGGGCGACCTGCGTCCCGGCAGGGCGCGGCGGCTGACGCCGGCCGAGCTGCGCGCGCTCGCGGACGCGACGACCGCCGCGCCGCCCCGTCGCGCGCGTTCGCGCTGAGCCGCGGTCGTCTGCGCGCAGCGCCTCTCCGCGTGAGACCGGATTGAAGTGCGGCGTAGTGCGGGGAACCGACGCATCCGACCGCGGCGCCGGGAAGACTGCCGGCATGGCGTATCGGAGTGCAGGCGGTCGTCGGTGAGCGTCGGTGCCTCGGACGCTTCCGCGGGCGTCGGCGCCGCGAGCCTGGCGGAATCGCTCGAGCGACCGATGGCGCTCGCGCTGCGCGGGCGCTCGCACGCGCTCGCCGGGCGACTCGCGCTCGCCTCGCTCGCGCTCTGCAGCCTCGCGATCGTGTTCGTCGCGGCGGGGCAGCCGACGATCCTCGTCCCGCAGAGCACGGTGGAGTTCCCCGGCTGGCTCGCCGGTCCGCTGCACCTGCTCGCGAGCGGCTTCCCGGTGCGCGCGACGCCGACCGCCTACTTCTTCAGCGTCGCGCTCGCGCTGTTGACGGCCGCCTACGCGGTGGCGGTCCTGTGTGCGCCCGCGCTGCGCACGCGCACGGTGATCCTCGCAATCGTCGCGCTGCACGCGATCTGGCTGCTCGCGCCGCTGATGCCGCTGACCGACGTCTTCAACTACCTCGGCTACGCGCGCCTCGGCGGCCTGCACGGCGTCAACCCCTACCTGCACGGGATCGGCGCGGCGCGCCACGACCCGGTCTTCCTGCTCACGACCTGGCACCACCTGCGCAGCCCCTACGGCCCGCTCTACACGCTCGCGACGTACGCGCTCGCGCCGCTGCCGCTGCCGCTCGCCTACTGGGCGCTCAAGCTCGCGACGGTCGCCGCGAGCCTCGGCTGCGTCGCCCTGCTGTGGCGCTGCGCGCGGCTGCTGCACCGCGTGCCGCTGCGGCCGGTGCTGCTCTACGCGGCCAACCCGCTCGTGCTCGTCTACGGGCTCGGCGGCTTCCACAACGACGTGTTCGTGCTGCTGGCGACGCTCGGCGCCGTCACGCTCGTGCTGAGCCGCCGCGACGCGGGCGCCGGCGCGCTGCTCGCGGTCGCCGTCGCGATGAAGCTCTCGGCGGGCATCCTGCTGCCGTTCCTGCTGCTCGGCGCGGGGCGGCGCCGACGCTTCCTCGTCGGCGCGGCGGCGGTCGCGCTGCCGATCGCCGTGGCGAGCCTGCTCGCGTTCGGTCCCGCGCTGCCGAACCTCGGCGACCAATCCTCGCTGCTCTCCAGCTTCAGCGTCCCGAACGCGCTCGGCCAGCTCGCCGGGCTCGGCGGCGCGCCGCCGTGGCTGCTCGCGACCTTCGGACTGCTCACGGCGGTCGCGGTGGGGACGCTGACGTGGACGGTGTGGCGCGGGCGCATCGGCTGGCTCGCCGGGGCGGGCTGGGCGACGCTCGCGCTGATCCTCGGGCTCTCGTGGTTGCAGCCGTGGTATGCGATGTGGCTGCTGCCGCTCGCGGCGCTGGCGGCGAGCCGCGCGCTCGTGCGCTGGACGCTCGCGCTGTGCCTGTACCTGCTGCTGACGTTCGTTCCGGTGACCGGGATGGCGCTCTCTGCGATCGGCTACGCGCCGATGGACAGCGCCGTCGGGCGCGCGTCGATCGCGCGCATGCACGCGCTCCAGGGGCTGCCGCTGGGGCATCCGTCGCGGCACCGGCGTCGCGGCGCCGGGCACGGCCGCCGTCGGCACGTTCACGGCGCGCGGCATGGGACCGGTCCCGACGTCGCGAGCGCGGCCGCGAGAGCCGGCGCGTAGCGCACCGCGAGCGCGCGGGACGCCCGGCCTGCGACAATCGCGCCCGCCATGCGGCTCTACGCGCTTCGGGGCGCCATCCAGGTGGATCACAACGACGCCGAGGAGATCCTCGGCGCCACGTACGACCTGATGCGCGAGCTGATGGAGCGCAACGGGCTCGACGCGGAGGACCTCGTGAGCTGCCTGTTCACGCTCACCGAGGACCTCGACGCCGAGTTCCCGGCGCTCGCGGCGCGGCGCATGGGCCTCGACCAGGTGCCGCTGATGTGCGCGCGCGAGGTGCCGGTGCCGGGCTCGCTGCCGCGCGTGATCCGCGTGCTCGTGCACTACTACGCGGTCGAGGGTCACGTGTCCCGTCACGTCTACCTGCGCGGCGCGCGGGTGCTGCGGGCCGACCTCGAGTCGGCACAATAGGACTCGACCCATGCCGATCGAGTTCGCCGAGAAGATCCGCCGCCTGCCGACCTACCCGACCGCGGGCGGTTACGCGCTCGGCGACGAGTACGCGATGCTCGCCAGCAACGAGGCGCCGTTCGGGTTGCTGCCCGGCGTCCACGACGCGGTCGAGCGAGCGCTTCGGAACGCCAACCGCTATCCCGACCCGTCGAACATGCGCCTGCGCAAGGCGCTCGCCGCGCGCTTCGACTACGACCCGGGCAAGATCGCGATAGGCAGTGGCTCCTGCGACATCCTGCTGAGCGCGGCCGAGGCGCTGCTGGAGCCGGGCGCCGAGATCGTCTACGCGTGGCCGTCGTTCTCCGTCTATCCGCACATGGCGGCGGCGACCGGCGCGCGCGCGATCAGAGTCGCGCTGAACGCCGAGCACGCGCACGACCTCGACGCGATGCTCGCCGAGATCACGGTCGCGACGCGTCTCGTGATCGTCTGCAACCCCAACAACCCGACCTCGACCGCGCTGCCGCTGGACGAGATCGCCGCGTTCGTGGAGCGGGTGCCGCGCAACGTCTGCGTGCTGGTCGACGAGGCCTACTGCGAGTTCAACGTGCTCGACGACCCCGACGCCTCGCTCGAGCTGGTGCGGCGCCACGCGAACGTCGTGCTGCTGCGCACCTTCTCGAAGGTCTACGGCCTCGCCGGCCTGCGCTGCGGCTACGCGCTGTGCGGCGACGAGCGCTTCCGCGTGGCGGTCGAGCAGGTGCGCCAGCCGTTCTTCTGCAACGCCCTCGCGCAGGCCGCCGCCGAGGAGGCGCTCAAGCACCAGGACGAGGTGACCCGGCGCGTCGAGCAGACGATCGCCGAGCGGATCGGGCTGGAGGAGGAGCTGCGCGGCATGGGCCTGCACGTCGCCGACGCGCAGGCGAACTTCCTGTGGCACTCGCTCGGCGCCAACGGGGACGTGGACGCCGCGCGCGAGGCGGAGATCCTCGCCGGACTCGCCGAGCGCAAGGTGCTGATCCGCGCCGGCGGCGCGCTCGGCCACGAGGGCTGGGCGCGCACGACGATCGGCACCCCGGCCGAGAACCGCCGCTTCCTCGACGCGCTGCGCGAGCTGCTGTGAACGCCGCGTAGCGCGCCTTGCGCGATCCCTTGGCGCTCTGGCACAATCCGGACAGCGCCATGTCCCACCACGGCCGCCCCACGACGCTCCTTCGCACCGCCGGCTCCGCCGGTCGCACGTCGTATGCCGGCGGCTCCTGGCGCTTCTACGCCTGGCGATTTATCTAGGCGCTCGGCCTGGGCTCCGCCGTTCCCCCTTGGGGAGCACCTGAGACCGGGCGCCGCTCCCGGGTGGGTTCGTTTTCTTTAGATTCCAGGCGTAGAGAGGACTTCGACGATGATCGTGATGAAGCAGGACGCAACCGAGGAGCAGATCCAGGCCGTCATGGCCCGAATCGAGGCGGTCGGCGCGCGCGCGCACCGATCGCCGGGCGAGGAGGTCACCGTGATCGGCGCGATCGGCGACCTCGAGCACGTGCAGCGGCTCGAGCTGGAGGGCGCGCCGGGCGTCGAGAAGGTCATGCCGATCCTCAAGCCGTACAAGCTCGCCTCCTCCCAGATCCGCAACGGCGAGCCGAGCGTGCTCGAGATCGGCGGGCGCAAGATCGGCGGCGATTGCTTCGCGCTGATCGCCGGCCCCTGCACGGTCGAGTCGCGCGAGCAGGTGATGAGCACGGCCGAGATCGTCAAGGGCGCCGGCGCGACGCTCTACCGCGGCGGCGCGTACAAGCCGCGCACCTCGCCCTACGCCTTCCACGGGCTCGGCGAGGAGGGCCTCAAGCTGCTCGCCGAGGCGAAGGCCGAGACGGGCATGCCGATCGTGACCGAGCTGATGGACGTGCGCGACCTCGAGCCGGTGCTGGAGGTGGCCGACGTGATCCAGGTCGGCGCGCGCAACATGCAGAACTACACGCTGCTGACGGAGCTGGGTCGCGCCGGCCGGCCGGTGCTGCTCAAGCGCGGCCTCTCGGCCACGCTCGAGGAGTGGCTCAACGCCTCCGAGTACATCCTCAAGGAGGGCAACGAAGCGGTGATGCTGTGCGAGCGCGGGATCCGCACGTTCGAGACCGCCTACCGCTTCACACTCGACCTGACGGCCGTGCCAGTGCTGAAGGAGCTGACGCACCTGCCGGTGATCGTCGACCCCTCGCACGCCGCCGGCCGGCGCGCGCTGGTGGAGCCGCTGTCGTTGGCGGCCGCCGCGGTGGGCGCCGACGGGATCATCGTCGAGGTCCATCCGAAGCCCGACGAGGCGATCTGCGACGGGCCCCAGCAGCTGTTCGCATCCGACTTCCCGGCGTACGCGGCGAAGGTGGAAGCGGCGGCCGCGGTCGCCGGCAAGCGCCTCTCCGCGGTTCCCGCGTAGGAGGCGACGCCGCTCGTGCGCATCGCGATCGTCGGCGTGGGCCTGATCGGCGGCTCGATCGGGCTCGCGGCGCGCGAGCGGCTCGGAGCGACGGTGAGCGGCTGGAGCCGCTCGCGCTCCACGCTGGAGCGCGCGTGTGAGTTGGGCGCTTTGGAGCGCGCGGGGGACTCGCTCGCGGACGCGGTCGGCGACGCCGAGGCCGTGTTCGTGTGCGCGCCGGTCGGCGTGCTGCCCGAGGTCGTGTGCGAGGTGCTGGCGGCCGCGCCCGAGGACTGCGTCGTGACCGACGCCGGCTCGACGAAGCGGTCGGTCGTTGAGGCGATCGATGATCCGCGCTTCGTCGGCGGCCATCCTTTGGCGGGCGCCGAGACGGCCGGGGTGGAGCACGCGCGCGCCGACCTGTTCGTCGATGCGACCTGGTACCTGACCCCGACGCCCGGCGCGACCGGCGTGCTGTTCGAACGGCTGCACCGGCTGATCAGAGACCTCGGCGCGCGGCCTGCGACGATCGACGCCGCCACGCACGACACGATGCTCGCGGCGGTCTCACACCTGCCACACGTGTTCGCGAACGTGCTCGTGGCGCAGGCGGCTTCGGCGCTTGGTGAGGACGGCGAGCAGCTTCCGGCGACCGGGCCGTCGTTCCGCGACGCCACCCGCGTGGCCGGCGCGAACAGCGCGATCTGGACGGACATCTACCTGGCGAACCGCGACGCGTTGGTGCAGCAGATGGACGGCGCGATCGCGCGCATGCGGGCGGTGCGCGACGCGCTGCTCGGCGCCGACGCGGACGCCGTCACCGCCTGGAACGACGCCGCGCGCGACGACCGTCGCCGCCTGCTCGAGGCGCAGCTCGCCGGCGGGCCGCTGCACGAGCTGCGCGTGTCGGTTCCGAACGAGCCTGGCATCGTTGCGACGCTCGCGCTCGAGCTCGCGAGAGCGGGGGTGAACATCACCGACATGGCCTTGTATCCCGCGCCCGACCACAGCGAGGGCGTCGTCGCGCTGTGGATCGCCGGGGACGAGCCGGCGCAGCGCGCGCTGACGCTCGTCGAGGAGCGCGGCTACCCGGTGGCGCGGGCGTGAGCGGCGCCGTGACCGAGGTCGCCCGCTTCGACCCTGCGGGCGGCGGCCTGCGCGGAACCCTCCGCGTGCCCGCCGACAAGTCGATCTCCCACCGCGCCGCGCTGCTCGGCGCGATGTCGAGCGGGCCGGTGCGCGTGCGCAACTACCTGCACGCGGCCGACACCGACTCGACGCTCGCGGCGGTGCAGGCGCTCGGCGCGCGCGTCGAGCGCGGGGACGGCGAGCTGACGATCCACGGCGTCGGGCTGCGCGGTCCGCGCGAGCCGGAGGGCCCGATCGACGTCGGCAACGCCGGGACGCTGATGCGGCTGCTGTCAGGCTGGCTGGCGGTGCAGCCGGGCCGCTCCTGGACGCTCGACGGCGACGACTCGATCCGTCGCCGGCCGGTCGATCGCGTCGCCGTCCCGTTGCGCGAGATGGGCGCGCGGATCAACGCGCGCGAGGAGCGCTTCCCGCCGTTCACGGTCCACGGCGCCGAGCTGCGCGGGATCGAGTACGCGATGCCGGTCGCGAGCGCCCAGGTGAAGTCGTGCGTGCTGTTCGCCGGGCTGGGCGCGACCTCGCCGACCACGGTGGTCGAGCCGGCGGCGAGCCGCGACCACACCGAGCGGATGCTTGCGCGCGCCGGGGCGCCGATCGAGCGCGACGGGCTGCGAGTGACGGTCTCGCCGGTCGAGGAGCTGCACCTCGACGCGGTCGACGTGCCGGGCGACCTATCCTCGGCCGCCTTCTTCGTCGCCGCCGCGCTGCTCGTTCCCGGCTCGCGGATCGTGCTCGAGGACGTGAACGTCAATTGGACCCGCACCGGCTTCCTGCGGATCGCCGAGCGGATGGGCGCGCGCATCGGCGGCAAGCTGGAGCCGCATGGCGCCTTCGCGCCGGTCGAGCCGGTGACCGCCTTGACGGTCGAACACGGCCCGCTGGTCGGCACGACGGTCGAGCCCGACGAGGTCCCGCTCGCGATCGACGAGCTGCCGCTCGTCGCGCTGCTCGGCTGCTTCGCGGAGGGGGAGACGGTGGTGCGGGGAGCGGGGGAGCTGCGCGTGAAGGAGTCCGACCGAATCGAGACGGTCGTCACCGGTCTGCGCGCGCTCGGCGCCGAGATCGAGGGCACTGACGACGGCTTCGTCGTGCACGGCCGCGGTTCCGGCGCGCTGCGCGGCGGCCGCATCGCCTCCCACGGCGACCACCGCCTCGCGATGCTCGGCGCCGTCGCCGGTCTCGCCTCGCGCGAGGGCGTCGAGGTCGAGGGGATGGACGCGGCGGCCGTGTCGTATCCCGGCTTCGTGACGGATCTGCGCAGGCTCGCGTCGTGAGCCACGCGACATCGCAACAATTTGGGCGAAATCCGGGCGCGGCGCGGGGAACGCGCCCTCACAGCCTCTAAGGTCCGGCGCCATGGTGGTGGCAATCGACGGCCCGGCCGGTGCCGGCAAGTCCACGGTTGCGCGCGCGGTCGCGCAGGCGCTCGGCTTCACGTACCTCGACTCCGGGGCGATGTACCGCTGCGTCGGTCTTGCCGCTGAGGAGCGCGGCCTGCCGGGCGCCGAGGTCGCGGCGGCGCTGCGGATCGAGCTCGGGGACCGCGTCCTGCTTGACGGCCGCGACGTGACGGACGCGATCCGCACGCCCGCGGTCTCGGAGGCTGCCTCCCGCGTCGCCGCCGACCCCGCCGTCCGCCGGGCCGTGGTCGCCCGGCAGCGGGCGATGGTCGCCGAGGGCGACTGGGTGGCAGAGGGTCGGGACATCGGCACCGTCGTCGCGCCCGACGCCGCGGTCAAGGTGTTCCTGACCGCGAGCCCCGAGGAGCGTGCGCGCCGCCGCGCCGCTCAGATCGGCGCGGACGTCGTGACCGTCCTCGCCGAGCAGACGCTGCGCGATCGGCGCGACACCACGCGCGAGCACTCGCCGCTCGAAGCCGCCGAGGGCGCGGTCCACCTCGACACGACCGGTCTCACGCTCGACGACGTTGTCGCCCACGTCCGCGAGCTCGTGGAGGAAGCGCGGGCGGAGGAGCAGACGTGAGCGCCACGGTTATACTCGAGGGTATGACTCACAAGATGGGACCCAAGGGCCAGGTCGTCGTGCCCAAGGACATGCGCGCACGCCACGGGCTCCGCCCGGGCGACGAGATCGACTTCGACGACACGGACGGCGAGATCCGTCTCCGCCGGGCGAAGACGAAGGCGGAGATCCTCGACGAGCTCGTCGGCTCGCTGCCCCCATCGGACATCGATCCGTTGCAGGTCCTGATGGAGGAGAAGCGCCGCGACCGCGAGCGCGAGATCCGGAAGTACGGGAGCTACTAGCGTGCCGGCGGTTCTCGACGCCTGGGCGATCGTGGCGCTGTTGAAAGCGGAGCCGGTGGCTGCACGCGTGCGGACGATCATCGAGGAGCACGAGTCGCATGCCTGTTCGGTGAATCTCGGCGAGGCGTACTACTCGCTGATCCGCAGCCACGGGCGTCGGGTCGCGCTGGAGCGCGTCGAGCGAGTCAGGGAGCTCGTGACCGTTCACGACCCGGCCTGGGCGGTGACCCGAGACGCCGCCGAGATCAAGGCCCACGGCCGTCTCTCGTATGCGGACGCCTTCTGCGTCGCGACGGCGCGGTGGTGCAAGGCACCGCTCTACACCGGCGATCCCGAGATCGTCGCGCTCGATGGCGACGACCTCGCAGTCGTCGATCTCCGGGATGCCAGATGAAGATCGCCGTCGTCGGCTACCCCAACGTCGGCAAGTCCTCGCTCGTGAACCGGCTCACGCAGTCGCGCGAGGCGATCGTGCACGAGCGGCCGGGGCTCACGCGCGACCGCAAGGAGCTGCGCAC
>Ga0070714_100001244_pt1 | contig 18383 bp, 14 predicted proteins | sample LARL83metaG_FD_65450 | JGI IMG/M metagenome (GOLD analysis project Ga0070714, IMG submission 65450) | Corn, switchgrass and miscanthus rhizosphere microbial communities from Kellogg Biological Station, Michigan, USA - LAR L8-3 metaG | ecosystem: Host-associated > Plants > Roots > Rhizosphere ... | reverse complement strand
AGTTTCACGACAGCTACTTTCCCCCCGGATGCGTAGCTGAGGGAGCGGTTTTCCACAGAAAAGCGGGCGGCGAGCCATTCATCGCGATTCGGCGACTCACCATCCGCAGCAACTTCTTTGACCTGCTGCATCACCATATCTCGTTGGTTCGAGCCGAGGGTGCAGAAGTGAACTGGCAGAAGGCAGAAAGCAGTGCGGCTTCGACTTCGCGCCCCACTGTGGTGGATCGGTTGGTTGCTGACGACGCTGTTTTGGAAATTCCTCGTAAGCCTTCCGAAGACCCCCTGCGCTTCGTGTTCCACCAATTTGAAGTCAAGAACTTGCAGGGGTCCGGGCAGTCGAGCTTTGCAGCGACACTGGAAAATCCTCTGCCGCATGGAATGCTGAGGGTCAGCGGTCATTTTGGACCATGGAACAATTCGGCGCCAGAAAAGACCGCGCTCGACGGCGATTATTCCCTCGATCGAGCGGACATGGGTGTCTTTCACTCCATCGCCGGGCTGCTTTCGTCCAAAGGACAATTCAGCGGGGTGTTCGACAATCTCGACGTGCAGGGCCAGACTTCGATGCCGGAACTCACAGTCGCCAGCACGCATCACGGGTTACCGCTGGAAACGGATTTCTTCGCGCGGATCGATGGCACGAACGGTAACGTGATTCTTCCCAGTGTTAAAGCTAAGTTTGGAAGGGACCAACTCAACGTGCATGGCAGCATCGCGCGGGACCAGGGCGGGAAGCGAGTCGCAAGTCTCGACATCCAGTGTGAGCGCGGGCGAATTGAGGACACCTTTTTCCCGTTCATTCATAGCCCGAAGGCAGCCTTGGCGGGCGATGTGAAATTCCGCATGCATGTCACAATCCCGCCAGGCAAGGAGAACTTTGATGAGAAGATTGGGCTCGCCAGTACATTTGACATCGAAGGCGCGCGCTTCACGCACGAAAAAACGCAGGTTGAGCTGAGCAAAATCTCCGAAGCCCCGAACCAGGACCGTCCTGATCCGACAGCACCCGCCAGCATTCAAGGGCAGGTATCGGTTGAAAACGGCGTGGCACGATTTTCGGAGCTAATACTGGAAGACCAGAGTGCGCGAGCGAAGCTTCACGGGACATTCGGACTTGTCGACGAACGGGTGAACCTGCACGGCGAGTTGAAGACGGCCGCCAGCCTGACGAAAACGACTCACGGGATCAAGGCCGTTTTTGCAAAGGTAATCGAGCCATTTTTTAAGAAGCGTCCACATGAGACGGTGGTCCCGGTCAAGATCGGCGGGAGCTACAAAGATCCGCAATTTGGCTTGGATCTAAGCCAGAAAATGTAGCTCAGTGCTTCTTCTTTGCCGCCTTCGCCGGTTTAGGCGCTGGCTTCTTGGCGGGAGCTTTCGCTGATTTCTTCGGCTCCGGTTTTGAGGACGGCGCCGCCTTCGCCGTACTTTTCTGCGGTTTTGCGGGCTCTGGAGTCTTTGCGGCTGGCTTCCCGGGCGCTGCAGGGGGCGGCGCCGGAAGCGGCTCGCCTTTACCCTTCTTCTTGCCTTTCCCAGAAGCCTGCACGATCGCTTGTGCCTGCGCTGCTGCAGCAGCTGCGGCCTTGCCGCGCCCACGCTTCGGCGGCGGAGGTGGTGGAGGCGGAGGCGGAGCCAGCGGCTTCAGGAAGTTCAGGCGCTCAGTGCGCGAACGTAGTTTGCCGTCGAGCAAGAGCATGAAGACGTCTTCCGCAATCTTTGGGTACGAGGGCAGTTGCGGGGTAATCAGCAACTCCGTCATTTCGGGCAGAGGAATCTTCTGTTGTACTTCACGCCACTTGGTAAAGAAATTCTTGATCTTCTGCGCCACCGCTTGCTGACGCGTGGTGATCGCCAGGAACAGCACCATCTCCGGCCGTACGCTTGAGAGCAGCCTCCACGTGCGGGAAGGTGTTGCGGCTTCTTTTCCGGTCAGCCGCTTGGACAATTCCTTCGCATGATCTTCCAGATCGCGCCACGCTTCGGCGAGATCATGGCGTGGAATCATCTTGCGAATGTCTGTGGATTCTTTTTCCGTGAGACGCGCCGTGAGGAAATGGAGCATGGCAGGCGCGGGCTGCGGAAGGTAGCCAAGGTCCACCATCTGCTGGCGAGTTTTCATCAATTGCGAAAGACCGTTGGTGTCGATCTTGGCCGTCGTCCAATGAGGACTCAGAACCTTCAGCCAACCTTCTTTTTCGAACACGCGCGCGACATTCAGCGGATCATCTTCGTACGCCAATTGCTCAATTTCGTAACCGATAGCGCGATCGGTGATGTACTCGATGTAATTGTTCTCTTTGGCTGAGTCGTAGCGGACCTGCGTGCGTTCTTCAAGCGGCCAATGGAACCGTGCCGCAAATCGCGAGGCGCGAATCAGTCGAGACGGGTCCTCGACGAAGGCGTAATTGTGCAGAACGCGAATGGCCTTGAGTTCAATATCGGCAGCGCCGTTGAAAGGATCCATCAGCAAACCACGCGAGCCTTCATTCAGCGACAGCGCCATGGCATTGATGGAGAAATCCCGGCGGCGAAGATCCTCGATGATAGTTGCGGGGGTGACAACTGGCGGCTTGCCAGTCTTCTCGTGGCGCTCGATGCGGGCACTGCTAATCTCCGCGCGAACGGCGCCAGGAAGTGTTAGATACAGAGTCCCAAAATAGTCGTCGGCACCGCCTATCACCGCACCTGCGCGCTCGAACTCCTTCTGCAGCTTGAGGGGATTCCCCTGAACGGTGAAATCGAGGTCCCGGATCGGAAAGCCGGTGATAATGTCGCGCACCGCTCCGCCGGTGAGATACAGGTTCATGCCGGCGTTGCGCGCGACGTCTTGAACCACGGTGACGCCCTTCTGCTGCTGGGGCGACAACCTCAGTTCCATTGTGTATATGTAGTCAGCCATGCTGGGTCGTGGACTGCGCTACACCGCACCTGCTATCCCTGGGACAAATCCAAAAGCCGGTAATTCGCTTCTCCAGATTTCCACAGTCTGTGGAAATCCTGGGTGGTACTGGATGTAAGTGCTTATAAATGAGTAGGATGGTTTCATCTCGCCAGATAGAGCGAACTACAAAAAATAACATAACGTTATTATTTTGGCTACTGCTGAGGTGGATACCTGAAAGAAAGGGCGCAGGAAGTGCGAAAATCAGGAAGAATTGAGTAATTTGGTAATCGGGTAAATTTTGTAATTTTAAGGCCTTCAAGTTCGCAGCGTTCAAATTACAAAATATCTCAATTACCCAATTTCCCCGTGCCTTCGACCCACAAAAAAGTCATAGTGCGCAAGGTGGACCGCGACACCGTCAACGGATTCGTCGGGGCGCACTTCGTCCATGAGGGCAAGCTTGAGCTGCTGAACACTACCGGAAACGTGGTTGCGATCGAGCTTTCGGATATCAAGTGCGTGTTCTTCGTGCGGGAATTTGGGGACACGGACTCGCTGGTGCGCAAAACCTTCACAACCCGTCCGCGGGCCGAAGGACTCTGGGTCAAGATCAAGTTCAGAGACGGCGATGTGCTCGAAGGCTTGATGCCGAATGATCTGGCGCTGAATTCGGCAGACGGATTTCTGATCAACCCTCCCGACATGCGCTCGAATGTGCAGCGCATGTTCGTCCCGCGAAGCGCGCTGGAGTCGCTTACCGTGCTCGCCGTTATCGGCGCCTCTCGCCGCCAACGCCGCGGGCCGGAGGATGTGCGGCAAGTGCCGATGTTCGGGGAGTAACGCTTCAATTGCGTCTTGCGATTAGAATCATGTGTCCGCATGAAACTCTCTGAAATCGCAAAAGAGCTTGGGACGCGGCTGGAGAACGACGCTGCCGATCCGGAGATTAAGGGCGTAGCTGGGATTGAGTCGGCTGGGCCGGGTGAGCTGACGTTCATCTCGAACCCGAAGTATGCCCCGCTGGCGAGGACAACCAAGGCCGCGGCAATCATTGTCAGCGAAGACTTCCCTGCCCCGACAGCCGAATCACCCAGCAATTCGGTGGCCCTGCTGCGCAGCAAGAATGCGTATCTGGATTTCGCTCGCGCCCTGAAAATGTTTTACCAACCGCCGCGCTATGCGCCGGGGGTTCATTCGACCGCGGTCGTCGATCGGTCCGCGAACATTGGCCCGGACGCGCATATTGGACCCTATGTGGTCGTCGGCGAAGATGTGGTGATCGGCGAGGGCGCAGTGCTGCTCGCGCATTCGGTTATTTATCGCGGGGTGAAAATCGGCAATAACTTTTTGGCCCATTCTCATGCGATTGTGCGCGAGTTCTGCCGGATCGGGAATAACGTGATCCTGCAGAACGGCGTGGTTGTCGGCGCAGACGGCTTTGGGTTCGCCAAGGACAATGACGGGCACTGGCACAAGATTGTGCAGTCCGGGCCGACGGTGATCGACGACGATGTGGAAATCCAGGCGAACAGCTGCATTGATCGCGCCAGCGTGGGCGAGACGCGGATTGGACGCGGAGCAAAGATCGACAACCTGGTCCAGGTGGGACACGGATCGACGGTTGGGCAAGACACATTGTTGTGCGCGCAGGTGGGGTTGGCAGGATCGACGGATGTCGGGAACAAGGTGATTCTTGCCGGGCAGGTTGGAGCGGCTGGTCACTGCAAGATTGGTGACGGAGCGATTGCGACTGCGCAGGCGGGAATTCGCGATGTGCCGCCGGGAGCGATTGTCAGCGGATCTCCGGCCATAGACAACAAACTCTGGTTGCGGTGCATTGCGGCGTATAACCGGTTGCCGGCGTTGGTGAAGTTGCTGAGGAAAAGGTAATTTCTAGATAAAATCCCCACTTCTCGCAGCGAGAAGTGGGGCACCCTCAAGGGTCTTTGTGGATTCGAAGATCTCTGCCCGGTTCAGCTTCGGTATTGTTCCGGCAATGCGCTGTTGATCTTCGTGCGGACCTTTTCCATCAACTCGTCGCGGCTGCCGAATTCTGAAGCCGGAATGGGGTCGTGAAAGGTGACCACAACTTCCCCTCCCTTTACAGCAAATCTTCCCTTTGGCATGACGTAGTGCGTCCCCGCAATCGTGATTGGTACGACAGGAACCTGGCAGGTCTCGGCCAAATAGAAAGGCCCCTTCTTGAACGGCAGCAGCTTGCCATCAAAGGAGCGTCCACCTTCGACGAAAATTGTCATGTGAAGTCCCTGGTGTACCACCTGCTCGGCCGCACGAACGGCGGCGATTCCGGCCTCGCGGTTACCGCGATTGACCGGCACCAGTGACGCAATTCGCATCGCGCGGCCCAGGATGGGATAGTTGAAAAGCTCGTGCCGCGCCATCACCGAACTCCGGCCGGGAATAATTGGCAGCAAAAGCGGCGGGTCAATGTTGGAGGCGTGGTTCGCCATGAAAATGTAAGTGGCGCGCGCATCCAAGTTCTCTCGTCCGATGAGTTTCACTTTCACCCCCGCGAGCCACACTCCGGTGAAAGCACCCCACATGCCGATGCGGTAGAGCGGTTTGACATTTCCGGTGATTAACGCCCACGGAACGGTGATCAGCGCCGCAACCGGCAGCGCAATGGTCCAAAAGCCCAGCATCACAATGGCTCGAATCATGGAGTTGGTTGTGAACTACCATACAGCCACTGCCTTCGCGCCGTCTTTTGCTCTGGAGTTATCGAGGGCAAATCTTCCAGGCGATAAACTTTCACCCGCTGTGCTCCAAGTTTCCACTGTAAATCGAACGATGCGCCATTGCGGCGAACTCGCAGACGGAGAATACCATTTGGCCCAATCGCTTCGACTTGTCGCGCGAAATCGCGGCCTGCTGCAATACCGTTGATGGAGACCAGTTCATCGTCGGGTTTCAAACCCGCTTGCTCGGCGTTACTTCCAGGCTGCACGGTGATCACGATGGGCGGGTGATTGAATTCCTGTACAGACTCAAAGTCACCACGCGCAGTTTCGACATTCATCGATGAGACCCGCAGTCCCACATATGAGAAAAAAGAATTCCAGGGGATCTCGCGAACTCCGGCAACGTACTCGGCGAAGAAGTCCCGGAAATCGGCGCCGGTAATTTGCTCGATCGCGTTGCGGACGCCTTCAGAATCGGCAAAGAACTTGCCCTGCTTGGCATAGTGCTCATTCAGCCAGCGGAAGAGCGACTGCAGAGACTGCTTGCCATGAGTCAGGTCGCGAATCTTCAAGTCGAGCACGACGCCGAGCAGTTCACCCTTGTTGTAATAGGAGATGCTGCGTTCCGGCAGACCGTAGTAGGGATACTTCTCCAGCCACGCATCGAGGCTCGACTGCTCGGCGGACTGCGTGAGATGCGCAGGGCGGCTCTCAAGTTCAGTAATGGCCTGTGCGAGGCGATCGAGATAACGGGTTTCGTCGAGGATCCCGGCGCGCAGGCGAATCGAGTCCGCAGCGGTTGTATCCACGCCCTCGCTAAACCACAGGACGTTAGTGAAATCCTCACGCGTGTAGTCGACAGGCTCGAGTGATTGCGGGCGAATACGCTTCACGTTCCAGAGGTGGAAAAACTCGTGTGCGGTAACGGAAGTGAAGCGGTCGAGATCGTCGACATCTGACCCAGGTAAAGTGATGGCGGTGCTGAAGGCGTGCTCCATGCCGCCCGTCGATGGCGATGCCCCGAAGTGATAAATGAAGGTATAGGCCTGGAAGGGGCAGTCGTTCATCCATGAGGTCGCGGAATTCACGATGCGCTGAATGGGGAGAACGATCTTGGCCAGGATTGATGCGGCATTCGCGCCATCGACAATGACGCGGTAGCGTCCGCAGTCACCGGAGAGGTCGCTCTCCTCGAATGTTCCTATCTCGATTGGCGCATCGACGAGGGCATCGTAAGTCTTGGCTAGATAGCTGTGCCCCTGCTGCAACAAAGAGGTTGCCGCCTTCCATCCTGCCGGAACATTGCGGAACTCAAGCTCATTCTCGTCACCACGGGTGTCGTCCGAATAGAGGAGGACCTCGGCCAGGTTGAAAAACGCGTGCTGCGGGTTGAATTCCGCGCCGTATGGGCCGGGATCGTTGCTGAACATCTGGTACTCGATGCGTGCTCCCTTTTCTGCACCGGTCAAATGCCAGCGGCTTTGGTTGACCTGCGTGAGTGGGAGCTGGTTGCCAGCGAGATCTGTGGCGCGAATGGAGTCGATGTACTGGGCAAAGTCGCGAACCTGGTAGAGCGCATTCCAGACAGGAAGCTGCAGTTCATGCGAGTCGGGGCCGGGAGGGATTTCCATACTCACCTGGACGAGGTGTCGGACCGGATCAGCGAGCGTAACCGTGTACCGTACGGTGGCGTGGATCGGGCTGCACGCACCGAGCAGCAAGATGACGAACAGCAGTCTGGGACGTGCCCGCATTTAACGCCTTGTCTCGACGGGCGATTGCGCATGGAGGCGCTGCGGGAGCTTATCGTAAATACCGCCGAAGCCGCCGTTCGAAAGGATGGCAATGACGTCGCCGGAGCGCATCTCCGGCGCACAGGTGCTGACGATCGCATCCACATCCTGCAGAACCCGCGCGTGGTGCCCCATTTGGACGAGGTCGGCCGCAACGATGTTGACGTCCAAGCGCTCGTGCTCGGGAATGTATTGGGACTTGAAGACGTTAGCGATGATGATCTCATCGGCGATCGAGAGGCTTTTGGCGAGCTCGTGCTGAAACACGTTGCGACGGAGGGTATTGGATCGCGGCTCGAGAATGGCCCACAAGCGGCGCCCTTTGTAGCGCGCGCGAAGTGCGTTCAGAGTGACCGCGACGGCGGTAGGGTGATGAGCGAAGTCGTCGATGATGGTGATCCCGTTGACTTCAGCTTTCACTTCGAGGCGACGCTTCACGCTCTTGAAGGTCTTCAGCGCCTCGGCAATCGCGTCCTTCGCGATGCCACAGTCTGCGGCGAGGGCCGCGGCTGCGGTGGCGTTCCATACGTTATATTCACCGGCCAGCGGGAATTCGAGATCAGCCCAACGCGATCCGTTTCGGAGAACCGACCAGGAGGTGCTGTTGGAGCTCAGTTGCAGGTTTTCAATTCGCCAGGTTGCGGCGTCGGATATCCCATATCGCTCGACTGGACAGAAGGATTTGGCAACGCAGCGCTGAATGCTGTCGCCGGTATCAAAAGCGACGATGCGCCCGCGCTGGGGAACGAGGTTGACCAAGCGCTTGAACGCAGTTTCTACGGCGTCGAGGTCCTTGTAAATGTCGGCGTGGTCGAACTCAACCGAGGTGAGAATCACACCATCGGGAAAGTAGTGCAGGAACTTCGGGCCCTTGTCGAAGAAGGCGGTGTCGTATTCGTCGCCTTCGAGGATGAAGTACTTCCCTTCTCCGAACTGGAAGCTGCGGCCGAAATTCTCCGCGATCCCGCCGATGAGGAAAGACGGTTTCGTGCCTGCCACCTCGAAGATCCACGAGAGCATGGAGGTCGTCGTGGTTTTGCCATGGGTACCCGCAACCACCAAAACTTCTTTGCCGCGGAGGAATTCGTCGTGGAGCAGTTGCGGGAGAGAACAGAATGGGATGCGCTCGTTGAGCACGTGTTCCAGTTCGACATTGCCGCGAGAGATGGCATTGCCGACGACAACCAGGTCCGGCTTGGGTTGCAGGTTTTGAATCGCAAACGGCTGAGAAACGGGAATGCCGAGGGATTTCAGAAAGTCCGACATCGGAGGATAGGCGGCGGCGTCAGAACCGGTGACTTGAAAGCCGCGCTCCGCGAGCATTCCCGCGAGAGATGCCATTGCCGTGCCGCAGATACCGATCAGATGAATGTGTTTCGTCATTTATGTTTGAGCTTCGTGCGCCTTCGTGTCCTTCGTGGTTATATTTATTCACCACCAAGGACACGAAGGTACACGAAGGAAAACTAGGTTGCCGGTGTTTCGGTGATGGTTAAGAGTACATTTGAATCGTTCACCTCAAGCCGCGCTTGAACTCCGATTGGCAGCGTGATGTTGGACCGAGACACGTGCCCCGAGCGCAAACCATAGGCTACCGGAATTCCTAAGTCTCCCATGATTCTCATTATGACTTCTTGCAGCGTGTATCGCTGATTGCCCGGCTGTATGCAATCGAGCATCTCGCCAAAAATGATTCCGCGGACGCCCTTTAATTTTCCTGCAAGCTTGAGTTGCATCAGCATCCGGTCGACTTGATACGGCTTGGTCGCGATGTCCTCGATAAAGAGTGTCGTGCCTTCGGTGTGGATCTCATAGGGCGTGCCGAGAGAAGCGGCCAACATCGAGAGACATCCGCCATAGAGAACGCCCTCGCACGATCCCTGGACCAGCGGCTCCATAGGCGAATCCGCCACGAAATTGAAATCGGGAATGCCGCCTGTGAGCGCAGCGGCCCAGGAACCGGGATCAATCCCGTCCTTGTTGGCGAAATCTTTGGCGACCATGGGGCCATGGAAGGTTACCAGGCCGATGGAATCGTAGAGATACGTCATCAGGCTGGTGACGTCGCTGTAGCCGACAAAAGGCTTCGGGTGCGCGGCCAGGGCCTTCACGTCGAGGAGCGGTAGAAGGTAATTCGCACCATAGCCGCCTCGTGCACACAGGATGGCGTCAACATCGTCGCGGGTGAATATTGACTCCATCTCGCGGGCACGCCGCGGAGCGGATCCGGCGAAGTAGAGATCGCGATCGAAGATCGACTCCTCAAAAACCACTTTGTACCCCATTCGGCGCAGTGCGTCGCAGCCAGCTTCGAAGTCCGCGCGCACAATGGAGCTTGCAGGGGCGACCACGCCGACGGTGCCTCCCGGACGGAGCGCGCGAGGCTTGAGGGTTTCGGACTGGCGCTGTGGGGCCATGCTAGATGAGGTACTCGCCGCGACAGATGATCTGCGCCGGGCCGCGGAGCAAGACCTGGCCGTCCCAGTGTACGGTCTGCGCACCGCCGGCGGCGTGCACACGCACCGGCGATTTCGCACGTTTGCTGAAGATCGAGGCGACGGCCGCTGCGCAAGAGCCAGTTCCTGAAGACTGCGTTTCGCCGACGCCGCGCTCGAAGAAGCGGACTTCAATGTTCTCGGCGTCGCGGACTTTCACAAATTCAACATTGATCCCATGCTTGAAGTCATGATGCTTACCGATTTCGGCACCCTCGGCTTGCCAGCCAATCGGGAACTCGTCGACGAAAACGGAAAAGTGGGGATTGCCCATGGAAACCGGAATGCCGCGGACCTCGCCGAAAGCGACCTTGATTAAGAACTCATCCCCGACCTGCGCCTCGCCCATGGCGGTCTCGAATTCGAAGAGCAAATCGGTGTGGGAAGTCAGTGTGCACGTTTTGATTCCCGCCCCAGTTCGCACTGTGACTTTTTCCCGCGGAGTTTCGGTGCACAGGTACGCTGCAACGCAGCGCGTGCCGTTTCCAGAGATTTCCGCTTCGCCACCATCGGCATTCAGCAGACGCGCGCGGATGTCGGCGTCCTGCGCGGGAAAGAGCCATTCAACTCCGTCGGCGCCTACGCCATTGTGGCGGTCGCAGATTGCCCGCGTGAACGCAATCAGGTCGGCAGGAGCATGCATGCCGTCAATGATAAGGAAATCATTGCCGCAGGCGCTGGCCTTGGTAAAAGGAACCGCCGTCATTCCGCCTGCACCGGGCCGAGTGCGGCCACATTGTCGAAGAGTTTGGAGTCGCGAAGCGTCGCGAAGATCCGAGCCTGTTTCTTGCGCGTTCCATCGCACTCAAAGCGCACGCGGACATGTACCGGCGTGGGAGCGATCTGAACGTTCATCATCATGGAGTGGAGCGGCTCGAGCAGTCCATTAACGTGTGCCTGCACATCTTCGGCGGAGCGTCCCGCGACCTCATAGCAGTGGACCATGATCTTCAAATTGAGGAAGCGCTCAAATAGTCCGAGCAGCCAGAGGACTCCCAGCACCATGGCAGTTGCGAAAATTGCAGTCGCGTAATAGCCGCTGCCAACGGCCATTCCGATGGAGGCAATCACGAACAAGGTCGCGGCGGAGGTGATTCCGGTAACCAGGTCGGCTCGCGCATGGATGATGGAACCTGCACCAATGAAGCCAATGCCCGGAATGATTTGCGAGGCGATACGCGTCGGGTCGGTACTGTTGCCCGAAATTTTTATTGACAGCAACGTGTACAGCGCCGCGCCAACACAGATGAAGAGGTTGGTCCGCAACCCGGCGGGACGGTGCTTGGCTTCGCGCTCCAGCCCGATGACTCCGCCGAGGGCCGCCGCGAGAAGCAACTTGGCAACGTCTGACCAAACCAGATGCATAGGAAATGGATCCGGAGAGCCGGATTTGCTCGGATTTTAACATCGCGTGAGTACGCAGTGAATGCCTGCAAAGGGTCGAGTTAACGCGGCTGATTACTCTTGCGCGTCTTGTAAATCGTCGCAGGCGGCTGTCCGGTGACGTGGAGGACGAGCATCGCGTCGATCTCCTCTTTGTTGACATTTTTGGCCACATCGTCGGAGTCGAACGTGATCACATAATCGACGTACGACGCTGGGTGAGCCAGTGCTTTCTCCCACAGACCGTCGGGATCCGAGGGCCGCTTCCAGGGGCGATGGTTGCCCTCATTGATCACGTGTGACAAGGGTATGCCTGCGCGCTGCAAAGCTCCGGGATGATCGCCGAGGTACATGAGGAAGGTGGAGTTCTGGGGCATGGTTTCAAAGATCGAAGCCAGCTGCTTCTCCAAAGCGACTCGAGTGCGCGCATTGATCGCCGCTTCCTGATAGCTGACCACGCCGGTCTTGAGGGCATGCGCGCAGGTCGTCAATACCAGAGCCAGAAAGCAGCCGCCGATGATCGCGGCCGTGCGAACGGTCGCGGAGAAGCGGATCAACCCATACGCAGCCATCGCGGCCAGGACAGCGAACGCAGGAATGAACTCGACTCCATAGCGGACGTTGTAATACGAAAAGGGCCACCACACGGGAATGAAAATGGGCACGCCGCTGTGCGCGATGGAAAGCATATAGAACGGAACCGGCGTCCACAGCAGTAGCACAGGCCACAGCTTCGGCTGGAAGAGTGCGACTATCGTCGTACCGAGCAACAGCGCAGCAACCCAGAGCATTTGCAGGAGTCTGCTTGCAAAGGTCTGGTTATGATCGAAAATCCCTCCGGCGGCGAGATTCAGTTCCGCCGATTTGAAGAAGTAATGGAACGAAGTCTTCAGATCATCACTGCCGGGGTGCGGCGGGAATCCAGGAACGGAAGTCTTCTGTTCAATTGCTCTAGCGGAATATGGCCCGTTGGCGAACTCCAGCGGGTTTCCGTACACGGCGGCGTTGTAGCCGAGCCAGAGCGCGGGTGCTATGGCGGAGATGATGACAAGTTTGACTACGCCGGATCGGAGTGGAGTGAAGTTTCCCACCATAGACAAAACGACTGCGATGGTTACTATGACGGCCATCAGAAACCATCCGTCGTAACGGGTGAGGCTAGCGGCTGCCAGGCAGAGCGAAGTCCAGAGCAGGGCCTTGTTGGCACGGGCATGGTCGCCGGCGCGGCACAGCTTCAGCGCCTGCGCGAAGAATACGAGCGTCCAGATGAAGAACGCGAGATAGACAGGCTCGGTCATGGCGGTCGCCTGCATATAAACGAGGTTAGGATTCAACGCGAAGCCGGCTGCTGCGAGCCAGGCGGTAAAACGCACAGCGGTTCGAGTGCTCGTCTGTTTAGGATCAGGTAAAACAGATCTGACCAGACGGAAGATTCCGACGGTGCTGAACACGTAAGCCAGCATCGATGGGAATGATCCGCCCATACCCGTCTGCCAAAGGTAGCGAGACGCGAGGAATGGAAGCATGAGCAGGTGCGGCAACGGAAGCCACACGGTGCCGAGTTGAAGCGGGCCAGGCGTGCGCGAATCGATGACGCGGCGCGCGATGTTCATGTGCGCGACAGCATCGCCGAATAGCGTGAGTTGGTCCTGACGAAGGAAATATAGAAACGCGCCGATGGAAATGGCGGCGGCGATCTGCGCGACCAGAAGGATGTCGGTGTCGGTTTTGAGCGCCTCGCGTTTCATTCCAGATGAGTGAGCTCTCGGAAGACCTCGAAACGGGCGTCGATCTCTTCGCGAGTGAGCGACTGCAGGCGCTCGGTGCCGAAGCGCTCGACGGCAAACGATCCCATCACGCCACCGTAAAAGAGAGCACGCTTGATCACTTCGCGGTTGATTTCACTTTGCGAGGCGATGTAACCCATAAATCCGCCGGCAAAGGAATCTCCCGCGCCGGTGGGGTCCTGCACTTCCTCGATCGGAAGCGTAGGAGCGCGGAAGGGGTGCCGTCCGATTCCGAACGCGCCCTCACGGAAGAAGATGGTTGCGCCGTATTCGCCGTGCTTGATGACCAGCGCTTGCGGCCCCATCGCCAACACCTTGCGTGCAGCGCGAGGCAGGCTGCGCTCGTTGCCGAGCATCTTCGCCTCGCCGTCGTTAATCAGCATGATATTGACCAGCTTCAAGGTTTCGCGCAGGTCGGCGTTAGCGCCCTGAATCCAGAAATTCATGGTGTCGCCGCCGGTGAGCTTTACGTCGGGAAGTTCCAGGCGAACAGCGGCCTGCAGGCTGGGATGGATGTTGCCGAGAAAGAGAACGTCGGTGTCCTTGTACTCCGCGGGGATGCGCGGCTGAAATTTTTCGAAGACGTTCAGTTCCGTGAAATCGGTCTTCGCCTCGTTGAGGTTGTCGAGATATTGCCCGCCCCAGCGGAAAGTCTTCCCTTTCGCGTGTTCGATGCCGCGAGTGTCGACGCCACGTTTCTTGAGCACGTTCTCGTGGTCGCTGGTGAAATCTTCGCCCACCACCGCCACGACGCGGACGTCAGTGAAGTAGCTCGCGGAAAGAGAGAAATAGGTAGCAGATCCGCCGAGAACGTTTTCATGGCGGCCCGATGGGGTAGCAATGTTATCGAATGCGATGGAACCGACGACGAGTATGCTCATTTTCAGGTTTCAGGTTTCAGGTTTCAGGTTTCAGGGTGCGAAGCGCTACGTCAAATACTTACCTAAGATCAACTTCAATCTGTCTTTTGCGGCTTGGGGAATCTTAGTGCGATCGGTGATGATGGCGTGCGCCAGGGCCGAACCGCACTTGCACGCACGGTCTTTCGGCATCGCGGCAACGGCTTCGCGCACAACGCTGCAGGCGTGCTCCGCGTTTTTGTTCAGCACGGCCACGATCTGATCGACCGTCACAGAGTCGTGGTGCGGGTGCCAGCAGTCGTAGTCCGTGACCATGGCGATGGTGACATAACAGATCTCGGCTTCGCGCGCGAGTTTCGCCTCTTGCAGGTTGGTCATGCCGATCACGTCCATCCCCCAACTGCGGTAGAGGTTCGATTCAGCCTTGGTCGAGAACTGGGGACCTTCCATACAGATGTACGTCCCACCCCGCTTGCCGACCACGCCAGCCTTCTTGCAGGCGGCGGTGACGGTTTCCGAGAGTTGCGGACAGACGGGATCAGCGAAGGAAACGTGAGCAACGACCCCGTTTCCAAAGAACGTGTCGACGCGATGGCGCGTGCGGTCCACGAATTGGTCGGGAATCACGAATTCGAGCGGCTTGTGTTCTTCCTTTAGCGATCCCACCGCAGAAACCGACAGAATGCGCTCTACTCCCAACTGTTTGAATCCATAAATGTTGGCGCGAAAATTCAGTTCGCTTGGCATAAGGCGGTGGCCGCGGCCGTGCCGAGCGAGGAACGCGACCTTTTTGCCTTCGAGCGTGCCGAGAACATAAGGGTCCGACGGTGCACCAAATGGAGTGTCTTGCGGGACTTCATGAATATCAGTAAGGCCGGGCATGTTGTACAACCCGCTGCCGCCGATGATGCCGATTTCTGCTTGCGCCAAATTTTCCTCGTGCGGATGAAAGTAGTGGGTGAAGCGTGATTATACAAAACCGTCGTTCGTCCTTGGTCGTTCGTCGTTGGGCAGAATGCTTAGGGTAAACGGCCACGAAGAGCACACTTCCACTACCTGCAACGCAACCAGGAGGCCCACGAAGGAAGCGACCGAGTGGGCTAGCTATCGAAGTCAGTTCCCGCCCGTCTAAGAAGACGATGCGGGATGAACGACATAGTGATGTCGCGTTGCGGCATGCGGGAGTAATCGCGCTAGTGTTGGTGGCCGGGATCATTGTGGTGAGCGTTCAGGGAGACAACCGCTCCCGTAATGCTGGCCAGGATCCTGGCTTTTCATCCATGATTCGTGTTCCCGGGGGCACGGTCACAATCGGCATCGACCAGGACAAGATCGAGCGCTTTGAGAAGATATTCTCGATAACAGTTCGCCAATTGTTTGAAGGGTCCGTCCCCAAGCACAAAGTTAGACTCCGGAGTTTTTTCATCGACAAGTATCTTGTGACAAACGCGCAATTTCGGGAGTTCATCAAGCAACACCAGGAGTGGCAGCCGGGGAACATCCGGCGTGAGTTCGACAATGGCAATTATCTAAAGCATTGGGAAAATGGGTCGTTTCCTACGGGTAAAGCAAATCATCCGGTAGTCAACGTGAATTGGTACGCTGCGACTGCATATTGCGGAGCACAAGGCAAGCGTCTGCCGTCAGAAGCGGAATGGGAACATGCAGGCCGTGGAGGTTTGACTGCACCGTTGTTTCCGTGGGGAGACCAGCCTGCGCAACCCGAGCTTGCGAACTACGCGGCTGCAAAGCTTCACACCACATCTCCGGTCGGAAGTTACCCTCCAAACGGCTATGGCATTTACGACATGGCCGGCAACGTTTGGGAGTTCGTGGCAGACGAATGGGCGAACTATCCCGGCGCTTCCGCGAGCGAAAGCGCGTCCCAACCACAAATAACATCATTCTCGGAAGTCCGCACTCGGCGAGTAATCCGCGGAGGAAGCTTTGATGGCGACCCTATCAACTTATGGGTGGATTACCGCGACAGTCACCCGCCTAATGGCTCCCAACCTTTTGTCGGCTTCCGTTGCGCGAAGTGACTTCATTCGGATTTGGCAACGTCCGAAAATACGGCACCGCGAAAAGCTTCTGTGATGCCCGCGTCGAGACTCTCGGTCACAAGCACCGTGTCGCCCTTCACGTCGAGTACAATGGCCCCGTCATCTGTTTTCCAGGTATGGCTGCCGCTCAGGCTTTGTAGAGTTTTCAGATCAGACGGCAGATCGCTTCCTGCAGGCGCGCCTGCGTTCTTATATCGCTGCTGAATTCCCCGCGCGTAGATCGCCGCGAATTGGGCAGCCGCTTTGGGATTCGCCCAGCGCGAGACAAAGACCAGGCCCAGGGTCCCCGCTGGATTTCCTTTCGGCTTGACCGAGTAGTACCAACCCCCGCGCCAGTTGGGGTAGATGCGATGCGCATCCTTTTCGCTGGCGTACTGTTCAGCGAGCATATAGACATCGAACTCGCCAATCGCGCCCACATCGAAGCGGTCGTACTCCTTAAATATCCTTTTGAAGTCCGGAAGCGGCAACGGCGCAAGATGCTCTCCCGCAATGTAGGTTTGCGGCTCCATGATTTCGCGGCTGGTGCGAGGAGGATTCTGAAACGTTGCCGCAAAAGCCGCCTGTTTGCCACGCACGCGAAGCACCTCGGCCTCGAACTCGAGGCCATAGCGATACGGGAAAGTCAGCGATTCCTTCAGAAAAATCGGCGCATTGCGATACTGGACTGAATCCGGACTTCCGTTCGCCATGTCGGCACTGAGCGAATCCACAATTTCCGGCGAATCCGCGACAGTGCGGTGCATTCCCGCCAGCATGTAGTCGAGCAGGACCACCATGGCCTGGCCCTCGACAACGGCCTGACGCGCCTCGCTGTCCTCATCCCTAGTGAAGTCATCCGGTGTGAGATTCTTCTTTTTGTCGAGGTCCTCGTCGCCGCGGCGGAGCCACTTGTCGAGACCGAACGACTGGTCCTGGAGGGCATGGGTTAATTCGTGCGCCAGCACGGGACGTTGCAGATCGGGGACCACCCAGTCGAGGAGGTTTACGGTTTTGGTTTTTGCGTCGTAGTAGCCGGCCACCTGCTCCTCGAGTAGGCCGACCAGGAAGGTCTGCAGATCGAAATCTTTAGGCAGCAGGCCGAACTTCTTGAGGACGAACTCAGTACGGCGAAGGCGCTGGACATCCTTGTCCTCGGCCATGCTCTTCTTCAGGTATGTGACCACCTCTTCGCGGCTGGTGAGTCGGCGCTTCACACTGTGCTTGATTTCGAGCCCGGTATCTTTGCTGGCGAACTCAAGGATGGTGTCGACATCGCGGAAAAGCTGCTCGGCTTGCTGGGGGGTGATCTTGGTTTCGGTTGGAGTCTTCGCTGCGTCGGACTGATTGGATTTTGAGCTACCGGATTGCGGAGCAGCAGAACCTGATTGCCCGGTCGGGGGCTGGCTAGACTGCCCAATTGCCGGCTGTAGGCCTGCGAAGGCAATTAGCAGAACCGCGAGCGGCAGCCACAGCAGCCGCCGCAGGACGCCGGGAAAAAACTGGCGGGACATGGCTTAACGATACTGGGGATTGGGGGAATGAACAAGGAGCAAGCCGGGGCCCCAATAACGTGCAGATGTGCATCCCTGGGCCGATTTGAATGAAACTTGCCGGCCTGTAATCCGACACTTCTTTGTTGGTCACTGGCAAGCGAGGTGAGTGGGCGGTCCTTCAGGGTGACTCGAATGTAAGGTAGCGAAAGATTCCGGGGATGATGGGTATTCGCGTTTCCCCCTTCGAAAATCACGGGGGGCGCAGCTTCAGTTAGGTAAGGGATGGGGTGCCTGGCGCCTTCAATTGCCGCGTGGAGTGGAAGGGGTACCCCTGGGTTACTAGATACTCCCTGTTACAATGCGTGTCTCCCCTAAGTCTCTTTGTCTGGAAGGCCACCATGTCACTCAATGCATCGAAGATTCGGCTCGACTCAGTAAGGAAGTGCGATGTGTATTGGAAAGGAATTAGTGATCGGATCCGGACTCTGTGCCTTGGTGCGTTAGTTCTGGTCTGGGGCGTGTTTAGCCAGAAGAGGGAGGAAACGGGTCTGTTGGTTACAGTCCCGGAGAAGGAACTCCTGCTGGCCGCAGCGGCCCTTGCAGTAATCGTAATTGCCTTTGATTTCGCGGAGTACTTGTTCGGCGTCCAATTACAGGCGAATCCTTGCGGGCGAAATCGTCGCATTGCCTTTATTTCTCTACGAAACATGGGAGATGCGAATGCGCAAGCTGAAGATAGCCGCCGGGCTGTTAGCGTTGGTGACGCTATGCGCAGCAGTCTCCTGGATCTTACTGCATAACATTTTGAACGGTAGTAAGCCAGCTGTAGTCCATGCTCAGTCGACCACAAGCAGTTCGTTTACCGGACAATGGTGCGGGGGTGACCATTCTCAGCAGTTATATATGTGTTTCGAAGTTGAGGACGACGACAGCGACGGA
>Ga0070714_100001242_pt1 | contig 18403 bp, 14 predicted proteins | sample LARL83metaG_FD_65450 | JGI IMG/M metagenome (GOLD analysis project Ga0070714, IMG submission 65450) | Corn, switchgrass and miscanthus rhizosphere microbial communities from Kellogg Biological Station, Michigan, USA - LAR L8-3 metaG | ecosystem: Host-associated > Plants > Roots > Rhizosphere ... | reverse complement strand
GTCTGTGTTTTTTTCTGGTCGATCAACTTCATTCTCGCGGACATTCTTCCAGAGCAGGCTGTAGTGTATTCGCCCCGGTCCCTTGCCCGTGAAACCTACGATGGAGCGATACCCCAGGTTCCCTGATGCACATATTTCTTAATGGGCTAGGAGCCAACGCCGGCGCAGGGCTTACGTATCTCTATAATGTTGTCCCGAGGCTTTCGGCAGAAACCGATGCCCTTACGACCCTCGCGGTTCAGCCTGAGTTACGCTGTCAATTTCGGGGCTTCAAAAATGTAGCTGTGCTCGATACAGAGGTACCCCAGGGCTCCGCGCGACGTTTCTGGTTCGAGCAAACTACCCTGCCGAAGCTCGTTGTGAAGAGTGGGGCTGACTTGCTGCTGTCGGCGGGCAATTTCGCCCTTCGCAACTGTTCTGTTCCGCAAATCTTATTAAGTGGAAACTCCCTCTATACATCAGCGGACTTCTACCGCGACCTGCGGTCCCGCGGCGAGTATCGCATGTGGCTGGATACCCGCTTGCGTGGATTTCTTGCAAGAAAATCTGTTCACTGGGCCGACTGTACTGTGGCTCCAAGCGCGGCATTTGCGAAAGAACTGCATCGTTGGACTGGCAGGGAAGTACGGGCCATTTACCACGGCTTTACGCCCGAAATATTCTTTGCCGATCGCTCGCCGTTGCCGGTCGAACTCCGACGGAAACTTGCGACGGGATCCGATTGTGTGCGTTTGTTGTTCGTGAGCCACTACAACTATTATCGGAATTTCGAAACATTGTTCCGTGGAGTAGCAGCCTTACGCGCACGCCTGAAGGATCGCAAGGTGAGGTTGTTTCTCACTTGCACACTGGAGGACGACAAGACTCCCGGAGCCTACAAAACAGGACGGGCTGCGCGTCTGATTCGTGATCTTGACATTCGCGACGAAGTGGTCGAACTGGGCGCCGTGCCCTATGCGCTACTGCACCAGGTTTATCGTTCCTGTGACATCTACGTGACGGCTGCCTATGCGGAAACCTTTGCTCATCCACTGGTGGAGGCGCTGGCATGTGGGCTACCTATCGTGGCTTCCGATATTGCGGTGCATCGAGAAGTCTGCCGCGAAGCAGGAAGCTATTTCCCGCGGTTTTCGTCAGACGAACTGGCAAGTGCGCTCTTGCGCCGAATGGATCACCGTCACGCTGGCGCACGCAGTCCCGAGTGCCGTTTCTCCTGGGGTCTTCACGTCGAGGAGATCCTTGCGATCGCAGATAAACTCCTCGGATCGCCTCGTCATCACTCGGAGGACGCCGAACTGCAGTCCGCTGATGATCAGCACGCCCTTACATATAAGGTGTCGGCATCATAAAGAAGTGTCCGAGTGAGTCCGACACCCGGACAAAGCCGGATCTTTGTGCAGAAAATCGGATCCCGCGGGTGGACGCCGTTTATCAACTGCCAGATGACAACAACCTGGCGCTCCCTGGGGTAACCACGGAATTCACTGGCCCGGCGTTCGCCGCGAATTTATGCTTGCCAGTATGTTTGATTTCTCTGCCGCGGATCCCTGGCTCGCGCTCGGCGCATGGGGTTTGCTTGTCATTGCCTGCCTCGGAATGGTCGGCCTCAGCTATGCGCGCGATTACTTCCGGGTACGTCGAGCCAAACGCCCACTGTAACTTCACGAATGTTCGCCAACCGCTAAAATGGTTCAGAATCGCCCTATAAAGCATTGTTTGGGCTAAGACCATGTCGTGTTGATACAGTTTCATCGATTCTATTCTGTGTGTAAGAGAGCACTGGTACCTCCCTTGACCCATGCGCCCGACGCAGAGGTCTGTTCCTCATCAAGACCAAGAAGAAGACGGCCAGAGCCAACAAAATCCATATTTCGTGACAGAGCACAAATACGACAATGAGTTTGCTCTGCAATACCCGGAGGGGGATTTCCCCGCTCTCACCCAAGTGCACTAGAGCAGCGGGAATTGGCGCAAGAAATGCTGCCAACGTGATCGGGACAATCCAACGATAGCGATCGAGTGCGGCAGCAGCTGCAAGCGCAAACGCGATAACTCCGGCATCGTAAAAGCGGTGATAGCTCGGCAGCAAAAGTATTACGTTAATGGCCGCAAATCCCAGAATTGGTGCGACCTCGCGACCGCGCATCCAGTATGCCCACAGCGCAACCAGTCCAACAGTGATACTAATCGCTAAGATATTTACGATGGAGCGGTTCGATAGGACTGACGCGAAGAGAACCTGAAGGTTAACTAATTGATAGCGTGCCGAGTTTGCGAGCGAAAAATCATCCGGCCCCCCATGGTAGCCGATCGCGACCGTCCGATGAATAAAACCGGACCACCAGGGAACGTGAGCAATTGCGAGGCGGCCGGCAAAGAGCCCAATGCTCAACAATCCGGTCAGTACCGATACAATGACCGGCGTCCATGTTTGTTCTACAAGGAAGAAGAGTAACCCCGCGCCCGCAATATGCGGCTTAAACGATCCTGCAATCCCCAGCAACACACCAGCCAGAATCGGGCGCTGAAAACGCCAAAGATAGCTGAATCCAACACACGCAATGACTAAGATCGAAGCATTCCCGGTCGCGATCCCGGTATGCAATGGAGCAAGAGCCAATGCAAAAGCCAGAAAGATAAAATTCTTGGTGCGGAACAAAGCGAAAAGCATTGCAAGAGTTGCAGCCGCGCTGAACCAAATCCATACTTGATCCGCAGTAACTGCGGGCAGTAGCGTGAAAGGAGCGAGTAAGGGAACAGAACCTGGCAGACCCGCTCCTGATCCCAGCAGTGAAGTAGAATTCCGCTCCTTGAGGATGAACTGAAACTGCGGTCGTCCGTCCCTAATCCACTGATCCGTGACAACATTCGGCGAATAGCAATTGAGACCCTGAACCCAAACGTGCGTGATCGTCAAAGCTCCAGCGAAGTCGTCGAACCCTTGCGTTCGCATTCCGCGAAGCGGTCCGCGAATGAAAAAATACGATAAAGCCAACAACAGCCCTACGCAGACGAGTGCGCGTCTCAAATTCATTCGCAAAGTATAAGACATCTCCGCATTCAGACTAAGCCGTGACTTAAACGAAGGGCGCAACTCTTTTGATTCCTCAACTGAGGAGCCTTCTGGATCGCTTCGGCCAACAGGTATATGCATTCGGCCTCGGCATCCTTCATACGTGTTGGCACGATACAAAGAATAATCGCAAATGCACGCGGGCGATCACTGCCTTTATTCGGGCTTTGTCGCGCTGATCAGCAAGAAAAGACCTAACGGCTTGCCGAGAACCTGGATGATTTTTCGCGGAAACATTTTCCACAGCATCTGGTAGGCGCGGCCCTGAAACCTCGCAGAAGGTTGATGCAGCAACAAATCGCCGGGGCTAAAGACCTGGCGCACGTGAACATCGTCGAACTTTACCATCAATGCGAGTGCTTCGTCCTTCGTGAACGTTTTAGTTCCCGGACTCTCCAGCCGCTCGAAAACGCAGCGCCGAACAGATTGTACGCGCCAAATTCCGTAGCGCAGCCACAGCATCAGGCCGGTCAGCGACGGATGATGATAGAGCATGATTCGCGCCGATCCACCCGGCTTCAACACCCGCCACGCCTCGGCAATGCAGCGCGCCGTATCGGGACTGTGGTGCAGGACGCCGTAGGAGTAGACCACGTCGAAAGTGGAATCTGCAAAGGGAAGGTTCTCGGCGTCACCTTGGCGCAAATCGGCCTGCAAGCCCATTCGGCGGCATCGCAGCGCAGCTCGTGCGAGCGACTCGGTGGAGAGGTCGATGCCGGTGGCTCGAGCTCCCGCCTGTAGCCAGCGCGAATAGTCGGCTCCCATCCCCACACCAATTTCGAGTACGCGAAGGCCGGCGGAGGAAGAAAACTGTGCGAAGTCGGCAATGTAGGGCTCGATCCGATATCGCTCGGCGGCGTGCGCGTCGAAATCGAAGGACGAAGCCAGATAGCGGGTGCCGCAAGGTTCGGCATTCCAAAACTCAGCAACCGCTGACTTCAACACTGGGGCACTCGCGCGGGTGGCCATGCTCGACCAGAATAGCGAGTGCTGAGTACTCCTCCGAGTACAAAGTTGTGCACTCCCAAACGCGTTTTCCGCACGGCAGCGTCAAGTAAGATGGCGGCAGCGTCTGCCGTTGTCAATGTCACAAGTCGCCATGTCGGCTTTGAGCGTTCCAGGCCACACTGTGCCTTTTGCACGCGTGGGAGAAGGCGGCACCGCGCTGCGCGACGCCTCGACTCTGCCGGTCAGCGTGATCATTGCCGCCAAGAACGAAGCGCGAAACCTGCCGGCATGCCTGGAATCGGTGCGGAACTTCGGGGAAGTTGTGCTAGTCGATTCTCAAAGCAATGACGCGACTGTCGATATCGCGCGCTCGTTCGGAGTGGATGTCGCCCAGTTCTACTATCGCGGCGGCTGGCCGAAGAAGCGCCAATGGGCGCTCGACAACCTTCCCCTGCGGCATGACTGGGTGTTGTTGCTGGACGCCGATGAGGCGGTGACGCCGGAACTCCTGGCGGAAATCCGTCATGCGCTGAAGAGCCCCGATGTGAATGGCTATTACATCGGGCTCGACATGTTCTTCCTTGGGCGACGGTTGCGGCACTGCGGTGCAACTTTCTACAAGCTGTCTCTGTTCAGGCGTGATGCCGGTCGCTTCGAGTGTCGCACCACCCAACAGGATTCCTCGATGTGCGACATGGAAGTTCACGAGCACGTCATGGTTCGCGGATCGACGCGCAAATTGAACAGCAAGCTGCTGCACAGAAACGTCGACAGCCTGTCCCGCTACATTCAGAAACACAACGAATACTCGAACTGGGAAGCACAGGTCTCGACAGCAGGAGTGGCGGAAGAGGCTTTGCGCCCCAACCTGTTTGGGACTGAAGCGCAGCGCCGCCGCTGGCTCAGGCAGGTGTTCTTCCGTTGGCCAGGATCGCCTGTAGCTTTCTTTCTCTACAAGTACATCCTTCGCGGAGGATTCCTCGACGGCGTCCCCGGACTGATTTACTGCGCGTTCCAGGGCATTCAATTCTTCCACATCAAAGCGAAACTGTATGAGAAGCGCGTGATGCCTGCTCCTGTACCGAACCAACCGAATTTGGAGAGTGCCTCGCATGTGCGGAATTAGCGGCCTGGCGAATTGGGGAGATCGGGCAACGCTGGCGCGCATGAACGCAGTGCAGGCCCATCGTGGGCCTAACGACAGCGGCGTGTGGGAGCATCGCTCTCCCGACGGCACATACATTGGGCTCGGCAGCAGACGACTTTCGATCCTCGATCTTTCCCCCGACGGGCACATGCCGATGTCGAACGAGGATGGGACCGTCTGGATCACCTATAACGGCGAGATTTACAACTTCGCCGACCTGCGGCATGAACTCGAGAACCAGGGGCACCACTTCGCGTCGAACACTGATACGGAAGTGATCGTCCATCTCTATGAGGAACTGGGCGACGACTGCGTTACGCGCCTGAACGGGATGTTCGCATTCGCAATTTGCGATCTGCGGGGGAGTTCGCCTAGGCTCCTTCTGGCGAGGGACCACTTTGGCGTGAAGCCGCTCTATTACACGTTGAACTCCGGGCGACTGGCGTTCGCGTCCGAGGCCAAAACGCTTCTCGAAGTTGAGGGGGTCGAAGCGCGAATTGATCTCCATGCGCTGAATCAATACTTGACCTTCCTGTGGGTGCCGGACCCGAAAACGCTGTTTGAGGGAATTCTCAAATTGCCTGCTGGACATCGCGCGGTCTTCTGCGATGGGCGCTTGGAAGTTTCCGAATACTGGGACCTCAGTTTTCCGCCGCGGGGCCAGGAGTTTCGGCTATCGGAAGAGAACCTCGTGCATGAAATCCGCGAGCGTTTCCGGCATTCGGTCGAGCAGCAGATGGTCAGCGATGTCCCGTTGGGCGCCTTCTTGAGCGCCGGGTTGGACTCATCAAGCATCGTCGCGATGATGTGCCGAACCGCGAAGAAGCCGCTGCGAACATATACCATCACGTTTCCGGAAAAGTATCGCAAGGGCGAGAACACGCTGGATGATCCCGCGGTGGCGTCGCGGTTAGCGCGTCATCTCGGATGTGAGAATCAGCAGATCGTAGTTGAGCCGGATGTCGCCAGCTTGCTGCCGAAACTATGCTGGCACATGGATGAACCGACGGCCGATCCGGCAATTCTTACTGCGTATCTTGTCTGCCGAGAAGCCAGTCGCGACGTAACGGTCCTTCTTTCCGGAGTTGGCGGAGACGAACTGTTCGCCGGATATCGCAAGTATGTGGCGCATTATTGGGCGCAGCTTACTCCTCGGTTCGTGAAGAATTCCGCGGCGGGGCTTGCATCGTCGCTGCCGAACCTGCGTGGGTCGAGATTCAAAGGGCAAGTTCGACTGGCAAAGAAAATGTTGCGGAGCGCCGGGGCCAAAGCGGAAGAGAGGTTTATCCAGAACTGCACTTATCTTGATTCGGCGCAAACGGGGAGCTTGCTCTCGCGAGAGATTCGGACGGAACTGCGTGGCGTCCAGGCTGATGCTGAGCATCTTGCGCGCTTCGAACGCGTTCAGCACGCGGATTTCCTGAACCAGATGTTGTATCTGGACACGAAGATCTTCATGACCAGCTTGAACCTCAATTACAACGACAAGATGAGCATGGCGTCGTCGGTCGAGGTGCGGGTTCCATTTCTAAATCGCGAACTGGCCGAGTTCGTCGCCTGGAATGTGCCGCCACGGTTGAAGCTCAAGGGGAGATTGTTTCCAACCACCAAGCACGTTTTCCGCAAAGCGGTGAGCGGGGTCCTTCCGGAAGAAGTGTTGAAGCAGCCAAAGGCCGGATTCGCTGCGCCAACCGACTACTGGCTTGCCAACGATTTGCGCGAGATGACCGACGATCTGCTTGCGGAATCGCGGGTGCGCGACCGAGGGCTCTTCCGGCCGGAAGCAGTCAGCAAGTTTATAGACGAACATCGCAGCGGGAAACAGGATTGGTCGATGCAAATTTGGCAGTTCCTCACGCTGGAGCTGTGGATGCAGAACTTCCTCGACGGTTCAAAATTCTCGCAGGTCGAGCCCATGCAGGCGGCGATCGCATGAAGCAAGTTTTGCAGAGCGCGCGCACAGGCAGGATCGAAGTCGCGGAAGTGCCCGCGCCGCGGGTGCTGCCGGGATGCGTGCTGGTCAGGATTGGCGCGTCGTTGGTTTCTGCGGGAACTGAGCGGGCGTCGAGTGAGTTTGCGTCAAAGAGCCTGCTGCAAAAGGCAAAGTCGCGGCCGGATCTGGTGCGCGATGTAATGAATAAGATCCAGCGCGACGGCGTCTTGTCCGCTATTTCTGCGGTGCGAAGCCGTTTGGATCAGCCGCTTGCGCTGGGCTACAGCAGCGCAGGTACGGTGGTTGCCGTCGGTGAAGGAGTCGCCGATATTGTTCCCGGTGATCGCGTGGCCTGCGCGGGCGCGAACTATGCGGTTCATGCGGAGTTTGCATGCGTTCCGCGAATGCTGGTGGCGCGCATTCCCGCCGCCAATGTCGATTTCGACAGCGCCGCGTTTACTACGTTGGGCGCGGTGGCGATTCACGGGATGCGGACCGCCGAAGCGAAGCTGGGAGACACGGTCGCGGTGATCGGACTGGGCTTGCTCGGCCAACTGACCGTGCAGGTGCTGCTGGCGGCGGGTTGCAGGGTGATTGGATTTGACCTGCTGCAGGAGCGAGCAGAACTCGCGCGTAATTCGGGTGCGCTGGCGGTCAGTGCGTCGGAAGCCGAGTTCCGCGATTTGTGTTTGCAGCACACCTCCGGAAATGGCGTGGACTGCGTGCTGATCGCGGCCGAAACGTCGAGTAGCGGGCCCGTGAATCTCGCCTCGCAGGTCGCACGAGATCGAGCGGTGGTCTGCGCAGTGGGAACCGTTGGTCTGGAACTACAGCGCAAGTTGTACTACGAGAAGGAACTCGATTTCCGGATCTCGCGGTCGTATGGGCCAGGACGTTACGACGCTGCCTTTGAGCAGAAAGGACGCGATTATCCGATCGGCTACGTGCGATGGAGCGAAACCCGCAACATGGGAGCGTTTCTACAGTTGCTGGCCGACGGGAAGGTTGACGTTCGCCCGCTGATCACGCACACGTTTGCAATTGAGCACGCCGAGGCAGCATACGAGTTGATCACCGGAGACAAACGGGAGCCCTACCTCGGGGTTTTGATTCGTTACGCGCAGGACGAGCAAGAACCGGCAACCCGTCTCGAACTCGTTTCGCGAAAGGCCGAGGCCAAGGGGCAAGTACGAGTCGGGGTCCTGGGTGCCGGCAATTTCGCGCTCGGAACGTTGCTCCCAGCAATTCAAGCATGCGACGGCGTTCTGCTGGAAGGCATTTGCGCCTCGAACGGCGCGCGAGTGAAATCCGCGGCCGAAAAGTTCGATTTCCACTTCTGCGCCAGTAAAGAGGAAGAAATCCTCTCCAATCCGAACATCAACACGGTCGTGATCGCCACGCGCCATCATTTGCACGCTGGGCAGGTGATGCGGGCCTTGGAATCCGGAAAACATGTTTTCTGCGAGAAGCCGCTGTGCCTGAGCGAGGCCGAGCTGTCCGAGATCGAGGCGGCATACAATCGCGCGGCCGGCAGCGTTCAACTGATGGTTGGCTTCAATCGCCGTTTCGCGCCGATGGCGAAGCGGATGAAGTTGTTCCTGGCGAGTTCAAGCGGGCCGATGGTCATGCACTATCGCGTGAATGCTGGCATGCTACCAAAAGATCATTGGATCAACGATCCCGAGCAGGGAGGCGGACGCATTCTCGGCGAGGTCTGTCACTTCGTCGACCTCTTGTCATTCCTTTGCAATTCCACGCCGGTTAGCGTGCAGGCCACGGCCATTCCGCGCGGGACAGAAGATCAGGACGCAATTATCCAGCTTGCGTTCAGCGACGGCTCGACTGGAACCATCCACTACGTCTGTAGCGGCGATCGCACATTCGGCAAGGAGCGCGTCGAGGTCTTCGGCGGCGGTGCTGTTGCGGTGCTCGACGATTTCCGACGTCTGGAATTGGTTCGACATGGCCACAAGCAGGTGCACCGGGCATGGTTGCAGCAGGACAAAGGGCATCGCGCAGAATGGCAGGAATTCGCCGTCTCAATCCGTAACGGAAGCCCTGCGCCAATCGGTTTTGAGGAGATTTGCGCAACCACGCTCGCAACGATTCGAATCGCAGAGTCGCTTCGATCTGGCCAACAGGAACACGTCATCGCAAACGAAACCGAGATTTCCGCCGCACCGCTCGTCTCATGATCAAACGACGAAGGGATCACGCATGTTGATTTTGGGATTGAACATGTTTCACGCCGACGCCTCGGCGGCCATCGTGCAGGATGGCAAGGTTATGTTCGGGATTGCCGAGGAGCGCCTGAACCGTGTGAAGCACTATGCCGGCTTTCCCACCATGGCGATTCAGGCTTGCCTGGATGCGGTGGGTGCGAAGATCGGCGACATCGATCACATCGCCGTTGGCCAGGATACCGATGCGAACCTAGCCGAAAAGGTCCGCTATGCGATTTCGAATCCCGCGAAGCTTCTGAACTTCATTCGCCTGCGCAAGAGGAAACAGCACATCCGCGATGTGCGGGAACTGATCGCTAGAAATCTCGAATGCGATCAGGAAGCGCTGCGCTTCAAAGTGCACCACCTCGAGCACCACATCGCCCACATTGCGAGCGCGTATTACTGCTCGCCGTGGGACAAAGCCGCCGGCTTCAGCTATGACGGCTCCGGCGACTTCGTCTCCACGATGATGGCGCGGTGCGAGGGGAACAAGGTCGACGTGCTCGACCGCGTGTTCCTGCCGCATTCGCTCGGCAGCTTCTACACCATGATCTGCGAGTTCATCGGCTACAACAAATACGGCGACGAAGGTAAAGTGATGGGCCTGGCGCCGTATGGACGTGACACGTACTGCAATCAGGTTCGCGAGTTGCTGATGACCAGTCGTTCCGGCTTCGAACTGGATCTCGAGTATTTCAAGCCGCTCGGCAGCAATGAAGGCATGCAGATCAAGCCGGACGGAACCGTTGCCTTGGCGCGGCACTTCTCGGGACGCATGGCGAAACTGTTTGGTCCTCCGCGCGACCCGGATGCTGAAATCACGCAGCGCGACATGGATCTTGCATATGCCATGCAGCACTGTTTCGAGGAAGTCTTTTTTCATCTGTTAAACGAACTGCATAAGCGAGTGCCGCTGGAAACCATTGCGATGGCCGGAGGCTGCGCGCTCAACAGCGTTGCCAATGGGAAATTGTTTGCGCGGACTCCGTTCCGGCACACTTGGATTCAGCCTGCGGCGGGCGATGAAGGCCTTGCTGTGGGAGCGGCTCTGCACACGTATCACTCGGTCCTGGGATACAAGCGCGACTTTGTGATGAAGAACTCGTATCTGGGGCCGGAGTTTTCGGATGCACGCATTGAATCGTCGTTGAATGCGGCCGAGGTGAAGTATCGAAAACTTGAGCGCGGTCCATTGCTCGACACGGTTTCTGACCGGATCGCAAAAGGTGATGTGGTGGGATGGTTTCAGGGCAGGATGGAGTGGGGCCCGCGGGCGCTGGGCAATCGATCGATCCTGGCACATCCGGGCCTGCCCAACATGAAAGACGTGCTGAATGCGCGCATCAAGCGGCGCGAGTGGTTCCGCCCGTTTGCGCCGTCAATTCTGCAGGAGCGGCAGGCGGAGTTTTTCGAGCACGACCATCCGTCGCCGTTCATGCTGCACGTGTACAAGATCAAGCCAGGGAAGCGCGAGCAGTTGTGTGCCGTCAATCATGTCGATGACACCGGCCGCTTGCAGAGCGTGAGCCGCGAGGAGAATGCGCTCTACTACGAGCTGATCCAGAGCTTCGAGCGCAAGACTGGCATTCCCGTGGTTCTGAACACCAGCTTCAATGAGAACGAACCCATCGTGTGCGCGCCTGAGGAGGCGATCAGTTGTTTCCAGCGCACCAAAATGGATGCAATCGCAATCGGGCCATACGTGGCTCTGAAGAGCGAGAACTAGCGTGGGCACCCAGCCGGTTGCTTCCCCTCCGCTCGCACCTGCGCTGCAGATCCGGAAGATTGCCGCGTTCCCGCGCATGCGTGTGTTGGCTTGGGATCAAGATGTCCTTTACGCGTCGCGCGGATACAGTCTTCTGAAATCTCATTTTACTGGGAATCAATTCAACTGGATTTCTGTCGCGCCGTATCGGCCCGAAAGGTGGCGAAGCATTACGAGCCAGACCCGTTTGGGAAGCCGCCTGGTACGCGACGGTTTTCATGCGCTTGCGGTGCACCGGAATGGGAATCTGATCGCAGCGGTCCCAGGCGCGATAGCGACTCTGCGAAAGGGCGACTCCGAATTCCGTGTTACGCATCAGCTGCTGCGGGGCACCCGGCCCCTGCATCTCTGCAGCACGCCAGAAGGGCGCGTGTATTGGGGTGAGTACTTCGACAACGCACAGCGCGATGAAGTCCACATCTACGCCTCTGATGACGGTGGCTTGAGATGGAACATGGCTTATACGTTTCCAAAACAGGCAATCCGGCACGTGCACAACATCATTTACGACCGCTGGGCGCAATGCCTGTGGATTTTCACCGGCGATTACGGGCGAGAATGCAAGATTCTGAAGGCCCCACTCGACCTGTCAAGAATCGATGAGATTGTTGCGGGCAACCAGCAGGCGCGCGCGGTCGCGGTGATTGTCGATGAGTCCGGTCTGTTCTTTGCCTCCGACACGCCTCTGGAGCAAAACCACGTGTATCACCTGGATCGAAGAGGGCGACTGCAGCAATGCTCGGAGGTCTCCAGTTCATCAATTTATGGCTGCCGTACCCACGGCGGGATGTTTTTCTCCACGATGATCGAGCCGAGCGAGGCCAACCCAAGTCGCAATGTAACTCTGTATGGCAGCGCGGACGGAGAACACTGGGATGCACTGGCGAAGTGGCGCAAAGATCGACGGTCGATGAAATATTTTCAGTACGGAAACGCGTTCCTTCCCGATGGCGACAATTCAACGGATCTCCTCGCAGTCACGACCATGGCGGTCGAACACGCCGACCTCGAAACCTCCATCTGGAAAGTTTGCTGAGCACATTCAAGGAACCAGTCGCGGTAACCGAGCGCAGCTACTCGGAATGCTATAGTCGGGCCAGCCTGTCCATGCCATTGTTGCAGCGAATCAATTATTACCGCCGAGTGTTTCGCGCCTACCTTCTGCCTGGCGAAAGCCAACTGAGCTTCTGGCATGATCCCGCGGAATCGAACTCGCGCGCGACGATCGGCAGGCTCGGCGAGTACTACATGAACTTCGCGCAAAAGGCGCAATACGCCGGGCCTTCCGACAGCGAGGGGATTCCCAAACTCAACTACCACGGCAGCATTGGATTGCAGTTCAACCCGATCGCCATCGCGCAATGGGGATTGGGAAATTACAACTTGCACAAGCAGGGCGTGCGAGATCATTCGTATCGCAAGTTTCTTCTGGCCAGCGATTGGCTTTGCTCGCATCTGGAGACGAATGCTCACGGCGTGAAGGTTTGGCAGCACCACTTCGACTGGGAGTATCGAAGCCGGTTGCGCGCACCGTGGCACTCGGGCCTGGCGCAAGGCCAAGGCATCTCTCTGCTGGTTCGGGCACACGCGGAGACGCACCAACAGAAATATCTGGATGCGGCCGTGGCAGCATTTCGCAGCTTTCTGATGAGCACGGAGGAAGGCGGCGTTGCGTATACCGGCGCCCAGGGCGATCTCTGGTTTGAGGAGTACATTGTTTCGCCGCCGACCCACATTCTTAACGGTTTTATCTGGGCGCTGTGGGGTGTGTACGACTTCGGGATTGCTACAGGTGCCTCGGAGGCGCGCCAACTCTTTGCGGTCGGCGTGAAGACCCTTCTCACAAATCTGCATCGATATGACCTTGGCTTTTGGTCGTTGTACGAGCAGTCAGGAACGCGCTTGCCCATGATTGCAAGCCCGTTTTATCACCGGCTGCACATCACGCAGCTTCGCGTGATGCATCGCATGACTGGCGACGCCATCTTTGCGCAGTCTGCCGATCGCTGGCAGCGGTACGCGCATAGTCGGTCCAAACGCGCGCGCGCCTTGTGCTACAAGGGCGCCTTCAAACTCTGTCATTACTGAGGCCAACGCTGAAGATCCTGTACATCTCGCAGTACTTTCCGCCGGAGATGGGGGCGCCATCGGCGCGTGTGTCGGAGTTGGCGCGGCACTGGGTCACAGCGGGTCATGACGTCACGGTGCTCACGGGTTTCCCGAATCATCCTGACGGCGTGGTACGACCCGAATACCGGGAGCGGTTCTGGCGTGGATTCTGCCGGGAGGATTTCCACGGAGTCGACGTTCTCCGCACATTTCTGCTGCCATTCCCAAACCGCAAGCCTTACGAGCGCATTCTGAACTACACATCGTTCTGCATGTCGGCTGCGATGGCTGGGTCGTTTGTAGAACGTCCGGACGTGGTGATCGCCACATCTCCGCAATTGCTGGTGGGGATCTCTGGCTGGTGGACGTCCCGTATCAAGAAGGTGCCATTAGTCCTGGAGGTGCGTGACCTGTGGCCGGAATCGCTGGCAGGGACCGGGGTTGGAAATGAAACGTCGCTGATGTACCGAACGATCGGCAAGGTCGCTTCATTTCTATATCGGCGTGCGGACTCAGTGGTCGTGGTCACCCCCGCATTTCGCGACCATCTCGTGCGAGAGTGGAACGTCCCCCAGGAAAAGATTGCCGTCGTTCAGAACGGCGTCGAGACAGGTCTGTTCCGTCCGCAAGATGGTGCTTGCGACATTCGCGCTCACTTGGGAGCAACCGACAAATTCGTTATCTCCTACATCGGAACTCTGGGCTTAGCGCACGGACTAGACACGGTAATCTCTGCCGCTGAGCGTCTTCAGAGAACCGCGCCGGAGGTGCTATTCATGCTGCTCGGGGAAGGCGCCGACCGTGAGCGAATTTTGGCTCTTGCGCAATCGAAGCAGCTCACGAACTTGGTATTTGTTCCGCAACAACCGCGCGAGAGAATTCCCGCGTACGTCGCAGCCTCGGACGCATGCCTCGTGACGTTAAAGGGCAAAGAGGTCTTCGAGACCGTCATTCCCACGAAAATGCTGGAGTTCATGTCGTGCGCGCGGCCGGTGATTCTGGCAGTGCGAGGTCAAGCGAAGCGTGTGCTGGAAGCAGCAGCCGGCGGGATCTTTATCGAACCGGATAGTCCCGATGCGTTGTGCTCGGCCATCCTTCGACTGCGACAACAGCCTGAGCTACGTGAGGAGATGGGCCGGAGTGGTCGAAGTTACGTCATTCGCGAGCTTTCGCGCGAGCGGACTGCGCAGGAATATCTGGCAGTTTTGCAGCAAGTTCTGGGCGAAGTACCTGCGCGTCGTACGGCTGCTGCCTAAACTGATTTTCCTCGAGAGTTTCCTTTACGGGTGCAGCGTCACCACGCTCACCGCAGTCGCCATTTGCAGGGCGGCCTCGGCGGTGCGGCCACCAATGATCTTGCGAGCGCTGGCAGGGACGAACAGGATGTCATTCGCCTGGAGAGGCAGGTCGTCCGTTTTCGCGTGCAGCATCTTCTTCAGGGAGACGGGGATCTCGGCCACTCCTTGCGGGCCCTTACGAATAATGCGGACGCCGCTCAGCTTCGCCGTACTTGTTGTCCCACCCGCAAGGGCAATTGCTTGAAGGACGCTTAACTTGCCGCCGTTGTCCATGAGGAAACCGCTCGGGCGGTTCACGTCACCGACAACGTAGATAACATCAGCGCGGCGCACCATCACCGTGTCGCCGGGATAAACCGGAACGTTGCTATCGGGGTGGTCTTCCAGATTGCGCGAGATGGCGACTACAACTGGCTTGTCCGGTTCCGCTCTGTGGGTGATCGTGATGCTGGTTCCGGCCGCGGGGCTCAACCCCCCCGCGGCTGACAGGAGATTGAAAAGACGCTGTTCGCCGAGCACCGGATAAACGCCCGGTCGCGCGACTTCGCCGAGAATACTGGTGCCGTCGGAGGTGTATTCGGAGACGAACAACTGGACGTGCGGATTGCGAACGAAGCCGCCGTGATCCAGGCGCTGCTCGATGACCTTTTCCGCCTCATCAACCGTGAGCCCTTCCACATGGACTTGGTTGACGAGGGGCATGTCGATGTCACCGCTGTCGCTGACACGGGCGCGAGTGTTCAACTCAGGAACGTTGTAGACGCTCACTTCCACCAGGTCGCCTTGCCCAAGACGAATGCTGGCATCCAGCCTGCGATTTGCAGGAGAGCTGCTTTTGGCTGCGGCCGAGGCGGGAACTGCAGAGTTGCTCTCGGCTGCGCTCAAGTTTGTCACCTGAGCCGCGCACACACCGGTCGAAGCTACAACCAAAACCAATCTTGCCGACAGCACTCCGAATCGCATTTGGTGCGGAGTCTAGCACAGCGAGAAGGCGCAGATGCTTGTGAATTCCGCAGCGGTACATAAATCGGAAACAGCAATCCAGGGTACCTGCTAAGAGAATAGCTGGCTGCAGGAAACCGCCTTATAGTCGCAAGCAGCGGTTCTTCATGAGAAGTCAAGCCAGCTTCGTCAGAGTCGGAGGTTCACGCACTTGACTCTGGTCTATCTCGGCACGTTTGTGGGTGCCCTGCTGTTTGCGTTTGTTTCTACCAAGGTGGTCCGGGACCTCGCCAACCGGCACAACTGGGTGTCGGCTCCGCACAATCCACGACATCTTCACACCCGAGCACTGCCGCGACTTGGCGGCGTAGCCATTGTTTTTTCGTTCCTTTGCGCGATTGCGATCGGGTTAGGAGTGCAACGGATCTTTCATCCGGAAGCCAACCTTCACCTGAGTTCCCTGCTGACCATTCTGCCGCCGGCTCTATTGATCTTTCTGCTCGGCGTATATGACGATCTGCGCACTGCGGGCCCCTATTTCAAGTTCGGGGTGCAGGCAATTGCGGGCGCGATGCTGTTTGCCGGAGGATTGCGGATCTCCGATATCCCGCTGCTATTTGGATCGCACCAGTTCTCCTGGTTTATTGGCTTGCCTCTCACCATTCTGTGGGTGATGGCGATTACCAATGCCTTCAATTTGATCGATGGTCTCGATGGGCTGGCCGCCGGTTCAGCACTTTTCTCCACGCTGGTGATGTTCGTCGTGGCGACTTTGGGCAACATGTCGCTGGTTTCACTCGTTACCCTCGCTCTTGCAGGCGCCGTGCTCGGATTTTTGCGATACAACTTCAATCCGGCAACCATTTTCCTGGGCGATTGCGGCAGCCTCTTTGTAGGTTTCCTGCTCAGTGCGTTATCGCTAAAGGGCGCGCAGAAGGCGCCGACACTGATCGCAGTCGCAATCCCACTCGTCTCATTCGGATTGCCGATTCTGGAAACAGCACTTTCCATCGCCCGTCGCTTCATCAGCGGGCGCCCGGTGTTCACAGCTGATCGGGAGCACATTCATCACAAACTCCTGCAGCATGGCTGGTCGCATCGGCAGGTGGTGATCATCCTGTATGGCGTCTCGGCGGTATTCGCCATGCTGAGCTTGTTCCTGCTGTGGCCCACCGGCAGCACCCTGGGTTTGGTGTTGGCCGTACTAGGAACGGGAATCTGGCTGGGCGTGCAGCATCTGGGCTACCTCGAATTCGGCGAAATTCGCCGCGTGGCGCAGCGTACCATCGAGCAGCGACACATTTTCATCAACAACCTGGCGGTACGGCGCGCGGTCGAGGAATTAAAAGTTGCCGATAGCGTCCACCAGATTCACAACATCCTGGCCGCCGCATTCGATAGCAACGACTTCGACGCATTCGAATTGCGCCCCAGCGCGACCATCGACACCCGCAATTTGCACGTGCTCGAAAAAACCGCGCCCAAGCTTTCCTGGAGAAAAGCGGGCGCACGCATTACGCCCGAGTTCGAGAACGCCTGGAGTCTAACGCTCGACCTCGTCAGCACAGGCGACCGCCACTGCGGAAAGATGACCATCTTCCGCCACTACTCGAACCGCGATCTCCAGTTGGACATCAATCTTCTTACTTCGGGCTTCGCCACAACTCTGGCCGATGCGCTGCAAAGGACCACGATCGAAGAAACCGAATTCGTCGCCAGCGCCGAAGAACCCGCTCTTTTGTCAGCGCAGGCAGCCGGCTGAAGTTCGCACCTTCCCAATCGAGAGTACCTGTCGCGATACTTTCCTGAACCGATGCCGCCACGATACCTTATTCGTTCTTGTCCACTGCTCGGAGGAACCTTGTTCGATGTCCGCCCGAATCTCGCCCAGCCAGGTACACTTCCTATCGCTTTCTACTGCCATCTTTTGTGTTCAATGCGAGCTGATTAGCCCTAACACGACCCCGCGCTGCCTGGCATGCGGCAGCAAAGCCGTGTTAGGACTGTCGCGCCTGCTTGGTGGTTCTTTGCGTGGGCAGGCATCTGCGCGCGTGATCGAGGACGACGAGTTAAACCGGCTGGTGCGGCAGTTGCTGTGCACCGTCCCAGGAATGGAGCAGGAGGAGTTCGCCTACGCCGGGTCAACTCGCGAAGACTTGCATGCTTATGAACCACACGCTCCGATCTCCAAAATCGACCTCGAACCCGCGATCGGCGTAATCACCGAGCGCGCTCAGGTTCTGACGGGAGCTAGTGGTGCGGCGATCGCTCTGCGCCGGGGCGATGAGGTAATTTGCCGCGCTCGTGCCGGTAGAACTGCCCCGGATCTCGGAGTCCGGCTCCAAACCGATTCCGGCGTTTCCGCCGAGTGCTTGCGGAGCGGCGAAGTCGTGTTGTGCAACGATGCGCATTCCAATCCGAGAGCAGACCGCGCGACTTGCGAAAGGCTGGGAGTGCGCTCGATCCTGGCGGCTCCGTTGCGGCAGTTGCATAGGACTCTCGGCATCTTCGAAGTGCTCTCGCCTTCACCTAACGCCTTCGACACCCAGGACGTCGCCACCATGCAGCTACTTTCCAGCATGATGGTTACGGCAATTACCCGGCTGTCGCGCCTGGTTCCGATTTCGAGACAGTAACGTGTTACTTCGCTGTCCTTCTTATTTACTGGCGAACCAGCTTTGCTGGGGTAAGATGGAACTCAATTCTGTATGCACAGGGGAGCCAGGCTGGACCCACCGGATACTTCCATCTTCGGACGGGACCGGAGGCGCTCGCGTCGCCATCGCGTACATTCTCCTGCCTACGCCAATCTGAGCGGCAGCGCGCAAAGCTCGGTAGTCGAACTCAGTGAAATCCTGGACATCAGCGAAGGCGGCATGTGCATTCAGGCCTCTTCGCAGATGAAGATCAACCGCCTTGTGCCGCTCTGCCTTGAACTGTCCGCGACTGGGTCCCGGGTATAC
>Ga0070714_100001241_pt1 | contig 18407 bp, 17 predicted proteins | sample LARL83metaG_FD_65450 | JGI IMG/M metagenome (GOLD analysis project Ga0070714, IMG submission 65450) | Corn, switchgrass and miscanthus rhizosphere microbial communities from Kellogg Biological Station, Michigan, USA - LAR L8-3 metaG | ecosystem: Host-associated > Plants > Roots > Rhizosphere ... | reverse complement strand
AGGGTTACGATCTTGGATTCGTCGGTGAAATCTGCTCCGTCGAGCCGCGCTGGGTCGATGCGATTTGGGGACAGGGTGGAATTCCGGTGCTGTCATCGCTTGCCCTCGGCTCCGACGGCGAGTATTACAACGTCAACGCCGATCAGATGGCATCGGCGTGCGCGGTTGCGTGCCATGCCGACACGCTGATCTTCCTGACCGATGTTCCCGGCGTGAAGGATGCTGCTGGTGAGGTCATTCCATGGCTGACCACCAAGCAAGTGCCTGCCCTGATCGCTGAGTCGGTCATTGGCGGCGGGATGCTGCCGAAGTTGGAAGCCTGCACCAACGCGCTGAAGCGCGGCGTCGGGCGTGTGCGCATTCTTCCGGCGGCGCAGGCGCAGGTGCTGCCACAGTTTTACTTTGAAAAACTTGAATTCGGTACGGAGGTCATTGGAGCGTGAACCTGAATTCCATCATGGAAGCTGAAAAGAATCTGCTGTTGCCGACCTACGATCGGCAGAAGGTGCTATTCACACGCGGCAAAGGCGTCTACCTGTGGGACTCGAAGGGGAAGCGCTATCTCGATTTCCTCAGCGGAATTGGAGTGAATGCGCTGGGCCATGCCCATCCTGCGGTGCTGAAGGTGATCAAGGACCAAGCCGGCAAGTTGATTCACACCTCCAATCTCTTTTACCACCCGTATCAGTCGGAGTTGGCAAAGCGGCTTACAAGAATGTCGGGCATGGACCGCGCGTTCTTTTGCAACAGCGGCACCGAAGCTTGGGAAGGCGCTCTGAAGCTGGCCCGGGCGTATGCGAAGGCGAACAACAGCAATGGGCACAAGGCAAAATGGCGTCTGCTGGCGCTGGAGAATTCGTTTCATGGCCGGACGTTCGGTGCCCTATCGACCACTGGGCAGGCGAAGTATCGTGATCCTTTTATGCCGTTAGTACCCGGAGTGGATTTTGTTGCGTTCAACGATGTCGAAGATCTGAAGCGGCAATTCGATGGCAGCGTGTGCGCGGTTTGCGTTGAGACCATCCAGGGCGAAGGCGGCATCAATCTTGTCAGCCAGGAATTCCTGCAAACCGCGCGGGAATTGACCGAAACGTCCGACGCGTTGCTTCTGCTGGATGAAATCCAATGCGGTTTGGGACGTACAGGCAAATACTTCGCCTACCAGAACTACGGAATTCAACCGGACATCGTCACCGTTGCTAAACCGCTCGCTGCAGGACTTCCGCTTGGCGCGCTGCTGACAACCAATCGTGTTGCCACCGCCATGCTGCCCGGTCTGCATGGAACAACCTTCGGCGGTGGGCCGCTGGCCTGCGCTGTTGCCATCGAGGTGCTCAAGCAAATGGACAAGCTGAAAGGGCATGTCTCGAAGGTGGGCGGCTATTTCCTGACCGGATTGCAAGGTTTGCAGGCAAAGCACGGATCTGTGAAGTCCGTACGCGGCATTGGCATGATGCTGGCGATTGAGCTTGACTCAGCCGACCTGGCGAAGGCGGTCCTTGCCGATCTGCTTTTGAATGGAATCCTTATCAATCGGACTCACGATACCGTATTGCGTTTCCTGCCTCCGTACATCATCGAGAAAAAGCACGTGGATGAAGTCGTGAAAGCGTTGGATCAGGCACTGACGGTGGCCTCCAAGAACGGTCACCACAAAGCAAACGAAGGTACACGAAGGAAGGCAGTAGCAGCTTAGTGGTTTGGGAAAGAGATTCGTATCAGGGCACGCCTTCAGGCGTGCCGAAACGCGCATTAATGTAGGAGCGCCTTTAGGCGCTGCGGACGCGGTGGTTGAAAGGAGCAAACGAATTGCGCAGCCAAACATATGCGAGTGAAGTGACAGCGAAGCCAGTGATCCCCAGTTTTGCTATCGGGCGTGACCTGGTTTCGATAGGCGACCTGTCTCCGTCTGAGGTCGAGGCGCTGTTCCATCTGACGAATCTGGTCAAGACGCGTCCTGAAGACTTCCGTACGGCTTTGGCCGGCAAGCACATCGCCATGTTTTTCGAGAAGCCCTCGCTGCGCACGCGCATCACGTTTGAAGCTGGCGTTTGCGGGCTTGGCGGAACCGTGTCGTTTGTCGATCAGCGCCAGGAGCGACTGGACGCACGCGAGAGCATGGCTGACATTGCGCACAATCTCGAACGCTGGGTCAGCGCTATTGTGCTGCGCACCTTTGCTCACGAGACCGTCGAAAGCATGGCCGAACATGCCTGTGTTCCCGTCGTCAATGCGCTCAGTGAGGTCGAGCATCCATGCCAGGCGCTCGCGGACTACTTCACGCTCTACGAGAAGTTCGGAAATCTGAAGAAGGTCACGCTTGCCTACGTGGGCGATGGCAACAATGTTCTGCATTCGTTATTGCTAACCGCAGCCCTATTCGGTTCGAACATTCGCATTGGCACGCCAAAAGGATATGGTCCGAACTCTCAAATCCTCGCTGACGCGCGAGAGATTGCGAAGAAGACCGGTGCCACCATCGAGTTGATTACCGATCCGCACAAGGCAGTGCGCGGCGTCGACGCGATCTACACCGATGCCTGGACCAGCATGGGTCACGAGCGCGAAACAGAAGAACGCGCACGAATTTTCCCGCCATATCAGGTCAACGACGAATTGATGGCGGAAGCCGCGCCGCACGCGGTGTTCATGCACTGCCTGCCGGCGCATCGCAATGAAGAAGTGACGGATTCTGTGATTGATTCCGTGCAATCGGTCGTTTACGACCAGGCGGAAAACCGCATGCACGTACAGAAAGCCATTCTGATGATGTTGGTGGGCGGCAAGAACCGCCTGCCCTTAAGGAGCGCTCATGCCTGAGAAAGTCGTACTCGCCTATTCCGGCGGCCTGGATACATCGATCATCATTCCCTGGCTTAAGGAAAACTATTCCTGCGAAGTGATCGCCATGGTGGCCGACGTGGGCCAGGGCGATGACATCGATGCCGTCGTCGAGAAGGCGTACAAGACCGGCGCCAGCAAGGTCATGGTCGAAGACCTGCGCGAAGAATTTCTAACTGGATATGTGTTTCCGTCATTGAAAGCCGGCGCGGTATACGAGCACAAATATCTGCTCGGCACTTCCATGGCGCGTCCGGTAATCGCGAAACACCAGGTGGAAGTTGCGCTGCGGGAAGGCGCGACCGCGGTTGCTCACGGCTGTACCGGCAAAGGCAACGATCAGGTTCGTTTTGAGCTGACGTATCAGGCTCTGGCTCCGCAGTTGAAAGTGATTGCCCCGTGGCGCGAGTGGACGTTGAAATCCCGCGAGGATTGCCTTGATTACGCCGAGGCACACGGAATCAAGGTGGAAGCGAGCCGCACCAAGATTCACAGCCGCGATCGCAATCTGTGGCACATCAGCCACGAGGGCGGGGAACTGGAAGACGCGGCCAATGCGCCGTTCGACACGACTTGGCAGATTTCGAAGTCGCCGAAGGAAGCGCCCGATCGCGAGGAGAAGGTCTCGATTGAATTCGAGAAGGGCGTGCCGGTTGGCGTGAACGGCATGCGGATGGATCCGGTGCAACTCGTCGACCTGCTGAATGAGATTGGCGGACGGAACGCTATCGGCCGCGTCGATATCGTCGAGAACCGTTTTGTCGGCATCAAGTCGCGCGGTTGCTACGAGACCCCCGGCGGCACGCTTCTCATCGCAGCTCATCGCGAGCTGGAAGCTTTGTGCTGCGAACGCGACGTTATGCACTTTAAGCAGCACATTGCTTTGAAGTACGCCGAACTCGTCTATTACGGACTGTGGTTTACTCCCTTGCGTGAAGCACTCGATGCTTTCGTCGACAGCACGCAGCAGGAAGTCACCGGTACAGTGACGCTGTCGCTCTACAAGGGCAACGTCTCCGTCGTGAGCCGCCAGTCGGAACACTCGTTGTATCGCACTGACCTGTCGTCATTCACCATGGGCGAGAGCTACGACCAGAAGGACGCGGCGGGATTCATTCGAATTCTGGGGCTGCCTTCACGTTCGCAGGCGCAGATTCGCGCCAAAAAGAAGTCCGGCAAAGCCCAAGCGAAGGAAGCCGAGGTGGCACGGTGAAGATGTGGTCGGGCCGCTTTCGGCAGCCGCTCGATCCCGCATTCGAGGCTTGGCAGCGATCGTGGGAGTTTGATTGCCGCTTGCTCGAATGCGAGTTGGAGGCCAGTTCCGCTCACGCGCGCGCGTTGGCGAAGGCTGGGGTCCTCTCGGACGACGAACTCAAGACTACGCTCGAGGGTCTGGAACAGATCGGCGAACGCGTTGCTGAAGAACCAGCGCTGCTCGAGGATGATGAAGCGGAAGACGTTCATCATTTTGTCGAGAAGGCGCTGGTCACGATCGTCGGCGATCTCGGTTACAAGTTGCACAGCGGCCGCAGCCGGAACGAGCAGATTGCAACCGATTTGCGTCTGTATACTCGCGCGGCGTGCGACGAGATCAGTGCCGAACTCTCGAAGCTAATCTCTACCTTTATTGATCGCGCCGAAAAGGCCGGCGATGCCGCCATGCCGGCGTACACGCACTTGCAACGGGCAGAACCTGTCTTAGTCGCACACTGGCTGCTGGCCTATGCCGAGATGCTATTGCGCGATCTCTCTCGGTTGGAAGATTGCCGCAAACGCGTGAACGTCTGCCCACTCGGCTCAGGTGCGGTCGCCGGGACAACCCTGCCGCTTGATCGCGATCTGATGTCTGCGGAACTGGGTTTCACCTCTCCAACTGCGAACAGCATCGACGCTACCTGCGATCGTGATTTCGTGATCGAGTTCGCGAACGCTGCATCGCTACTCGCCATTCACCTCAGCCGCTGGGCGGAAGAGATGCTGTTGTTTTCCACGCAGGAATACGGATTTATCCACGCGCCAGAAGCCTTCTCGACCGGCAGCAGCGCCATGCCACAGAAGATGAATGGCGACCTGCTCGAGCTCACTCGGGGGAAAGCCGGGCGGATCATCGGAAGTGCTACGTCGTTGCTCATCTCGACCAAGGGCCTGCCCCTGGCCTACAACAAGGACATGCAGGAAACTCAAGAGCCACTCTTTCACGTTACCGAAACTGTGGTTTCATTGATCCCGTTGGTTTACGGGTGGATGCAATCCGCAGAGTTTGATTTCGCGCGCATGCAGAACGCGGCTGAAACCGGCTACATGAATGCCTTCGCCGCTGCCACTTATCTGGTCGGCAAAGGCGTTCCCTTCCGGATTGCTCATGAAATCGTTGGCAAAGCCGTGCGGCTCGCGCTCGACAAACAATGTGAGTTGCAGAAGCTCCAGCTCGCAGAACTCCAGCAGATGGATTCGCACTTCGCAGAAGACTTCTTTGAGTTCGTGGCCTTGAAAAACGTGCTGGCCATCCACGACGTCGCTGGCGGCACTGCGCCGGAGCGAGTGAAAGAGGAAATTGCTGCCGCTCGCAAGCGACTCGGCTCGGTCCACGAGGAGGCCCATGCGCACGCGTGAAGCCTTGCTGCCTGACGCCGAACGTATCCACGAATTGATTTGCTCGTACTCGCCCGACGGCACTTTGCTGCCGCGTTCGCTGGCTGAGATCTGCGAGAACGTTCGCGACTTCATCGTGCTCGAAGAAGCCGGTCAGATCATCGGCTGCGGCGCGCTGCATCTCTACGGCACTCACCTCGCGGAAATTCGCTCGATTACTGTCGACCGCGCGTTTCAGAAGCGCGGCGGGGGCGAATTGCTGGTGCAGTCGCTAATGTCGCAGGCGCACGAACATCAAGTCAGCTGCATTTGCCTGTTCACGCGCAGCCCGCAATTTTTTGCCAAGCTTGGATTCGAAGTGGCGCAGCGCGAGAACCTGCCCGACAAGATCAACAAAGATTGCTGTGTGTGCCCGCGATATCACAACTGCGACGAGGTTGCGATGGTCAAGGGCGAACTGCCCCGATTTGCAATTCTTCCCGAGCCTGCTAAGTGGCAGGTGAAACTGCAAGTATGAACTCAACGGACCGGATCTTTCTTCCCAAAGGGTTCCAGTTTTCTGCGGTAACGGCGGGGATCAAGGCCAGCGGAAGGCCTGACCTGGCGCTGATTGCGGCTGGCCCGTCTACCCAGGCCGCGGCCGTATTCACTAAGAACCTCGTTGTGGCCGCCCCGCTTGAAGTCGCGCGCACCTCGCTCGAGAGCACCGGCGGCCGCGTTCGCGCCGTTGTCGTGAATTCCGGCAATGCGAATTGCGCCACAGGGCCGGCCGGCCTGCGCGGATGCAAAGAAGTTTGCGTGCAAATGGGAAAGCTTCTAAAAGTTAAGGCCGCGGAAGTATTTCCATCGTCTACTGGAATTATTGGCGTGCCGTTTCCCACGGAAAAAGTCGTCTCGTATTTGCAGGCGTTGCTTGCGGGTGCTGGATCGTCTATTGACGATTTCCGCCGCTTTGCCAACGCCATCCTGACCACCGACACCCGCGCAAAAGTTGCTAGCGCTGCATTGCCTTCGGTCTCTGCCTGCGTGACCGGTGTCGCCAAAGGCTCTGGAATGATCCACCCGCAACTGGCGACCATGCTGGTTTATGTCATGACCGATGTGGCCGCGAGCGCGACAGAACTCCATCAAAGCTTGCGTGAAGCCTGTGATGAGAGCTTCAACGTGATCTCCGTGGACGGCGATACCTCGACGAATGACACGGTCCTTCTGCTTGCGTCCGGAGAAAGTGGAATCCGACTGCGCGTTGTTCGGAATGAGTTCCGCGCGGCGCTCTCCGAAGTGTGCCGGTCTCTTGCCCACCAGATCGTCAGTGATGGCGAAGGTGTTCAGCACGTCATCCGCCTGCACGTTGAGGAAGCGAAGACTCGAACAGAAGCTCTGCAGATTGCCCGCTCCATTGCCCATTCCTTGTTGGTCAAAACCGCCTGGGCAGGAGCAGATCCCAATTGGGGGCGTATCCTGGCGGCAGCAGGACGAAGTGGCGTGAGGTTGGATCCGAAGAAGATTAGCGTAGTGATTGGAGATCAAACGGTATGCAAGGCGTCAGTCGCCTGCGACTTTGACGCCCGCAGGGCTCACAATCACCTGTCCCAACCGGAGTGTTCCATACGCGTGCGGCTGGGGCGGGGCAAGGCGGCGATTGAATTCCTAACGACAGATCTCACTTCCGATTACGTGCGAATCAATGCGGATTACTCGACCTAATAAAGAACCACGCCCGCTTTCCGGAAATGAAAAAGCCCTGCCTTTCGGCAGGGCTAAATCGGTTCTGTTGGCTTGATACTTTGCGGTCCCCTGAGTTGCCCGCGAATTATCCACGCATCTTGCGTCGAACAATTCCAGCAAGTCCAACTAGGCCGGTGCCCAGAAGACCAAGGGTACCGGGTTCGGGGGTGACGATCACGGTTCCGTTTCCTGTAACGTCCCCGTGTACATCAACCTGGGTGATGAATCCCGCTCCGTTGGTGAGCGTACCCGCAATCGTGAATGCGTTCGTGCCAGTCACGGTAACTGTGCCTGAAGAAAACGCCCCGGTGAACAGAGTGGTGCTGCCAACCTTGATGGTTAGTGTGCCGCCGGTGAAGTCAAACACATTGCTGCTGCCAGTGGCGGTCAGCGTGCCCGTGGTGACGGCCACACTTCCGCTCGTGCCAACGCTATTGATGCTCGTCAATGGTGTGATTAAGGTAATGCTGCTGCCGAGGGTTGCACTTCCGGTCTGGGTTGCGGCACCGATTGCCACGGAACCGCCGTCCAGAATGTTATAGGTTGTGGCAGAAGCCACTGTGGGCAGGGCAACTGCCAACAACGCCAACAAAACGACTTTCTTCATAAAACGCTCCTCCGAGTGTTTCTCTTGCTCTAGGGGGAAACCTGGTGTGGGAACCTCTTTGCCTCCACGCTGGGCGCAGTCCCCAACAAATGTGCTTGCGCGGACTGAAGCTTCTATTCTGCACCTCGATTACCAAAGTGCCTGATCTGTGCCTTCGTTGAAACTAAAGGCCTTACCTTGGTAATTCGCACACATTACGGAACACCATATGCAAACCGCTGCACATAAATTGTGAATCTGCAGTGCACGCTCATATAGACCGTAAGCCATGTAATATCTGTGAATTGAACGGAACTTGGAATGGCACCGAAGTGCCATATTTCTACCTTCCTCACCACGTCAGCCTCCGGCGATGCCGGCCCGCATAGTAAAGTGAGAGTGTACCTATGCAAGAGACACAACTGGCGCCCAACCTCCGCAACATCGCCATCATCGCCCACGTGGACCACGGGAAAACCACCCTGGTCGACGCCCTTCTGCGCCAGAGCGGGACCTTCCGCAGCAACGAGTCTGTCGTCGATCGGGTCATGGATTCCAACGAGCTGGAGCGCGAGCGCGGGATCACGATCCTGGCCAAGAACACCGCGCTGTTCTATAAAGGCATAAAAATCAACGTTGTAGACACTCCCGGCCACAGCGATTTCGGCGGTGAGGTCGAGCGCGCCCTGAAGATGGTGGACGGAGTCATGCTGCTGGTGGACGCCAGCGAAGGTCCCCTGCCCCAGACGCGCTACGTCTTGGGCAAGGCTCTTGAGGCGGGACTACCGCCAATTGTGGTAATCAACAAGATCGACCGCGCCGACGCCCGCGCCCAGGAAGTCCTAAACGAGATTTACGACCTGTTCATCGACCTCGACGCCAAGGAAGACCAGCTTGATTTTCCAGTGCTTTACACCAATGCAAAGGCTGGAACCGCCAGTACCGACCAGTCCGGCCGAGGAGAAGACCTGCAGCCGCTGTTCGAAGCCATCGTGAATACAATCCCGCATCCGAAGGGCGGACCAGCCGGAAGTCTGCAGATTCTGGTTGCGAATCTTGATTACAGCGACTACTTGGGCCGTCTGGCCATAGCACGCGTCTTCAACGGAACGCTCCGCACGGGAGAGGAAGTTGCAATCGCAAAACTCGACGGCAGCTTTCAGAAGACGAAGATCACCAAGCTCTTCTCGTTCGCAGGATTAAAACGGCTCGACATTACGGAAACCGAACTGGGCGACATCGTCGCTGTCGCCGGCGTAGAAGGCATCACCATCGGTGAAACCATCACCAACGTGGAGAACCCGGCGCCACTGCCGCCAATCACCATCGACGAGCCGACGATCGCTATGCAGTTCACGGTGAATACGTCGCCATTTGCTGGGAGGGAAGGGCAATTCGTTACGTCGCGCAATCTTCGCGACCGGCTGCAAAAAGAATTGCTGACGAATGTGTCCCTGCGGGTCGAAGACACGGGCAGCACTGACTCATTCAAAGTCATGGGACGTGGTGAGCTCCAGCTGTCGATTCTGCTGGAAATGATGCGGCGTGAAGGGTACGAACTCGCGGTCGGCAAGCCCGAGATCGTCACCAAGCGCAACGCCGATGGCAAGCTCATGGAGCCGGTTGAACACCTCACGGTGGATATTCCCGAGGAGTTTGTTGGCGTCGTTATGGAGCAGCTGGGCGCACGCAAGAGCGAAATGGTTAACATGCATAACCACGGCTACGGACGCGTGCGAATTGAGTTCCGTGTCCCGAGCCGCGGTTTGATCGGCCTGCGCAGCCAGTTGCTGACGGATACTCGCGGGACCATCGTGATGAACTCGCTTTTTGATGGATACACGGAGTGGCAGGGCGAAATCCCGCATCGCCTGACGGGTGCTCTCATTGCCGACCGGCCTGGCGTCTCGACTGCCTATTCTCTTTGGAACCTGCAGGAACGCGGCGAGCTTTTTGTCGGTCCTGGCGTCGAGGTCTACGAGGGCATGGTTATCGGCGAGAACGCTAAGGACAACGATCTCGACGTGAACGTTGTCCGCGAAAAGAAGTTGACCAACATGCGTGCCTCCACTGCCGACGAAGCCATCCGGCTAGTGCCATTTCGTCAGCTCAATCTCGAACAAGCCATCGAGTTCATCACCGAGGACGAATTCGTCGAAGTCACGCCCAAGTCTTTACGCCTTCGCAAGAAGACTCTCGCTGCTAACCGCCGTAAGAAGAGCAGCTTAGCGACGGTCGCTGAATCCGAGTAGTGTGTTCAGGATCACAGCTGTTTCCTCCAGTCTTCTGGAGCCCCATCTTCCGGGTGTAACCCTCTGGCTGTGCATGACTTTCCTAAACCTGTGATGTGAATCACAGTCCATCGTGGCTCAGGCTACAGACCCTCAGATTCGCCTTACGCCAGAATCAGAGTGCAATGGGATAGTGCTCTGTGATTCTGGACACTTTCCGCGGCGGTTCCGGAAGTCATTTGCGACCAAGGCATTGCGCAATGCGAATGCGGCTGCGTTTCAGCCTTCGGAACTGTCAAGTTCGAGAAGGGTTTTAATATTGTGCCGCTCGATTCTCGGGCAGGAATGAAATTGAGACGATCAGGAGGACGACAAGAATGGCAAGAATCAATCTGCTGTACGTAACGGTGTTGGCACTCTTCGTTGTTGGACTCGGTGTGTGGACCACGCCGGCATTCGCTGACGATGCCGCTACCTTCAAGGCAAAGTGTGCCATGTGCCACGGCGCCGACGGTAAAGGAAGCGCCGTGGGACAGAAGATGGGCGCGCACGACTTCACCTCCGCCGATGTGCAGAAAATGTCGGATGCGGAACTGACCGACGTCATCACCAAGGGCAAGAACAAAATGCCATCGTACGCGGGCAAGCTGCAGGAGGCTGACATCAAGGGCTTGGTCGGATACATTCGTCAGCTCGGCAAAGGGAAGTAGTTCGAGACCGCGATGAAGAATGCGGCGAGCCGCGCGTGTGGTGTCCTGGTAGTCTTCATCGCGTTTTCATTTGCAGTTTGGGGCGCACAGAAGCCCTCCAATGACGACTGTCTGGCTTGCCACGGCGATGCAACGTTGAGCAAAGAAGTCGGCGGCAAGCCGGTCAGTCTCTATGTTTCTCCGGAGAAGTTCAAGACCTCGATCCACGGCAGCATGTTCTCTTGTGTGGATTGCCATACCGACATCAAGAACTCCATGCATGAGGCCACGCCTGCGAAGGTGAACTGCTCGCAGTGTCACCAGGACCAGCAGGCCGTCTATGATCGCAGCCTTCATGCGAAAGCGATTGCGGCGGGTAACCTGAACGCCGCATCTTGCACTGACTGCCATGGGAGTCCGCACGAGTTGCTGCCTGCGAGCGATCCGAACTCGAAGGTCAACCACGCCAACATCCCGAAGACCTGCGGCACCTGTCACGGGCAGAAGTTCGTGATGGAGACCAGCGGCTTGAGTACGCAGCCCTTCATTGCCTATCAAGACAGCGTGCACGGGCACGCGGTCGCGGCCGGGCAGAACGGCGCCGCGGTGTGTACCGACTGCCACGGTTCGCACGAGATTCTGTCGGCTTCGGACGCCAAGTCGTCAATCTTTAAGTTCAACGTGCCGGCAACCTGCGGCAAGTGCCATGACGGCGTGAAGCAGCAATTCGTGACCAGCATTCACGGGCAAGCGATTGCGCGAGGTGACTGGCAGGCGCCGGTGTGCACGGATTGCCATGGCATTCACGCCATCAAGTCCAAGGGAGATCCGAATTCAGCAGTGTCCGCGCAGAATCTCGCCCAGGCAACTTGCGCACACTGCCACGAGAGCGTGCGTCTTTCCAGGGAATTTGGCTTCGATTCGCGCAAAGCGAAAACATACCTGGCCAGCTATCACGGATTGGCTTCGCAACTCGGTTCGGCAGTCGTGGCCAACTGCGCGAGCTGCCATGGCGCGCACAACATTCTTCCCTCCAGCGATCCACGCTCGACCATTAACCAGGCGAACCTGGTTGCGACCTGCGGCAAATGCCATCCCGGAGTGACGGCAAAATTTGTGGCGGCGAAAGTCCATGTCGATCAGGCGATTTCGGAAGACAAGGGGAGCCTCGGCGTGCGCTGGGTGCGGCGCTTCTACCTGATGACCATCCTGGTGGTGATTGGCGGCATGCTGCTGCATAACCTGCTGGTGTGGCGCTGGGCAGCACTGCACGAGCGGCATCCCGGCGAACCTCAAATCGAGCGCATGACCCGTAACCAGCGCTGGCAGCACTGGGTGCTGCTCATCAGTTTCTTCATTCTTGTGATCACCGGTTTCGCGTTGAAGTATCCCGATTCTGGTTTTGCGGCCGCGCTCGGAATGAGCGAACGCGTTCGCAGCATCGTGCACCGCATTGCCGGCGCGGTGCTGATCGGTTCCGGCATTTATCACATCCTGTATCTCATCGTCTGGCGCGAGGGCCGCAGCCTGGTTCGTGATATGCTTCCCGGCCTCGACGACCTGACTGCCATGCAGGCCAATGTCATGTTTCACATGGGCAAAGCGAAGCGTGGGCCCCTCTTCGGCAGATTCAGCTACGCGGAAAAGGCCGAATACTGGGCGCTGCTGTGGGGAACCGTCATCATGGGCGTGACCGGCACCATGCTTTGGGCCAAGGTCTTTTTCGGCAACCTGCTGCCGCGCTGGTTCCTGGATGTTGCCACCGCTATACACTTCTATGAAGCGGTGCTGGCGACGCTGGCCATTCTGGTCTGGCACTTTTACCATGTGTTCTTCCATCACGAAGCGCACAACATGAACTGGTCGTGGTGGGACGGAAAAATGCCGTTGAGTCATTATCGGGAAGCTCATCCTCTGGATCCCAATGTGGGGGGACAGAATCCTGAAGGCGGTCCTACTTCATAAATCATGAACACTGACGACGCGACGAACTCTAATGCTCCGCGCGCATCCCGTTGGATGCGCTTTTTCCCGCGCAACCTGATCAGCGAGGCTGGCTTAATGCTCGCAATCGTGGCCATCGGCAACATCGTGGTATTCACGGTAACCGACATGGTCTCAGAGCACCCCAATCCTTATGTCGGGATTCTCGCTTACATGGTGGCGCCCGGGTTCCTCATTGTTTCGTTCGCGCTAGTCGGGTTCGGGTACTGGCAGGACAGGAAGAAGGTCGCGAAGGGAGTTGTGCCATACCCGCGCATCGACCTGAATGATCCCCGGCAGCGAGCAACCGTATTTGGACTACTTACGTTCCTCGTGGTGTTTGTCCTCATCAGTATGGCGGGCAGCTATAAAGCGTATGAGTACACGGAAACGACCCAGTTCTGCGGGCAGACCTGCCACGGTGTTATGCATCCTGAGTTCACGGCCTACCAGTTGTCCTCTCATGCGCGTGTGGCCTGCGTGGAGTGCCACGTTGGGGCGGGCGCGACCTGGTATGTGAAATCGAAGATGTCGGGCCTGCGCCAGGTTTTTGCGACTGCCTTCAACACTTATCCGCGGCCGATTCCGACACCAGTTCATAACTTGCGTCCCGCGCAGGAAACCTGCGAAGAATGCCACTGGCCCAAAAAGTTTTATGGCGCGCAGTTGAAGGTGTTCACCCATTTCTCCAGCGACGAGAAGAATACTGTTCGTGAAACGCAGTTGCTGCTCAAAACTGGTGGCGGAGATCCCGCAACCGGTGCTCCGGAAGGCATTCACTGGCACATGAACATCGGCAACCGCATCGATTACGTTGCCGCGGATGACCAGCGGCAAGCCATCCCTTACGTTCACGTCGAGGATCTGCAGGGACGCGTAACGGAATACTATGCTTCCGATTCCAAGCTGACCAAAGATCAGGTTGCGAAGGCGCCCCGCCACCGGATGGATTGTATCGACTGCCACAATCGTCCCACGCACGTCTATGTGCCTCCGGACCAGGCAGTCGATCAGGCACTGCTGGGACGCAAAATCGACGCTTCGCTCCCGTTCATCAAGCAGCAAGCGGTGGCTGCGCTTACTGCGTCGTACAAGACGACCAACGAAGCGGTGCAGGGAATTGCGAACTCAGTTCAGAGCTATTACGAGAAGAGCTATCCCGACGTGGCCAAGAATCGCCAACTGGACGTCCGAAATGCCGTCGAGGAAGTGCAGCGCATTTATCAGCGGACGACCTTCCCCGAGATGAAGCTCAACTGGCAGACGCACCCGAATAACATCGGCCACCTGTATTCGGGCGGATGCTTCCGCTGTCACGACGGGCAGCATGTCAGCCCAGAAGGCAAAGTGATTCCCAAGGACTGCAACACCTGCCACACGGTCCTGGCGCAAAGCGAAAACACCAAGCAGATGGTGTCGAGCCCCGGCGTATTTCAACATCCGGTAGACATCGGCGACCTGAAGCAGGTGGCGTGCACCGATTGCCACACCGGCGGGGTCGGGCCGTAGTTGTACTTGAGCCGGAGCGCGGGACTGCTTCAACCCTGTGCGCTCAAAACAATGCGATTTGAAAGGGCTCGGCTTTCAGCCGAGCCGAGCGCCGCACTACCCTGAGTTTTCGCGGGAACCGCTGACTGCGTCTGCGGTTCCAGCAAGCCTTTAGACAGCATCCTGTTCGGCACGGCTGAAAGCCGTGCCCTTTCAAATCGCTCTCTCGTCTTTCAGCGCTTCATTCCATCGAGAATTGATCCCACAATCCCGCCCACCACGCCTCCTTCGGTAGTCGCACGAGCATCGTGAGGCAAATACTGATCGATAGCATGTGCCAATTTTGCGATAGGCAAGGTCTGCAGCCAGATTCGTCCAGGTCCCGTGAGCTGGGCGAGGAAGAATCCGTCGCCGCCGAAGATCAGGTTCTTGATACCGCGCACAGTGGTGATCTGGAACGAGACGCTGGATTGAAACGCGCCCACGTGGCCGGGATGCACGAACAACGTCTCGCCCGCTTGCAGGTCGCGGACGACGAGTTCGCCGGAGAGTTCCAGCCACGCCGTGCCTTGTCCGCTGAGATGTTGAAGCAGGAATCCGCTGCCGCCGAAGATGCCTGCACCAAGCGACTGCTGGAAGCCGACTGAGATCTGAATCTGCGGCGTTGCGCACAGAAAGCCGTGGCGATGGATCATGTACTCGTGCCCGGGCGAAACCTCGACTGGAACGATGTGGCCGGGCAGCTTGGTGGCGAACGCCACCTCGCCGGCCGCGCCGATGGCTCGGAATTCAGTCATGAAGATCGATCCGCCGCCCGCCACGCGCTTGAGCACGCCGAACAGGCCACCGCCGCCGCCGAACTGCGTATGCGTGGTCATCTGGATGGAACTGCCCATCCACGAAAGCTCTCCCGCCTCGGAGATGACGGACTCGTTCGGCTCCAGCACGAACTCCAGGACGGGCATTGTGGTTCCCGTGATGCGTGATTGCATGTAGCGCTCCTTGCCTCTTTAAATTAGGTTTAGTGGGCGAAACGCTTCTCGTAAGCTTCGCCAGCCGTCTTGAGCTCGTTAGCAAGTGCGCGTATTCCAATTACGTTAACGGGATCTTTTGCTAGAGTCAGAACGTTGTCTGGCAGAATGTGAGCTTCCACCATCACGCGAGACATTGTTTCTGCCTGCGCTTGCAGGCTCTTGTTGTAAGCGTCCATTGCGTTGCGGTACCAAGCATTAGACCGGATCAGAAAGTCCACGTCTGATTCCCCGGAATTCCGTTGTGGAGGACTCCCTTGTGCTGCCAAAAAATTGAAAATCTGGTCGGCGATACTCATGCCAGCGGCTCCGGTGTGGCCGTCGACAACAGCAACCAGACCCGTGGGAGCATTCGGTACTGCGACGGCAACATCCTTCGCGGCCAGTCCCGGTGGGGGTGTTGTGTTTCGAATGTACTCAGCCACTCGCTTCGGGAGATCGTTGAGTGTCGTTTCATTTCTCTCAGCCGCGTGCACGGTGCGAGCGGTCGCCCAAACAGTAAATGCGATCAATACGGCCGCGCTGACGATGACAATGATGCGCTTTGCAAGTGGAGTGACCTCTGCGATACCGACCCATGCCAGTACTACGGTGCAAAATGTAATTACAACCGCAATCAAGATATCCAAGTTGCATCTCCTGTTGCCGGAAAGCTCACGCCAGCCGCCGAATTCGCGTGTCGGACACAGTTATGATTCTGTATTCGCGCTGCGTAACGTTCTTTCCAATACTTCTGCGAGCATTCTGTTCTTCGATGGCTGAGTAAATCATGGTTATGACGCTTTCAAACTTCTTCGTTCGTGTGGCATCTTCGTACTTGATCTTCACTTCAAATGGAAACTCCACGGTTTCCACCTGACCGTCTTTGTTCCAGGCGCGTGCCAGGTCAGACACTATGTTTCCTGCAGAGAGGAATTGACCTTGGACTTTGGGAACCAGTTTCTTCCGCTCCGCCATGTCAAGGTGATCCACATACTCGAACCAAACATTCGGCACGGCCTCTATGGGTTCAATCGTGATCGCATGTGCCATGTTTACCTGCTGCCCTCTGTTCGATATCTCGAAAGGCAGAATTCCCGTCTTCAAGAACTCGTCGTTGAGAGGGTCGAGATAAATCTTGGGATCATGTTCCGACAGGTTATCTGGCCGTTGGCCTAGTCGCGATAGTTCGACGTCTCGCCTATAAATCGCTGTGTGGGCACCTTCCAACAAAACGAATACGAGAATTCCCAATATCCCGATTACCCAGGTGCGCCACTGCATTGGTGGAATTATTTTGACCACCGTCCAAGATTGAAACTTGTCGGGCAGGAACTCGCTTTTGACTAAATCCCACACTCCAACGAGGCCCCAAATGGCGGTCGCGATCGCCAGGGTCTTCTTCCGGAAGATTTCCTTGCACGACCGTAATCGTGCCTCGATAGCTTGGTACATCCCACATACCTCCATGTGCCGAGCAATGTGGCAAAACGAATTCGCCGGCGCCGTCGGCGAGATTTCTCGAATTTAGGATGGATCCCCGCCACTCACAGCCTTCCAATGGCGGTATTCCTTTTGAACTAAACCTAACGAAACGCCGACCGCGGTGATCTGCTTTCGGGTATCATTTAGGTCCGTTCTTCCTGCAAAGCCGAGATTGTTTGCCTCTTTTGCATATCCATTCAGTCGCAGCTGGCATTCCCGATCTTAAAATGCCTCTCCCTCTGCACGCGATCGCGCCAAATCTGGACAACCAGGAGCAAAGTTGCACCGCCATAAACGCAAGTCGCAAGTGCGGTCACTGAATTCGGATTTATATCCACGAGCTCTCCCCTTTAGCGGTGCGGCCGAGCAGATTCCACTAGGAATCTACGCCCTCTTCGCTTTCAGCTCCGCCAGGAGAGCCTCGATGCGGTCGGCCTTTTCCATCGCGGTGAAGCGGTCGTCGACATCTTCGGCGTTGAGCTCGGTCTTGGCCTGGGCCACTGCCTCGTTGTGCGCAACCTTGTGCTTCATGCGATCGAAGGCGGCGATCTTCGAGCCGTCGCCCATCGCGGAACGTGCGTCCTGAGCCTTGCCAACGGCGCGCGCGCGGCGCTGCTGCGCGATCAGCACATCAGCTTTGGCTTGCGCTTCGGTGAGCTTCTGCTCCAGCTGGCGCAGAGCGGTCTTCAGGTTCTCGACCTGAGCCTTCTGGTCGGCGACCTGTTGCGTGAAGCTGCCGGAGAGTTCGCGATAGCTCTCGACACGATGCAACGCGGCGCGCGCCAGGTCGTCGTCCTTCTTGCCGACGGCGAGCTCGGCCTTGCGCATCCACTCGGACGTCTTCTCTTCGTTGTCTTTCTGCTTCTTTTCCAGCAGGTGCTGGTCGGCGATGGCGATCGCCACCTGCGTCTTGACCTGCAGAAGCTGGTTCTGCATATCGAGGATCACCTGCTTGATCATCTTCTCCGGATCTTCGGCCTTGTCGATCAGGTCGTTGAGATTCGCGCGAATTAACGTTGATACCCGCTCCAGTAGTGCCATAAAGTACTCCTTTCAGAAAACCCGTCGTTGGTCGTTGGTCCTTGGTCGTTAGCCTATTTCGTAAAGCTCTTAGCTGTGAGCTCTTAGCCCTTAGCTCAAAATTTCGGTCGCCGTGATCCCTCCGGGATCAACAGTTCTGTCAACCTTTGCCGCCCAGCGAGAGCGCCAGTCCGAGGGCGACTCCGATTGGGAGCCACACTCCGATGTTGTGCAACGCCACACCTAGCGCGACGCCGAGCCCAGCGCCGATAGCCAGCCCCGCTCCCATCGATTTCCGTTTGAATGCCATAAGACCTTTCAGTGTGGGTGCCCCATTTCTCTCGTCTTTTACGAGAAGTGGGGAATTTTCACCCGTGTACCTCGTTGCGTCTCGGCCGCGACATTGTCTTACCGACAATCATGCCGACGATGATGCCGACCGTCAGCCACGCGCCGCCGCTGCCGAGAATCAGGGCGACAGCAGCGCCAATGCCGATTCCCAGCGCGATTCCTAATCCGATTTGCATCGATGGACGTTTCATCGTGAACTCCGTTGTGCCGTCCTCCCGGACTCGCTTCTTCTGTCCATCCTTCCCAGGACTTCCGTCCTGGGCTAAGCTGCGCCGCCCCTCCGGGGCTGGTGCTCGCTTGTTACAGCTCAACTAAATGTGCGAACGCCCGTTTCAAAAATTGATCCACATATCTCGAAGAAATTGGACAATGTTCTTACCTACGTGAAACAGCAATTCGAAGA
>Ga0070714_100001240_pt1 | contig 18409 bp, 18 predicted proteins | sample LARL83metaG_FD_65450 | JGI IMG/M metagenome (GOLD analysis project Ga0070714, IMG submission 65450) | Corn, switchgrass and miscanthus rhizosphere microbial communities from Kellogg Biological Station, Michigan, USA - LAR L8-3 metaG | ecosystem: Host-associated > Plants > Roots > Rhizosphere ... | reverse complement strand
AACTCGATCTCCGTGTAGCCGTCGAGCCTGGAGGCCGTGACGAGCGCCTCCCCGGCCTCTGTGAGATCACCCGGAAGCGGAATGCTCTCGCGCACGATCGAGGAACCGCCGAGGGGCGGCAGCATGCGATGGGCGACCTGCGCAAAACGGGCGTGAATCCTCCCATCCACGCAGAACAGCGACACGGCTTCCCGGCTTCCGCCGACAAACTGCTGGAGAAGGGGACGCCCGCCGGCCTGGATCAGGGAGTCCGCCGCGACGTAGGCTTCCTCTGGGTCGGTCACGATCACAGAGGACAGCCGGCGACCGCCCTCGCCTGTTCGGGACCAGGACCGTGTCGGCTTCACCACCGCAGGGAATCCCGTCTTCCGTCCCGCGGCACCTGCCTCGCCGGCCGTTGTCAGCGGGACCGAGAGCGGCGTCCGTATCCCGAGTTGGTTGGCGAGGGCCAGGGTCCGTTCCTTGTCCACCGCCAGCTCAAGCGCCGGTTCGGGCGCGAGCGCGAGCACAGACCGCTCGGATTCGAGCTCCTCTCGAATTTGCCGCACCACCTCGATCGTGCCGTCGCGCGCCATGAACAGCACGCGCGGGTGAAACCGAGAGATGAGATCGAACAGCGCCTGGACGTACTGTCGTTCGTCCGCAGGGTCCGGCATGCGCCGAGCGACGGCGCACCATCGCGAACGGAAGGCCGGGGTGAGCGCCGAGCCATCGAAGGCACCGATGTGTAGTCCAGCCCGCCCAAGCGACCTGACGCTCACCAATGCCTGGCGCTCGTCACCATCGAGGATCGCTGCGTCCAGCCGGCCCGGCCACGAGGCGCGGAACATAGGGTCATTATCTCCGTTTGAAGGACTACTGGAACTGACGCGGGTGGCGAGGTATCGTCCGGCTGAGATGTCGAAGACAGAGCGATTTGCTCGCTTCGTGGACGTCACGGGGGTTGCCGGGTTGGTCCGACGGCTGGGGGCCTGGACCGGGGTGCTGGTTTTCAACTACCACCGAATCGGCGGCGTCGACCACGCTTATGACGCCGGGATCTGGGATGCGTCCCCGGCCACGTTCGAGCAACAAGTTCGGTTGCTCGAGAGGGAGTTTGATGTCATCGCCCCGGTCGAGCTGGAGGCGGCGGTGCGTGGGGGGGGCGGGCGCTACGTGATGCTCACCTTCGACGACGGCTACCGCGACAACTTCACCGAAGCGTTTCCCATCCTGAGGGCGCATGGCCTCCTCGCCACCTTCTTCGTCACGACGCGCTTCCTCGATACGCGCCGGATCGCGTGGTGGGACGAGATCGCCTGGATCGTCCGCGCCGCCGAAGGGCGCGAGCTGTGGGCCCGCCCGTGGATGGAGCGCCCGCTGAGCCTGGAACCGGCAGCTCAGCAGGTCACCGTGAGAACGCTCATCAATCTGTGCGCGAGCCTTCCCCAGGAAGCGCAGGAGGCCTTGCTCGACGCCTTGGGGGAGGCGGCGGATACGGGTCGCCACCGTCCCGCGCGGGACTTCTGGATGACGTGGGATCAGATCCGGGAGCTGCGGGCTGCCGGGATGCACATCGGTGGGCACAGCGTCAGCCATCCGCAGCTGGCTGCGCTCTCCACGGATGACCAGCACCGCGAGATCACCGGCTGTCAAGCCCGACTAGAGGCCGAGCTGGGCGAGCCGATGCGTTATTTCAGCTATCCGTTCGGAGGCAGGGAGTCGTTCGCGGAGAGCACCCGGGAGATCCTGGCCTCGAGCGGCGTGGAGTTCGCCTTCAGCTTTTACGGCGGCTCGCAGCGGTTCGATGACTGGGATCGGTTCGACGTCCGTCGTTGCTGCGTCGGTCAGACCGTCAGCCCTCAACGCTTTGCCCTCATGGTGACCATGCCTCAGATCTTCTCCCGGCCCAAGGTCCCGCGACGTGCGGCAGCCTTCGGACGAGGGCAGGGGTGAGGCGATGCACGAGCGGGGCCCACGGCGCCCCGACCAGGCGCGGGTCGTGGTCGACGTCGGCGTCGCCGCCTATGGGCACTCTCGATACCTGGAGGCAGCCATCGCGTCGGTCGAGCGTCAGCTGCTGACGTCCTGGCGTCTGCACATATCCCAGGACGGGCTTCCAGAAGCCTCTCTGCACCAGCGTGTCGCCGCTCGGGCCGAGGACCCGCGGATCTCCTGGTCCGCAACAGGGCGGTCGGTCGGCGCCGCGGCCAACAAGACGAGACTCCTGCGCCGCGCTACGGCGCCGTACATCGCGCTGCTCGATCAGGACGATCTGTGGGACTCGGGCTTCTTGCTACGGCGTGTGCAGTTTCTGGAGTCCAACCCATCGTGCGCGTTCGTGTTCTCGCCTCTGACGGTGATCGACGCGTCGGGCCACGTCATCGAGCGGAGGCCAGCTCTTGTCGCGGAAGGTGCCCATGCCAGCGAGAAGATCATCCCGGTGCTATTGAGCGCAAGCGGTATCCCAGGTGGGTCGGTTGTCGTCCGCCGGACGGCGTTGAAGAAGGCCGGGGACCACTTCTGCGAGTTCCTGCCGAGGACCTACGACTACGAGATGTGGATCCGTCTGGCGCTGCGGTCTCCGGTGGGGCATCTCGACGTGCGCGACGTGTACTGGCGACGCCACGCCATGAACGCGTCGTCGCGCAACCTGCGCGATTGCGACCAGGAGTACCAGCGGCTCGTCGCGCACCTGTCTGACCTAGTCGCGACCGAGCGACCCGACGTCGTCATCGGACAGGAGGTCTGGCGCCGGAAACTCAGTGCGCTGCTGCTGATGACCTCAGTCGATGCGCTGGCAAATGGCGATCGCCGGGTAGCTGGGCGCTACCTGTGGCTCGCCATTCGGCGGGCTCGCCGCGCAGCCTTCACCGGTCGCACGCTGGCTGTGGCCCTCAAGGTCTGCTCGGGGCGATTCGGCGTCCGAGTCACCGATGGGCTCCTGCGGATGAACCGCCTGCGACGAGCGACAGCCCCGAGCGTCAGGAGCGTCCGTGGTCGATGACCGAGGCCGAGGGAGTCTGCCGGCGCGGGCAGTTCGGAAGCTGGCGCATGATCCGCGAGGGTTCTTCGCCCTTGTCGGTGACCGGCTGAGTCGGCACGCGCGGGCGCTTTCCAGCGACCCCGTCGAGTACGTGACCATGGCGCGCGAACGGCATGCCGACCGCGAGGAGCTCCGCGGGAAGCGGGCTTGGGGCGGAGGGGTCATGCCCTGGCCGCCCTGCCCCTACCACGTCGACGACGACTGGGAGGAGCGATTGCACCACGTCGTCGGCGCCGCCTGGCCGTGCCCGGCACGCGGGGATTTCGACCAGCTCTGGGAGGAGGCGATGTCGGAGCTCGAAGACCAGAGAGGTCTGAGGCTGGGCCGCGGGATGTTCGCCGGCTGGGGCGATGGCGAGCCGGCTCTCGTGCGTGCCGTCTGGTGCCTCACTCGTCATCTCCGCCCGGAGAAGGTGGTCGAAACGGGCGTGGCTCGCGGGATGACATCGCGTTTTCTCTTGGAAGCGCTCGAGCACAACCACTCGGGGCGCCTGTGGAGCGTCGACCTGCCGCCGCCGCTCGATCGCGACCTCCATGCTCAGATCGGCATCGCTGTCCCGCGTCGCCTCGCTGGGCGCTGGACCTACGTGCACGGGTCGAGTCAGCGCCGGCTTCCCCCGCTGCTGGCCGCCATCGAGCCGATCGACCTCTTCATCCATGACAGCAACCACACGGCTCGCAATCTCCTCTTCGAGCTCCGGCACGGCTGGCAATCGCTGGCCAGCGGTGGTTTCGTGGTCGCAGACGACGTCGATCTCAACTGCGGATTTCACACGTTCATGGGCGAGCACGAGCGCAGTCCGGCGCTCGTTTGCCACGCCGAGCCGCTTGTCCCGGATCACCCGCGCCAGGACCAGCTCGGCGTGTTCGGCATCGTCCGGAAGAGCCGCGACACCGGGTGAGGCGGATGGATCAGGCGGTGTACACGGTGTCGGACCGACGGTACTTCCTCGGAACCGTTGCCCTGTTGAACTCGCTGAGGTTGCTCGGCCACACGGACCCGGTGTTCCTCGTCGACGCCGGTCTCTCCGACGAACAGCGCGACATCATTGCCGGTCATGTCACACTGATTCCGGCTCCGGAGGCGGTGCCCGCGCTCTTCCTGAAGGTACTCGGGCCGCTGAGCCATCCGGCAGACGTGGCAATCCTGCTCGACGCGGATGTGATCGTTGTGCGGCCGCTGCACGACCTCATCGATGTCGCACGCGGCGGGCGGATGGTGGCGTTCATCAACAACGAGCCCAACCATGACCGCTTCTTCAACGACTGGGGTCAAACACTCGCGCTCGGACCTCTCCAGCGCCGACCCTATCTCGCCAATGGCCAGCTCTGGATTCCGAGCTCGTTGAGTGCGAGGGTGCTCCAGCCGTGTTGGGACGCCCAGCACAGGGTCGACATGCAGCACACGTGGGTTGGCACAGGAACCCTCGTGGACCCCTTCTACTTCGCCGAAATGGACGTGTTCAACGCCGTCGTGGCGGCCTACCTCGAGCCGCACGAGGTGCTGGCTTACGACCATCGGCTCGCTCCGCACCCTCCGTTTCCAGAGCTTGCCGTCGTCGACAAGTGGCGATTGCTCTGCCGGTACCCGGACGGCAGTCAGCCATTCCTCCTTCACCACGTCCTGGCCAAACCGTGGCTGAAACCAACCCGCGCGAACGCCTACTCGCGGCTGCTTACACGTCTGCTTCTGGCGCCTGACGTCAGCCTGCGACTCGATCCTGAGCTGCTTCCAGTCCGGCTGCGAGAGGGCTGGCTTGCCGCCGGCGATCGCGTACGCGCAAACGCTCAAGCAACGCTGTCCACCGAGACCAGGAAGCAGGTGGGTCGACTGAAGATCCGGACGCGCTTGCGCGCTCGCCGTGGCCGTTATGACCGTCCCTGAAGGTGTGCTGTACGTCGTCACGCCGTATGGGAGAGACGGGCCGAGCTCGCGGGTGCGGGTGTACGAATGGCTCGACCGCATCTCGTCGCCACGAGTGATCAGCGGCTACCTATCCCACCGCAACGCCAGCGCCGCCTTCATCGCACGCCACCCTCTCGCGGCGGTGAGAGCAGAGACCCAGCTGCGGCGGATGTTGTCAGCGCGGCCGGGCCGGCTGCTCTTGCACCGGGAAGCCTCGCCGTTGAGCCGAGGCCGGATCGAGCGGCGGCTCGTGAGCGGAGCCGACTTTGCGGTGTACGACCTCGACGACGCACTGCAGTGGGACTGGGGGCAGGGTGGAACGCTGCGCCGGCTGGCCCCCAAGGCGCCCAAGGCGCAGCTCGCGGCATCGCATGCCGACCGGGTCATCGCCGGGAGCCCGGTGCTGGCCGAGTGGGCGTCGACTGTCAACTCCGACGTCGTCCTCATTCCGAGCTGTGTCTCCCTCGGCGCGTACGCCGTCAAGATCGACTATCGACCGGCGGACCCGCCGCGGCTCGGCTGGATTGGATCGCCCGACAACGAACGACATCTCCGGCTCATCGCCCCAGCGCTGTGGGAGGTCCATCGGAGAACCGGGGCACGGATCACCCTCATCGGAACGGCGACGCCGAGCCTCGGGCCGCTGGAGCTGCTGATCGACCGGGTTGTGTGGTCGGAGCCGGCGCAGCGCGAGCGCTTGGCCGGGTTCGACGTTGGCCTCGCCCCGTTGCCCGACGACGCGTACAGCCGCGGCAAGTGCGGCTACAAGCTGCTTCAGTACGCGGCAGCGGCGGTGCCCGCGGTGGGAAGTCCGGTGGGGGTGAATCGAGCGATCCTCTCCCAACTGGGAACGCCGGCTCCTGAAAACGTCGGCGAATGGGCCGACGCAATCATGGACCTCCTCGGCCAACCCGCAGGCGCACGTGCCGCGCTTGGCGCGCGGGCTCGCCGTGTGGTGGAGACCAGCTACTGCTACGACGCCTGGCTGCCGCGCTGGCGTCAGGCGGTCGGGCTGGACGGCACATGACGTCGTCTGTCGAGGTCGTGATCGTCAATTGGAATACCGGAGAATGCCTGCGGGCCTGTCTCGCTTCGCTGGCCGCCGGCAGACGGGACATGCTGCGGCGGCTGACCGTTGTCGACAACGGTTCCGCTGACCACTCGGCCGCGGAGCTGGACACCGCGGCACTGCCGCTCCGGGTGCTGCGCAACCGCGACAACGTAGGCTTCGCCGCTGGATGCAATCAGGGGGCGGCGGGCGCGACAGCGACCTACATCCTGTTTCTCAATCCGGACACGCGCGTGTTCGCGGACGCCCTGGACAGGATGGTCCGGTTCATGGACAGCCCGGCGGCCACCGAGATCGGAATCTGCGGCGCTCAGATCGTGGACGAGGAGGGCAGACCGGGCATCTCCTGCGCGCGGTTTCCGACGCTACGCATCCTCTTTGGCAAGATGACCCGATTGGATCGCCTTTTGCCGGGGGTGTTCCCCGGCCACCACCTAAGCCCGGCCGAGACGGACCAGAGCCGGGTGGTGGATCAGGTGATCGGCGCAGCCTTCCTGGTACGCCGGGACCTGTTCGAGCAGCTCGGCGGGTTCGACGAACGCTACTTCCTGTATTTCGAGGAGGTGGACTTCGCCTTGCGCGCACACCAGTTGGGCGCGGAGTCGTACTTCCTGAAGGACGCGCGGGTCTTCCATGCCGAGGGTCGCAGCTCATCCAACCGCCCCGATCTGCGGCTCTACCACTCACTGCGCAGCCGGCTTCTGTTCGCCAACCGGCACTGGCCCCGCTGGCAGTGCCTCGCGCTCGTCGCGCTGACCCTCATGATCGAGCTGCCGGCCCGGCTGCTCCGCGACGGCATGCATGGCGACCGCCGCAACCTGGCGGCAACGCTGGCTGGCTCTCGCCGGCTGATCAGCGAGCTGCCCGTGCTGATGAGGACTCCGCGTCTGGGGAGGCCGGTTAGGCCCCCAACTCACGCCTGAGCGCGTCCACGACGCGGTCCTGCTCGGCATCGGTCATGTGCGGGTAGAGCGGGATCGTCAGCTCGCACCGCGCCGCGCGCTCGGTCCGCGGCAACGAGTCGCGCGGAAACCTCGCGCGATAGGCGGAGAACTCATGGATCGCCGGGTAGAGCACGCTCGTCTGCACGCCGTGCTCGTCGCGCAACCGCTGGCGTAGGCGCGGGCGGATCTCGGGCCGCTTCAGCATCAGGGGCATGACGTAACACGATGAGCAGGCGACCTGCTCATCGGTGTAGGGGAGCACGATGTCGGTCACGTCGGCCAGGCCCGCCCGGTACGCGCGGGTGAGCTCGCGTCGGCGTGCGATGTCGGCCTCGAGACGCGTCAGGCGTGCCAGGGCGAGTGCCGCTCGCGGCTCGTCGATCCGGTAGTTGAAGCCGATGTCGACGACGTCATAGCTGTCCGCGTGACCGCGGTGGCGGTCCCAGGTCGTGCTCGTCATGGCGTGGGAGCGCAGTCGTCGTACACGCGCTGCGATCTCGTCGTCGTCGGTGACGAGCAGCCCTCCCTCGCCGACCGCCAACACCTTGTTGGAAAAGAGCGAGAAAACGCCTGCCGCGCCAAATGTTCCGAGCTTCCTTCCCTCTAGGTGCGCGCCGGGCGCATGGGCGGCGTCCTCGATCAGCGCCAGTCCTCGATCGCGGCAGAGCTCGGCCATCGCCCCCACCGGCGCGGGGTAACCCGCGAAGTGCACCCCAACGACGGCCCGCGTCCGCGGGGTGATCTGCCGCGTGACGGCGAGAGGATCGATGGACGGCTCTTCTGGCCCGAGGATGTCGGCGAACACCGGGCGCGCACCGCAGTAGAGGACGGCGTTGGCCGTCGCGACAAATGTGAACGACGGGACGATGACCTCATCGCCGGGGCCGACGCCGACGGCCTTGTAGGCGAGGTGGAGGGCAGCCGTGCAGCTGGACAACGCGACGGCGTGGCGGGCGCCAACGTGCTCCGCGAACGCTCGCTCAAACGCCTCGGTGCGCGGGCCCATGGTCAGCCAGCCCGAGCGCAGCGTGTCGGTGACGGCGTCGATGTCCGCCGGCTCCAGCCTGAGGTCGAACAGCGGGATCGGTTGGGCGGTGGTCGAACTCAACGTGCGCCGCCGAGCGAGTGCTCCGCGGGCGTTGGCAGGACGCGGTCCCGGACATGCTCGAATTCGGCGATAGCGCGCTCGTAATCCTCGCGACGGCCGAGGTCGACCCAGTACGCATCCGATCGCCACGCACGGACGGTCTCTCCCCGCGCGATGAGCCGAAGGACGAGCTCCGGCAGGTCCAGACGGGTTCCACGCGGTATATGGCGCAGAACCGCCGGTGCGAAGCAGTACACCCCCATAGATGCACGATAGGTCAGTTGTGGCTTCTCGACATAGCCGGTGAGGCGGTCGGCATCGTCGCCGTCCTCGCATTCGAGCACACCAAGTGCCACCTGCACGTCACGAGTCGTGGTCGCGATCGTGGCGATGGCTCCGGAGGCAACATGGTCCTGGAAAAGCCGACGGTAGTCGAGGTCGGTGAGAATATCGCCGTTCATCACCAGGAACGGATCGTCCAGATCGGTGATTGCTGCTAATGGCCCGACCGTGCCCAGCGGCTCGGGGTCTCGCACGAACTCGATCGATACGTCGTCGCGTCCACGATGATGGTTAAGGACGGCCTCGATCAGCTCCGCCATGTAACCGGTGGCAATTGTGACCTTGTGAAACCCCGAGGCGCGAAGTTGGTCGATGACTATCTCCAGCACCGGACGTTCGCCGACCGGGAGCAGTGGCTTCGGCAGCACCGAGGTGTAGGGCCTCAGCCGCATGCCGTAGCCGCCCGCCAGGATGACGGCACGCGACTCCACCTAAGTCGCCTTCTCCCCGATCGCTCGTATCGCCATTGCGCCCTACGGGATCGCTCCTATCAACTTTCAGAAGCCCCTGCCAGCCAGGGTACCAAGAAATTGACAAGGCTCGGCCTGATTTGGTAGGTTTTTTACCTTGGCTGAGCACGTCGGGGGCCGACGGTTCACCGAATGATCAGCAAGTGAGTCATGCCTTGCCTGCCGCCGTCCTGTGCGACGGCGATTGGGGACGCTTGTGGGTATTTGGACGGCGGATGCCCGAGTTCTGGAGGTTGTCGAGAACGACGACCGAGACCGAGCCCCTACTTCACCCGCAGCGGTGGCGGTATCGCGAGGGTGGACGCGTCCGGTTGCCAAGCGGGTTATCGATATCGCGGTCTCCGCCGTGATGCTCCTGGTTCTGGCGCCGCTCTTCGCGCTCATCGCGGTGCTCATCCGTTTGGACTCGAGGGGGCCGGTGCTCTTTGCATGCGACCGGGTCGGGCACGGCCGGCGACCTCTGCGGATGTTGAAGTTCCGCAAGATGTGGGACCAGGCCCGAGGACCTGCGCTGACGCTGAGCGACGACGAGCGGTTCACGGGGATCGGCGTGTGGCTCGCCAGGCACAAGCTGGATGAGCTGCCCCAGTTTTGGCACGTCTTGCGCGGCGAGATGAGCCTGATCGGACCAAGGCCCGAGGCGGAGGTGTTCGTCTCACTCTTCGAGGCGGAGTACGACCGCATCCTTGCGGTCCGCCCGGGCATCCTCGGACTGTCGCAGCTGGCGTTCGCGCGCGAGGGCCAGGTCCTGGACCGTCGGGAGCCGGCCGCGCACTACGCCAGCAGCATCCTGCCCCAGAAAGTGGCGCTCGACTGCCTCTATCTGGAGCGCCAAGGGGTGGCTCTGGATCTCCGCATCCTGTTCTGGAGCTTCGTGGCGGTCGTCTTGAGCCGCGAGGTTGCGGTCCACCGCGAGAGTGGGAGGCTGGGCGTACGCCGCCGTTAGACCTGCCCGAGGTGAGCCGACTGGGTCCGCCGGGACCATGAGCGATCGCGTTTTGGTCACGGGCGCGGGCGGGTACCTCGGCGTCCCGGTGTGTCTGGAACTGATCGCCGCCGGATGGCAGGTGCGGGGCATCGATGTGCTCCTCCACGGCCAGACGCGAATGCGCTCTGTGCTCGAGCGCGCCGATGTCGAGCTCATTGTCGCGGACGTGCGCGACCCCGAGGCGCGCGGGCGAGCGCTCGATGGAGTGCGAGCGGTGGTGCACCTCGCTGCGATTGTCGGTGATCCGGCCTGCGCCCGCGACCCCGCGCTGTCACACGAGGTCAATGTAGACGCCAGCATGGCGCTCATCGCCGACGCGCAAAGGGCGGGCGTGGACCGATTCGTATTCGCGTCAACATGCTCCAACTATGGACGCGCGGCTGATCCGACAGCCCTGATTTGCGAGGACGCCCCGTTGGCTCCCCTGTCTCTCTACGCCGAGCAGAAGGTTCATATCGAGCGGGCGCTGCTGGAAGGCGCCGGCCATGAACTGCACCCGACGTGCCTGCGCTTCGCCACCATTTACGGCGTTGCGCCGCGGATGCGCTTCGATCTGACGATCAACCAATTCACCCTCGACCTCTGGGCCGACCGAACTCTTGAGGTCTACGGGGAGCGATTCTGGCGCCCCTATGTTCACGTCCACGATGCGGCACGTGCCGTCCGACTGGCCGTGGAGGCGCCGCCCGAGCTGGTTGACCGGCAGGTGTTCAACGTGGGGCGCTCAGACGAGAACTACACCAAGCTCGACATCGTCGAACAGATCCGGCGACACATCAGCACTGGGGCGGTGCGGTATGTACCGCGAGATGAGGATCCCAGGGACTACAAGGTGAGCTTCGATCGAATCCGCGATGTGCTGGGCTTCGGCCTCCAAACGACGGTGCCAGACGGGATCGTCGAGACGGCCTCAGCCCTGTCGCGGGGCGAGTTCGACGATCCGTTCGCGTCGCTGTACCGCAATGTGCCCTGACGACGACCTGGGCCAGTGCCGCATGGTCGCGCTTGTGACAGGCGCCGCCGGGTTCATCGGTTGCCAATTATGTGAGCACCTACTCGCCCACGGCGATCGGGTGATCGGCATCGATGCGTTCACCGACTACTACGCGCGCCGCAAAAAGGAGCGCAACATCATGCACCTTCGGGGCCGTGACGGCTTCACGTTCATCGAGGGTGACCTCAACGACATCGCAACGCCGGCACTCCTCGACGGTGTCAGGTTTGTCTTTCATCTGGCCGGCCAGCCGGGAGTGAGGGCATCCTGGGGCGCGGACTTCGACCGATATCTCCGGCACAATCTGCTGGCGACCCAGCGGCTGCTGGAGGCCTGCCGGGACCACCCGCTGAGGAAGTTCGTCTACGCGTCGAGTTCGTCCGTCTATGGCGAGACGGCCGGCGTCCCGCTGGCGGAATCGGCGCTGCCGCGCCCGATCTCGCCGTACGGCGTGACCAAGCTGGCGGGCGAGCAACTCTGTCACACCTACCAGGCTGCGTTCTCGGTGCCAATCGTTGCGCTCCGGCTGTTCAGCGTCTACGGTCCGCGCCAGCGGCCGGACATGGCGTTCTCACGCCTCGTGGCCTGTGCGGTCCACGGTGGGACCTTCGAGATCTTTGGCGACGGTGAGCAGACCCGCGACTGGACGTTCGTCGATGACGTTGTCAACGCGATGCGCACCGCTGCCGAGTCCGAGTGGCAGGGCGTGGCGAACATTGGCGGGGGATCGCAGGTTTCCATGAACACTGTCGTGGAGCTCCTGGGCGACCTTTGGGGTCCCGTGAACATCGTGCGCCGACCCAGCAGTCGCGGCGATGTGCGCCACACGTCAGCCGACATCGCGCTCGCGAAGGCCGGGTTCGGATATGCGCCGACGACGACGCTGCGAGATGGGCTGCGAGCGATGGTGGAGTGGGAGTGCGATCACGCGATGGTCACTGCGTGACAAGTGGGTGGGCGGCCGCGCCGGTGCCGGTCGTGCCCCTGCCGGAGTTACCGGATCAGCCCGCGGCCCCCCGGGTCAAAGTACTGCACGTGATCACCAAGCTCACCGACGGGGCCGGAGGTAACACGCTCCTGTCCGCTCTCGGTGCCGATCGCGCACGGTTTGAGGTGTGGGTTGTCGGATCAATAGGCGGCCCGCTTTGGAAGCGGGCCGAGCGCCACGGTGTCCGGACGGTAAAGCTGACGCGATTCCGCGCCCGGGTCGCGCCCCTCGACGACCTGCGGGTGCTTTTCGAGCTCCGGCGGCTGATCCGGCGCGAGCAGTTCTCAGTCGTCCATACCCATTCGTCGAAGGCCGGGTTCCTCGGCCGGCTCGCCGCCTGGCTGTGTCGGACGCCCGTGGTTGTTCACACGATCCATGGCTTCAGCTTCCACGATTTCATGAGCCCGGGACGTCGCTGGACGTATCTTGCGCTCGAGAGGCTGGTGCGGCCGGTCACGGACGCGTTCATCGCTGTCGCACCTCAGGTCGCCCGGGAGGCTGTGGAGCGCCACCTGGTGGCCCCGGGCACGATCACTGTCGTGCCCTCGGCCATCGAGCTCGACGACATCCCCGACCAGGCGGATCGACCCCTGCGCGCCGCGCTGGGCGTTCCGGAGGGGGTGCCGCTCGTGGGGACCGTGGGCCGCCTCGATTTCCAGAAGGCGCCCCTGGATTTCGTGCGGATGGCCGCTCATGTAGCCGCGGCTCGTCCGCGAGCGCGGTTTGTCATGATCGGACACGGAGCGCTGCTGGAAACGGCCCGCGCCGAGGCTCGCCGGCTCGGGGTCGACGTCACGTTCACAGGATTCCGTGATGACGCCGCACAACTTGCCGCCTGCTTCGATGTGTACGTGGTCTCGTCGCTGTACGAGGGCTTGGGGCGCGGCCTCACCGAGGCCCTAGCCTCCGGGCGCCCCGTGTGCGCCACAAACGTCAACGGCGTCGTTGACCTGATCGAGCCGGGGGCCACCGGGTTGCTCGCGCCGCCCCGGCAACCAGAGGCACTTGCCGAGTGCGTGATCTGGATGTTGGACCATCCGGGTCCCGCCGGGCGCATGGGAGCGGCGGGACGCGAGCGGGTCCGCGCCCTCTTCGCGCCCCGCGTGATGTGCCGACAGATCGAGCGGATCTACGCGCAGCTGCTCGGCCTGCCGGAGGTTGAGACAGGGGAGACCTGCGCCCCCCGGTAGTAGCGGACGATGTCGAACGGCTTCAGCTCGTGTTCGGTCCGCCTCCCGAGGAAGTAGCACGCGCCGGCGCCATCGATTGCGAACGGCGGGCTCACGAAGCGATCGACCCAATGAAGCCAGGCAAACAGCGCCCGCACCAACCGCCCGGCAAGCTTTGATCGGAAGAGTCCCCTGACGAGATGGTCCAGGGACCAGAGAAGCTGCGTGCCGGGCCCGGTGACCGGGCCCGCCGAGATCTCATCGAAGGCTCGGAACAGGTAACGATGGCCGCTGCTGGTGAAGCGGATGAAATCGTACGGACCAGCGTGGACCTGCTGCATGAATGGGGTTTCGGCGTAGACGAGGCCGTTCGGACGCAGGACGCGGTGGATCTCTCTCACCACCTGCTCGGGATCCAGCACATGCTCCAGCACCGCTTGGATGATCACCGCGTCCACGCTTGCGGGGGCAAGCGGGATGTGATGAGCGTCGGCGATGAACTGCGTCAGCTGGCTCGGGTAGATGTCGAACGCGAGCAGACGTGAGCGGGAATCGGCGTACAGGCACTCCAGCCCATTGCCCATGGTCCCCCCTCCAATCACCACGATCAACGGCGCGGCCCCTGGCAGCAACGACAGCACCCGCCGCACGTTTTCGGCGGCGGTCCGGTTCGGAGGCTTCCACACCGGCCGCAACCATCGCGGCAGACGCTCGATCGCCGGGTCGGTCGGGCCGCAACCGCGTGACGCTGCGTCCAGCTGCTCACGGCCCACGATGCTGTGGTCAAAGTCAATCAAGGCTGGCCAGCGGCCGATCTGCGGAAAGCTCGAATGGACCGAAAGTGGGCACGACTCCGAGCTGCACTGCAAACAGTCGCCGGCCTGACGGAGGTCAGCGTGGCATCGTGGACAGATCAGGAAGGACCGAGCAGTGGCGCTATCGAGGAGGCCCAATTCCGGGTTACGCCTCCTGCATCATGGCCGCGAGGGGAGCAAGGGTCCGGTCGCATGTCAGTCGCTGCGCCTGCGCGTACGCCTCATCGCTGACACGCTGCCACGACGCGCGATCCGATAGCTCGCCGATCACTGAAGCGAAGCTGTTCTCGCTGTAGGGAACAGAGCCGCGCAGGAGCTCGAGGTGCCGCCGCCATGCGGGGACGAGCACCGGCAGGCCATGTGCCAAGTAGTCCAAGTGCTTTGCCGAGAATCCCTCTCGTCGCAACTCGTCCCGGGTGCAGGTCACCAGGCCGAGCTGATAGGACTGGAGCACGTCGGGCGACGCATAGCCGCGATAGTTGAGCCCCAGGCCAGGATCGGGTTGGGGTCCGCCGTACACATCGACATGCGGATAGAGCCGGCTCAGGCGGGACAGAAGCGGGAGATCGATGAACCGCGAGCTGAGCGAGCCGATGTACACCACCCGCGGCGGAGAGGCGAACCGTGCACGATGCTCGGCAGGCGTGCACCCCATATTCAGAGTCATGAGGTTGCGCCCATCCAGGTCGTAATGCGCAACCGCATATTCACCGTATGTCTGCCAAAAAAAAGCCAGATGATCGACGCGCTGGAAGAGGTCCGCCTCCAGTTGGTGCAGCCGGTGATGCTGACGTTCTGTCAGTCGGTCCTCATACCAAAGCTCGTCGGCCCAGGGGGTGGGGCAGTCGTACAGCGTGCGGGCGGACGTGACAGCGGTGAGCACGCCCGCATCGTGGGGTGTGTTGCAGATGACCAGATCTACAGCGTCGAGGCAGAGCCTGGAGGCGAGGATCTGCTTGCGCAGGTGGTAGTCACCGAGCAGCAGGTAGTAGGACAGGCGCCGGCGACCCCACTGCCAGCGCCGAGTCAGCAGTGCCGAGAGGGCCTCCAGCAGGTAGAGACCAGCCCGTGGCGCCGATAGCGGCGGAAGCTTGTTTCGCAGCGACCTGGGGTCAGCGGAGGCCCGTCCGAGGTAGTGAGTGTCGACGAGTAGGACCTGATGGCCACGGTCGCGTAGGAAGTCGCATAGCTGTGCGGCGCGGGCGCCATTAGCGAAGCGGTCACGCTGGCAGATGATCATCACGCGCTTGGCGGCACCGGAAAGCGTCACAGTCGCCAACCCGGCCATCCAGCGAGAAACCACCTGCAGCCGAGATCGTCCTCGACGCGCGACAAGTGCACTGGTGGACGCACGTATGTAAGTGGGACGTCGCCGCGCGGTGCAGGCCGGAGATGGTGCATGCGGTGCCCCGGGGGCAGACCCCGTTGTGTCGACTCTAAACTTCGCTGGCGAGGCTGTCAAGCCTGCGATCAGACCGTGGGCGAGGTAGGATCGTCAGTGGTCTACGAGCGACGGAATGAAGCCCGATGCTCAGGTGCGCGTTCTATTCGGTGTGCGATAGCCGGCACTTTCCCGGGGCGGTCGCGTTGTTGAATTCGCTTCGGCTAGTCGGACATGACGAGCCGATGTTCCTCGTCGACGCAGGGCTGACCCATGAGCAGCGAACCCTGATCGCCAGGCACGTCACGCTCGTTCCGGCGCCCGAGGGCGTGCCGGTCTTCCGGCTCACGCCGTTCGGGCCCTCGAAACATCCCGCCGGTGTTGCGATTCTCATCGACGCCGACATCATCGTCGTCCGACCGTTGAGGCATCTCATCGACGTCGCGCGGGATGGGCGCTTGGTGGGATTCATCAACGACAAGCCCAATCACGAGCGCTTTTTCCCGGAGTGGGGCACCACGCTCGGTCTCGGGCCCGTCCGGCGACAGCCGTATCTCAATGCGGGACAGTTGGTGATCCCCGACTCGCTTAGTCGCAGGCTCTTGGAGCCGTGGCAGGAGGGACTGGCGAAGGTCGACCCTCAGCGCACCTGGCTGCAGAAGGGACGACTGTCGGACCCCTTCTACTTCGGCGATCAGGATGTGATCAACGCGATTCTTGGGGCGCATCTCGAGCCGCACGAGATCACCACCCTCGAGCATCGACTCGCCCCGCACCCGCCGTTCGATGCGCTTCGTCTCATCGACAGGGCCAGCCTGCTCTGTCGCTACCCAGACGGTGAGAGTCCGTACCTTTTGCATCACGTCCTCGCAAAACCATGGCTCACGGCGACGCCTGTGAACGTCTACGCGTCGCTGCTGCCGCGGCTGCTGCTCGCGCCTGACGTCGCTCTACGCCTTGAACCGCACCAGTTGCCCCTCCGCCTGCGAGAGGGATGGCTTGCCACCCTGGATCGTGGCCGAGCGCACGCGCAGGCGCTTCTCTCCACACGGGCCGTCGAGCAGCTCGGGCGGTTCGGGGTTCGGACCCGCGTTCGCAGACGGCTGACCGGGAAGGGCCGAAAACGAGCGACCGCCTTCGGCCGACCACCCCCGCGATCGGATCCCCCGCCTCCTCGTCGTAGATCACGCACTACTCGCACGCGATGAGTCTCGTCCGGGCATCACGGCGGATCGCGCGGCGGCTTGTGCAGCGCGCAACCGTTGTGCCGCTGGGGCGAGGACCATTGCGTGTGGCGGCGCGCGCTGGGCTTCTCCCCAGCTGGATATGGTGGGAACTCGAGCCCCCGCAGCACTTTCGGGTCGACGTAGGGCGACACTGGTTTCACTACCACCCCTCGCCCGGGGACCGTGTGGCGGCTCCGCTCTACTGGACGGGCTTGCGGAGCTGGGAGGCGGAGACGTTCTCGGCCTTCGTGCCTCTTGCTCGCGGTAGCCGGGGACTCCTCGACATCGGAGCCTACACAGGAGTGTTCACCCTGGTGGCAGCGACGGTCAATAAGACCGTGCGCGTCATTGCCTTCGAACCCAATCCGGTCCGGTACCCAACGCTGGTCCGTAACCTCAAGCGCAACGCCATCACGGACCGATGTACGCCGCTTCCGGTTGCCATCGGTCCCGCCGATCGGCGGGCGCGGCTCTTCGTCCCGTCGCAGGACGACTCGATGGCCACGCTCGATTTAAGAGTGAGCGCGATTGCCGGTGCGAGTTTCGAGGTCGACGTCGCTTCGCCAGAGAGCGTGGTGCCCCCCGAGTTGATTGTCGACCTCATCAAAATTGATGTGGAGGGACACGAGGACGAGGTCCTCACGGCGCTCGCTCCTCGCCTCATGCGAGATCGGCCGGCGCTGATATGCGAGTTCCTCGGAGACCGGTCTCACGACCAGGCTGAGGCTGTGCTGAAGAGACTCGGGTATCGGCGGTGGCATCTTGGACCGGACGGACCGACACCGGTCGCGCATGTCGGAGGCCAGGCGAGCCCGTTTCACAATTTCTTGTGCATGCCCGCCGAGCATCCGCTCGCCCCTGGTCGCGCTTACGACGCGTGATGGCGACGACGAGTCCAAAGCGCGTATTGATTATCTGTCAACTCGACGAGTACGCCAACGGCGTACGCCCGATTGAGATCCGGAGGTACCTGCGCGATGCCGGCTATGACGTGTGCATGGTCAACACGTTCTTTCTCACCAAGACGTCGGGTCTGATGGGATGGGTGCTACTTGGCGTGGGCGCGGCATGGGCTTACCTTCTTCGCTTCTGGGCACGGGGGCAGAGGTACCTCTCCTACTACGTGCTCGTCGCCGACTACCACCTGAGGCGACGCATCCTGGGCGCGTCGCTGAGTCTCGACGATTTCGACCTCGTGATCTGCGAGACGTCGTTCGACGCTGGCGTCCTGCGGGGGCCTACCTCTGCCAAAACGCTCTTCGACTGCCCGACTCCGTGGGCAGACGAGATGTACTTCGAAGATCGCCTCACCACGCGGCAACGCCGCAAGCTTCGTCGACTCGAGAAAGATGTCTACGCCGGCGTGGACTATCTCGCGTTCCACTGGGAGTCCTACGCGCGCTATGCCATCACGCACTACGGCATCGATGGTCGCAATCTCATCACCTTGAACTGGGGATGCGAGCCGAGCGCGCAACGTGCCGAGTTCAAGACGCCACCTCGCGTCGTCTACTTGGGCGCTCTGTGGCAGAAGGCGATCAATCTACCGCTGCTCTCGCGCCTGACCAAGCTCTACCCGCATATTGACGTCTACGGAGGGCCGCCCCCTGACCCGGCACTCGGACTGAACTACTTGGGCCACGCGCCACCGGCCGTCCTGCGCGACTATCAACTCGGTCTTATTACATCGACGGAAGACGAGCTGCGCCTCGACGGGTTTTCCGCAAAACATCCTCAGTACCTGGGGTACGGACTGCCGGTTCTCGCACCGGCGTCGCGGCGCAATCTGGACCTGCTTCGGGGGTCTGTGCCCTATGAGGAGGAGACGTTTCTTGCCGTCATCGACGCATTGAGCGACGAGGGCACATGGCGCAGTGCGAGCGACGAGGCGTATGCACAGGCGCAGCAGCTGACCTGGGCCAAGACGCTTCGACCTCTGGAGAAGGTGCTCAGTGAGCTCTGACGCCCATCGCGGAGGGCCAGCGGTATCCTGTGATGCGGGGTCG
>Ga0070714_100001234_pt1 | contig 18443 bp, 18 predicted proteins | sample LARL83metaG_FD_65450 | JGI IMG/M metagenome (GOLD analysis project Ga0070714, IMG submission 65450) | Corn, switchgrass and miscanthus rhizosphere microbial communities from Kellogg Biological Station, Michigan, USA - LAR L8-3 metaG | ecosystem: Host-associated > Plants > Roots > Rhizosphere ... | reverse complement strand
TCCAAATCCGGCAAGGCACGCGGAAACGACGTGACTGTGACCTTGGAGTTGCCGCCCGAGCGAAAGCCCGGATCCACCAGCCTGTCCGTGCAGGTGACGCCCAGCCTGGCGGTGACGATGCTCGATGCGTTGCCGTATCTCATCGATTATCCTTACGGCTGCACGGAACAAACGATGAGCCGTTTCCTGCCTTCGGTCATCACCGCGAAAACCTTGCACGATCTCGGCTTGGAACCGGAAGACGTGATGGGCCGCGTCTTCGGCGGGGTTGAAACCAATTCCGCCGCCGCCACGCATCCGAAAGGCAAAAAGAACCTCGATCAGCTTAACGGCATGACCGAGGCTAGCCTGAAGCGCCTTTATGATTTTCAACACGGCGACGGCGGTTGGGGATGGTGGAAGGAAGGCGACAGCGATCATTGGATGACGGCCTATGTCGTGTGGGGTTTATCGCTCGCGCGCGATGCGGGCGTGGACATCAAGCAGGACGTGCTGCGCAAGGCGGCAAGATATCTGGACGAACATTTGGTCGAAGAGGAGGAAAATCCCGACATGCAGGCGTGGATGCTGCATGCATATTCGGTTTACATTCTGCCCGACAAACATAATTCCGGTTTGCTCGGGAAATTCATCGATAAAGCGGAGAATAATTTGTGGAATCGACGCGAGGCGCTCAACGCCTACACTCGCGCGCTGTTCGCCCTGGCGGAGCACAATCTCGATCATTCCGCGCGCGCGAAAACGTTGGTCGAAAATCTGGCGAACGGCGTCAAACGCGACGAGCGCCCGGATGCTTCAGTTCTAGTTTCGGGAAACTCTCAACCCTCAACCCTCAACTCTCAACTATTGGGCACCGCGCACTGGGGCGAGGATGGCATTTATTGGCGCTGGTCGAACGGCAACGTGGAGTCGACCGCGTTCGCCCTGCGCGCTCTGCTGGCGATTGATCCAACCAATGAACTGGTGGAACCGGTCGCGAATTGGCTCATCAAAAATCGGCGCGGCGCGCAATGGAACAGCACGCGCGATACGGCCATCGCGGTGCTCGCGCTCAATGATTACCTGCGCGTCAGCGGCGAATTGAAGGCCGACCTTGACTTCGAAGTTTTCGTGAACGGCAGTTCCATCGCGAAGAAAAAAATCAGCGGCGCCGATATTTTCAACGCGCCCAGCCGGTTCGCGGTCGATCCGAAACTGATCAAGGACAGCAATGCCATCCGGATCAAGGTCAGCTCCAAAGGATCGCACCCGCTTTATTTCGCCGCTGAAGCGAAATTTTTCAGCACGGAAGAACCGGTGACTCCGGCGGGCAATGAGCTCTTTGTGAAACGCGACTATTACAAACTGGCGGAGCGTCCGACCTTGCTCAAGGGGCTGGTTTACGACAAGGAACCCTTGCGCGATGGCGATACCGTGACCAGCGGCGAGCGGGTGGAGACCGTGCTCACGATTGAGGGCAAAAATAATTACGAATATTTGCTTTTTGAAGACCTGAAACCCGCCGGCTTCGAGGCGGTGGAAGTCCGCAGCGGGGAATCGCTCTACGCAAAAGAATTAAAATCCGGCGCGGTGACGCGCAAGTTCAGCGCCACCAACAGTGCTGCCGGCGCTACGACCTATCTTGTGAAATCGGGCGATACGCTCACCGGAATTGCGCGCGCCAACGGCACGTCCGCGGCCGCGCTGCGCCGGGAAAATCATCTTTCCAGTGCGGCGATAAAGGTGGGGCAGCGATTGATCCTGCCGCGCCCGCAACCGGCGCCCGAATCCGATTACACCGGCCGCACGCGGTGGGTTTATGAGGAATTGCGCGACCGCAAAGTGGCGTTGTTCATCGATAAGCTGCCCCAGGGTGTGTGGGAAATTCGTTACGAATTCCGGGCCGAAGCGCCGGGGAAATTCCACGCGTTGCCGGTGCTGGCCCAGGCGATGTATGTGCCGGAAATTCGCGCCAACAGCGCGGAGGTGCGGATCAACGTGGAGGATGCGCAAAGATTTGGGGCGAAGGAAAGGTGAACGGTTGGACGTATTACATTGTCCCTTGTGGAGAGCCGAGTCGTTGAAGCTCTGGCATAGTTCCGGCTGTGTAAACAGTTGCCCGGCCCGATTGGCTAAGGCAATGTAGTATCCGAATGTCTGTCCCTGGACCGCAGGAAATGTCGCTTCGCCCGGGCCGCTTTGAATACAAGCGGCTGGGCTGGGCTTTGCTCATTTCGCTGATGTTCCACCTGTTGTGTTATGGCGGCTATGAATTCACCCGGACCGTGCTGCCGGTCTGGATGGAGCGCGTCAAATTTCTCGCGGCCCTGGCGCATCAATTGGAGAAAAAGAAGGTGGTCACGCCGCCGCCGGTCGCGACCGAGCCGCCGCTAATGTTTGTAGAAGTGAACCCGGCCGCCGCGACGCCCGAGCCGCCCAAGAACGCCAAGTATTATTCCTCACAAAATTCCAAAGCGGCCAATGCTGATTCCCAGTTAGACACTGATATTCCGAAAATTGCCGGCCAGCAGGAGCACGTGCCCAAGACCGAAGATGCCCCGCGCAAGTCCATTCCGTTGCAACCCAGTCCGGCGCCGCAAAAAGAAGCGCAAAAAGCCGAGCAAGAACAACCGGCCGAGCAGGCCAAGCCCAAACCACCGGTGGGCGACCTCGCCATGGCCAAGCCCGAACCGAACTTGCGGCCCGAAACCGGAACCGCCGAGCAGTCGCGCCCGCGAACACTGATCGAAGCGAAAATGCGCCAGCAGCAGCAAAACAACCAAATCCCCGGGCAGAAAATGAAACAGGACGGTGGCGTGCGACATCGCTCCATACTTCCTTCATTGGACGCCATTGGGACTTCGTTTGGTGAGTATGACCGGCAGTTCATTGACGCGGTGCAAAACCACTGGTACGACCTCCTGGACAGCCAGCAGTTTGCGCTCAACCGCACCGGAAAAGTGGTTTTGAAATTTCGTTTGCATTATGATGGCCGCATTAGCGATATGGAAATGAAGGAATCAACCGTCGGCGAAACTCTCGCTTACGTTTGCGAGCTCGCCGTTACCGATCCGGCTCCTTATGCGAAATGGCCCGGCGACATGCGGCGCGAGATCGGCGGCGATTCGCGGGATATCACGTTCACGTTTTATTATTGAGGGATTGAACAGTCGGTTCGGAAATCAGTCACAGGAACAACATGGAATACATCGTTTACATTCTGCTCGGCCTGACTTCGGTGGTCGGGCTGGCATTCGTGGTGGAGCGCGGCATCGCACTGCAATGGCGCAAAGTCGTGCCGCCGGACATTGAATCGGCGGTGCAATCGTGCCAATCGCGCGAGGACGTCGCCATGCTGCGGCGGTTGTGCGAACAGAAGCCTTCGCCGTTGAGCCGGCTGCTGCTGCAGGCCGCCGACCATCTCGACTGGCCGAAAGTCGAAAATGAAGAAGCGCTGGAGACGCGCGCGCGGCACGAGATTGTCCGGCTGGAACGGGGCCTGGTCGTGCTGGAGATCATCGTCGGTATCGCGCCGTTGCTCGGTTTGGTCGGAACGATTGCGGGCATGATGACGTTGTTCGGCGACATCGGGCAAACCGGTTTGAATGAAGCGGGCAAGCTCGCGGCGGGGATTGCGCTGATTCTGCGCGCTACCTTGTGGGGCCTCCTGATCGCCATTCCGTCGCTGATCACCTGGAGTTATTTCAGCAAGAAAATTGAAATCATCGCGGTTGAAATGGAAACGCTGTGCGACCAGTTCATCCGCCGGCAGTATCGGGAAGATGTCCAAAGTTCGGGCTCCAAAATCGAAAGCAAGAAGGCCAAGGCCTAGCACCCATGCAATTTCGCGCTCATAGGCGGCGGCAAGCGCCCACGGTGATCATTGTGGCACTAATTGACGTGCTGATCGTGTTGCTGATTTTCCTGATGGTGACCACCACGTTCAAGCAGCAACCGGCGTTGCGGCTGGCGTTGCCGGAATCGTCCCAGGCGCACAAGTCCGGCGCGAACGAAAACGCACCGGTGATCATCAGCATTGACGCGCAGGGAAACCTGCGGTTGGGGAGCGAAGCTCGGCCGGTCACGTCCGACCAGTTGAAAGGTGAACTCGCGACGATGGCCCAAAAGAAAGCGGATTTGACGCTGGCCATCAGCGCCGACAAAGCGGCTCCGTTCGGTGAAATCATCAAGGTGATGGACGCTGCGAAGGAAGCGCATATCAAGATGGTGAATGCGTTCACTAAGGAAGCCGCCAAGCCGTAACTTCGGGAATCGCAACCTCGCCGAACGAAAAATAATGGGGCGCGACGGAGTCTCACCCCACCGGGATCACTTCACCAATACTTCCGCGATCTGCACGGCATTGAGGGCCGCGCCTTTGAGGAGTTGGTCGCCGGAGACCCAGAACGCCAGGCCGTTGTCCAGCGCGCAATCCATGCGGATGCGGCCCACTTCGCAATTGTATTTTTCCGAAGTGAACAGCGGCATCGGGTATTTTTTATTCTCCGGGTCATCCACGAGGTCGAGGCCGGGCGCTTTTTTCAATACGGCGCGCGCGGCTTCCACGGTCACGGGTTTTTCAAATTCAGCGTTCACCGCCACGGAATGAGAGCGATAGACGGGCACGCGCACGCAGGTCACGCTCGCGCGGAATTTCGGGTGATGCATGATTTTGCGTCCCTCGTTTTCCATCTTCATTTCTTCCTTCGTGTAACCGGTGGGCAAAAATGAATCCACCTGCGGCAGCACGTTGAAAGCGATTTGGTGCGGATAGACTTCCTTGGTGACCGCTTTGCCGGCCACGATTTCCTCCACCTGCCGCTTCAATTCTTCAATGGCTTTCGCGCCGGTGCCGGAAACGGCCTGGTAGCTCGCCGCAAAAATGCGTTTGCAGCCGAAGGCCTGGTGCAGCGGATACAGCGCCATCAACGTGATGGCGGTGGTGCAATTCGGGTTGGCGATGATGCCCTTGTGCCATTTCACGTCGACGGCATTGATTTCCGGGACCACGAGCGGAACGTTGTCGTCCTGGCGGAAGGCGCTGGAATTATCCACCACCACGCAGCCGGCTTTGGCCGCGATGGGCGCGAATTCCTTGGAAATGCTTCCGCCGGCGCTGAAAAGCGCGATGTCGATGCCCGCGAAAGAATCCTTCGTGAGTTCCGTGATCGCGATGTCCTGACCCTTGAATTTGAGTTTCTTGCCGACGGAACGGGCGGAGGCGAGCAAGGTCAGCTTGCCCACCGGGAAATTGCGTTTCTCGAGGGTCTTGATCATCTCGACGCCGACGGCTCCCGTCGCGCCGACTACGGCCACGTGTGGTTTCTGGTTCATAAATACTACAAAGGCGGCCAATATAGCGGATGCGCAACCTGTGTCAACGCGCCGGCGAGGTGAGTAGTTGGCCTAAATCGCTGGATTCGCGGAAGCGGAGTGCAGCCGTCCCCGGCTGCAGCAACTTTCCAATTGCCACCGATAAAACTTACTGCATCGGCTTGATGGTTCACGTTGCTGCCTCCGAGGACGGAGGCGCTCCGGACGATTTTTGTTTGTTTGAGCGCGAGAGTCTGGGAAATTGAACCATAGATGAGTCTCGTTCGGATTTTAGTGGATGGTTACAGCCTGTTGCATAGCTGGCCCGAGCTGGCGCCGGGCAAAGCGCGCTATTCCGCGGCGGCGCGGGACGAACTCATCCGGGTGCTCACGCTGTATCGCGACGCTACCCACACGCCGATTTCCATTTTCTTTGACGGTTCGAGTCCCAAAATGGGCGGCCCGTCCCAAACCGTGTCGACCGCCGAGGTGGAAATTCTTTTTTCGCGCGCCGGCCAGACGGCCGACCAGATGATCGAACGCGCCGCGCACCGGTTTCAACCATACGGCGAAGTGCTGGCGGTCACCGACGACGTGGCGGAGCGCGAAACGGTGATAAATCTGGGCGGCCTGGCTTCCAGTTGTTGGAATTTCATTCAAACGGTACAGAATACGCTGGAAGAATTGCAGGATGACATTAAACATCACAACCGGCGCGAACAGAACAAATTCAAACGACGGTATTAGGAACGCATAATGAAGAATGTAGATTGTAAAAATAGAAGCGCGCGGAGCCACCTCGGAGTGGGGCGCGTCATTCGTCATTCGTCATTCGTCATTTTGTTCGGACTGCTGTGCCTTCTGTTGCCCGCAAAATGTTTCGCCCAATCCTCCAACCGCTGGCTGTTTGTTTTCAACACCTCCTCTGCGATGCGCGATCGCGTCCGGGGTGTGGAAGCCGTGACCCAGGATTTGTTGACAACCGCCATGCACGGCAATCTGCGCGGCGGGGATACCATCGGGATTTGGACGTATAACACCGAGTTGCATGCGGATGAAGCACCCTTGCAAACGTGGTATCCGGATGCGGCGCGATCAATCGCACAAAACACACTGGAGTTTCTAAACCATCATCCGTACGGAAAGTCGGCGTCTTTCGATGACGTCCTTGCCAACATGCTACGGGTGGTCAAAATGTCGGATGTCATCACCGTCATTTTGATTTCTGACGGCACTGATCCCATAAAAGGCACGCCCTTTGACGCGCAGCTCAACAGGTTTTACAAAGAGAATTATCGGCCGCAGAAGAAAGAGCGCATGCCGGTCATCACGGTTTTCCGGGGCGAAAAAGGAAGAATCACCACCAACACCATGAACCTGGCGCCTTGGCCGGTGGATATTCCGACGGTACCGCCGCCGATCATTGTCAAAGCAGCCCCGCGGAAACCAGCGCCGCCCGCCGCCCCGGCTCCCGTCGTGCCTTCGTTGGTGATCATTGGAAAAAAAGCGGAGGTCACTACCAACCCACCCACGGACATCCCCGAGCATGCCGGTGAGCCGGCTGGGACGGTGGCAGTGGAAGTTAAACCAGCTGCGCCAAAAGTCGAAACTCCCGCAGAGAAGGTGCCATCAAACTCTCCGCCGCCCGCCGTCGTTTCCGTTGCGCCAACTCCGGCACCGGCTGCGCCGGTGGCCGAAACGCCAAAATCACCCGAGCCGCCGGCGACCGAGGCGGCAAAGGTGCCGGCCACGAACGAGGTATCGGCGAAGTGGTCTGATGCCCCGGCTCACCCCCCGGCGGAAACGGCGGCGGCGGTTCCGCAAAAAAGCGTTTTTAGCGGACGCAATATCGGAATTGTATCGGTGGCGTTTGCCGCGTTGGTGTGCCTGCTCCTGATTCTGGCCGCGCGCAACGCGCGGAGAGCGAGTCGCGCGAGCTTGATAACGCGTTCGCTGGACCGGGAACGAAAGTAAGGTCCGGCAAGTCCGCAACGTGCTTCCGGCGTCCCGCCGGAAGAACACAATCCGAACGCCGGCAAGATGCCGGCGGCACGTTGGAGGCGGGAACTAGGCGCCCCGTTTGTCTTCAAGCCCGATTATTTGTGGCTAAGACACTCGCAACCAGACCGTTTTAAGATAAGCCGGCTCGGCTCGCGAAATGGGAAAATCCGGCGGTTGCGGCGCGTACTGCTGCTGGAGGATTTTTCTTTTCGCGGCCCGAACGCTGTGTTCCACCACGGCGAGAAATTTTTCCGGCGGCCAATCCGCCGCATTGGTGGACGCGAGCAAAACACCCTCGGCTTTCAATAGAGGCAACGCCGTCGAGACGAGTTCGCCGTAATTTTTTTCCACACGAAACACGCCGCGTTCTTTCGATTGGGAAAACGTGGGCGGATCCAGCACGATCACATCAAACGCGCGCCCTTTCTTCGCGAGCCGCCGCAGCCAATCGAAGGCGTCGCCGTAAATGAAATCATGTCCGGCGGGATCAATGCTGTTCAGGGCGAAATTGCGCCGCCCCCATTCGAGATACTTTTTGGACAGATCGAGGCTGGTCACGCGCGCGCCGGCTTTTGCCGCACAGACGGAAAACCCGCACGTATAGGCGAATACGTTCAAGAGTTCCGGTTTCGAGTTTCGGATTTCGAGTTTGGAGGAATACAACGGAAAATTCGCTGCGACGTGGCCGTTCAAAAGCCGCCGCCGATTATCGCGCTGGTCGAGGAAAAGGCCGACGGAATAACCTTCGTTGAAACTGAGTTCAAATTGGATTCCGTTTTCGCGAATAGTGAATCGTTCGGGCGCGGGCTCACCACAAACGCACTGTGGTGATGCTTCCACGGCGTTGGCGCCGCGAACGTGGCGGGAAAGGATTTTGTGATATGCCCTGCGAACGGGCCCCGCTAATTCCACAAGTCGCGCCTGTTGCTTTGGGCTTAAAGGAGCTTCACTCTGCGATAATAAAAAATCCCCAAGCCGCTCCACGTACCAACCGGGCCAGCCGTCGCTGGCGCCGTGGATGAGGCGATAGGCGTTCGTCTCTTCGACATCAATCAACGCTGCACGCAAGAATCCGCGGCTGTCGTTTTCAAAATTGGCGGACGCCCGGAACGTGAGTTCCTCGGACGTAATCGGATGTTGGAATTTGATTTCGGCGGCGTGCAAACAGACGCGCTGAAACGCGGAACCCCCATAAAGCGTATCGCCAAGGATCGGAAACCCATGCTCACTCGCATGAACGCGGATCTGATGCGTTCGGCCGGTGAGCGGCTCGGCTTCAACCAGCTGGCAGAAGTCGATACGGGATTCTGGCTTTTTCGAATTTAAAGCGAGCCTCACGTCGGCGGCTACGGTTTTGAATCGCGTCTCTGCCATTTCCCCCTGCGGGCCGCTCACGTAGCGGTCGCCCGCGCGCGCGATTCTCGATTTCGCGACCAACTCGCCGCGTTTCGGATGGCGATCCGTGAGCAACACATATTTTTTGTGGACGGATCGGCTGGTGAATTGTTGCGTGAGCGAGCGATTAGCCTCCGGAGTTTTGCCGAACACCATGACGCCGCTGGTTTCCTTGTCGAGCCGATGAATGATGGCGAGCCTGGCCCAGCGCGGTTCACGATGGCGCAGCCAATCGTAAATGCCTTCGCCGGCGAAGGGGCTCGGCGCGTGCGTGTTCATGCCGGCGGGTTTGTTGACCACCAGCAAATGCTCGTCCTCAAAAATCACGCACGGCAACACGCCGGAATGAAAACAGGAAAAGGACGATTTAACAAATTAGGAAAATAGTTATCGAATTTGGAAAGGGCGCGATCGACCGAAGAATCAACCGGCTTCTTCTCCCAACCATTGCGGGTGCTGGGCGGTGGAATCAAACTCCATCGCGGTCTTGAACAGCTCAAATTTCCCCTCTTTCGCCACGTCGGCCGTGCGCGCGAGCAGCGAAGAGACCTGCTCTTTTGACATCGGTCTGAAGGTCTTGGCTGCTTCGATGGCTTGATCCAGAATTTTCATGCTGTCGATGCCGGTGATGACCACCGACGTCGGCAGGTTCAGCGCGTAGTGCAGGCATTCGATGGGCTTCACCACGTTGCTCTTCAAAATAATGCCGCTGCCCATCGATTTCATGCCCAGCACGCCGATGCCTTGTCTCACGAGCTCGGGCAGCACGTGATGCTCAAAACTGCGGAAATGCGCGTCCATGACGTTCAACGGCATCTGGACCGTGTCGAAGCGGAAGCCGTGTTTTTTGGCGGCTTCGAGCATGCGCAGGTGGACAAAGGGATCCTTGTGTCCAGTAAAACCGATGAAGCGGCACTTGCCCGCCTGCCTGGCTTCCTGCAAGGCTTCCATGGCGCCGCCTTCGGCGAAAGCGCGGTCGGGATCTTCCAGCCGGATGACTTCATGAAGCTGCAATAAATCCAGATGATCGGTTTGCAACCGGCGCAGGGATTCGTCCAACTGTTTGGCGGCGGAACTTTTGGTGCGGCCATCCACCTTGGTCATCAGGAAAACCTTCTCGCGGTAGCCGTCGCGCAATGCCTTACCCATCCGGGTTTCGCTGGCGCCGTCGCCGTCGTTGTAATCCCAACTGTTGTCCATGAAGGTGAGCCCCCGATCGATGGCCGTCCGCATGATGCGGATGCTTTCCTGTTCGTCCTTGACCTTGCCGATGTGAGAACCGCCGAGGCCGATGCAGGAGACTTTTTCGCCCGTGCGACCGAGCTGGCGCAGGGGAATTTCATTTTGACCTTCGGCCGCCCACGCTCGCGGGCCAGCCGCCGCGAGGATGCCGGTTGCCATTGCCATTTTCATAAAATCACGCCTGGTTACGCCGGGAGATTGCCCGCCGGCCACATTGAATCTTTCCATAATCTCAGCCCTGTGCCGAAACTCCGCTGGCAGGGCGCCGCGGACAATTAGGGTGTAATCTCCACCGGCGAAAACTGAATCCGTTTGTTTGCGGTTCCGTCGCCCGGGTGGTTCGACGCACGCGCCCCCGGCCCGTGTAAGCGCGGAACTCTGATTCCAACGCCCAAATCGACATTCGACATTTTGGGGTATTCCCGCATAATTTTGGCCGAATGAAGTCAATGACGGGATATGGCCGCGGAGATTGTTCCCAGGATGGGTTCAAAATAACGGTCGAATTGAGCTCCGTGAATCGCAAGCAGAGCGAAATTTCCATTAACCTTCCGCGGGAAATGGAGATGCTGGAAGCGCAGATGCGCGATTTGATCAATCATCACGTGGCGCGCGGGCGGTTGACTGCGCGCGTCACGCTGCATTCCGGCGGGAATTCGTCCGCGCGGATGCATTTGAATGTTCCCCTGGCCAAGGCCTATACCCGCGAGTTGAACAAGCTGGCAAAGCAACTGAAAATTCCCGGCACCGTGACCCTGGATCATCTCGTCCGCGCGCCCGGCGTGTTCCAAACCGATGAACAAATCGCCGGGGAGGAAAATTTCTGGCCCGCCGTCGAAAAGGCCCTGAAACAGTCGCTCGCCGCGCTGGTGAAAATGCGGGAGCGCGAGGGCGCGCACTTGAAGCAGGACCTGGTGGAGCGCATCGAAATCATGCGCCGGGCGGCCACGCAAATCCAGAAGCACGCGCCGAAGGTGGCGGAACGCTATCGCGATCAGTTGATTCAACGCATTCGGGAAGCGAACCTGCAGGCGCCGGCGGCCGACGATGAACGGTTGCTCAAGGAAGTGGTTTATTTTGCGGACCGCTCGGATATCACCGAAGAATTGACCCGCCTGCAAAGCCATTTTCAGCAATTTGGCGATTGCCTGAAGACGGACGAGCCCGTCGGGCGCACCCTGGATTTTCTGGCGCAGGAAATGAACCGCGAAATCAACACTATCGGTTCGAAGGCGAATGACAGCCTGATTTCGCGTGAAGTGGTGACGCTGAAAGCGGAATTGGAAAAATTCCGCGAACAAGCGCAGAATGTCGAATGAGCCGCCAGCGCCAGCCGAAGAAAATGAAAGTGGAACCTCCAGCACCGCTGGCCGCGCCGAAACCCGGCGAGCCCGCCAAAGCGGCTGCGCCGGTAAAAGCCCCGACGCTCAGCCCGCTGCTCGTGCTGCTCTCAGCACCTTCCGGAGGCGGGAAAACTACCCTTTGCCAGCAGTTGCTCGCCGCGCGGCCCGAGATGGCGCGCGCGATCACCTGCACCACGCGCGATCCGCGCCCGGGCGAAAAGGACGGTGTGGATTACCATTTTCTGGATGCCGGCTCGTTTTTGAAACGCGTGCAGGCGGGAAATTTTCTGGAGCACGCCACCGTTTACGGCCACAGCTATGGCACCTTGAAATCCGAAGTGCTCGACAAGCTGCGCCAGGGAAAGGATGTGCTGTTGAACGTGGACGTGCAGGGCGCGGCCGCCATTCGCGCGCACGCGGAAGAGGACGCGGAGCTGAAACGCGCCCTCGTTTCGGTATTTCTGACGCCCTCGTCGCTGGCGGTCCTGGAAGCGCGTTTGAAAAAACGCGGAACCGACTCGGCCGCGGCGATTCAAAAGCGCCTCGGCGAGGCGCGCCGGGAAATCGCGCGCTGGAAAAATTTTGATTACCTGCTGATCAGCGACAGCATCAGCGAAGATTTGCGGCGCATGCAGGCCATCATTGAAGCCGAGAAGATGCGCTCGGCGCGGGCCGTGGCGCCAGACCTATGAGTCCAAAGTCCAAAGTCCAAAGTCCAAAGCTGGAGGCGCGCAACGTCGTGCTCGGCGTTACCGGTTCCATCGCCGCTCATCGGGCGGCCGATCTCGCCAGCCTGCTGACGAAACGCGGCGGCGACGTGCACGTTGTCATGACCGCCGACGCGCAGCGGTTCATCACGGCGCTGCCCTTCAAGACGCTCTCGCGCCATCCAGTCATCACGGACTTGTACGACGAGGACGAAGGCTGGAAGCCGACGCACATCAAGCTGGCGGACGAAGCGAGCCTGTTGTTGATCGCCCCCGCGACGGCCAATGTGATTGCGAAGCTGGCGCATGGCATTGCCGACGACGCGCTGACGTGCATTGCGTTGGCCCTGAATCCGCACGCGAAGATACTAATCGCGCCGGCGATGAACGGAAAAATGTGGCTGCATCCGGCCACGCAGCAAAATGTGGCCACGCTCAAAAGCCGCGGCGCGGAGTTCATCGGGCCGGAGGAGGGCTTGCTTTCCTGCGGTTACGAGGGAATTGGCCGCTTATGGCCGGTGGACAAAGTGGCTGAGCGCGCAATGGAATTGCTTGGTTGAATTACGCGGCGAGGGGTGCGGCCCACGATCGATGGTCGTTCGATGAAATTTCTTGATTCACGATGGACGAAAGGCCTGTTTACCTTCCGGCCTGAGCCGGAGCAGCAGGCGCGGCGCATTGTGAAGATGCAGTTGCACGTCGTTTTGCCCGCCAAAGCCGGGATCATTGCGGTCGTCCTCTATTACGTTTTCACTTCCCAATGGTCGGACGAGGCGCCCAGCACGCATGACGTGGCGCTGGATTTTCTTCGGCGTTATTTCCTGGTTTATTCCGCCTGCAACATCGGGATAGGCGTGCTGTTCTTCAACTGGCGGCGTTTTCCGGCCCGGCTATTTCAGTGGCTGGTCTTCATCCTGGGATTGCTCGACGGCCTTTTCGTTTCCGGCTTATTGCTGATCACGGACGGCTTCGAGAGCATCGCTTATTGGCTGTTTCCAGTGCTAATCGTCCTGAACGCCATCAGTATTCCGCTGGCCACGCCGCAGATCGTGTTAAATTTGTTGTTGGGATTTTTTTATCTCAGCGCCGGTCTTTTGTATCCGAAAGTTTCCTATTCCTTATTGGACCCGGGAGTTTTTCTGCAACGGCGCCCCGGCACAAATACGGTGCAATCGGTTGCGGGCACCAATGGTTTGGCGCGAACGAACCTCTCCCGGTCCCTTACGAACACCCTGGAAACGATGGCAAACACCAACCGGGCGGCCCGGCCGAATTACGCCTTGATCCAAGGCATTCCGTTCAAGCAAGAGGACCTCCCGGCGGATCCCAACTTGCCCAAGCTGATTGTTTTGTGGCTGCTGACGGCGTGCTGTTACGGCGTGCAGGTATTGCGGCGGGCTATCGATGAATCGCGCGAGTTCGCCGTGCGCGAAGGACAATTGTTGTACGCCGGGCGCCTCTCGGCGGAGTTCGCGCACCAAATCAAAAACCCGCTGGCTATCATCAACAACGCCGTCTTTTCGCTGCAACGCGCCGTCAAGGAGGGCCGCACGGATATTTCGAAACAGTTGGAAATCATCCGGGAGGAAGTCGAGCGCTCCGATAAAATCATCACCCAGATCATGGGTTACGCGCAGCTGAGCGAGGGCCACGTGGAAAAGCTCGACCTGGTGGACGAGGTGAATCGCGCGATCGAGGAAACCTTTCCGGCCGCGGTGGATACCGGTGTGCGCCTGGAGCGCCGCTACGCGCCGCACTTGCCGCCAGTGTTGATGCAACGGCAGCACCTTTCGCAAATCCTGGTCAATATTCTCCAGAATGCCCGCGAGGCTCTCAATGGAAAGGGACGAGTAACGGTGACTGTCATCAGCCGCAACGACGAATCGGTTGCCATTACCATTGCGGACAATGGCCCGGGCATTCCGCCGGAAAAGATCGAGAGGATATTCGAGCAATATTATTCGACGAAGGAAAAGGGCACCGGCCTCGGGTTGGCCATCGTGAAGCACAACGTGGAACTCTATGCGGGCCAGGTAAAGGCCGAATCTGAGCTTGGAAAGGGTGCCCGATTTATTCTAACCTTCCCTGCAAAAACCGTAATGAAGCAGAGTCGGCATGAGTCCAAAGTCTAAAGTCCAAGGTCCAAAGTCATGCGCTGCGGACCTTTTGCGTCGGTGGCGCGTCCTGTGCGCCGATGACTTTGGGCTTTGGACATTGGACATTGGACTATGAAACTACCCCCCGTCCTCGTCGTGGACGACGAGAAGAACATGCGCCTGTCGCTCAAGACAATGTTGAGCGATGACGGGTATTCGGTCCAGACCGCCGAATCGGCCGAAGAAGCGCAGGTCCTGATGACTCGGGAAACGTTTTTCATGGTCATTACCGACGCGCGGCTCGGAGGCATGAGCGGATACGATTTCTTGGCCAATCTTCATAAGCTCTGGCCCGAGACGCCCGCCCTGATGATTACAGCGTTTGCCACGCCAAAGCTGGCGGTGGAAGCGATTAAGGCCGGGGCCGTTGATTACCTTTCCAAACCCTTTGCGCCCGAGGAACTGCTTCACGCCGTCGGGCGCTGCGCCGAGCGCTACCGGTTGCTCCAGGAAAATGCCGATCTCCGCGCCAAAGCCGGCGGCGCGGCGCAATTGGAGGATATCGTCGGTGACTCACCCAAAATGCGCGAGGTGCGGCAATTGATTCAAACCGTTGCTCCGACGGACACGCGGGTTTTGATCCTAGGCGAAAGCGGCACGGGCAAGGAACTGGTGGCGGGCGCGTTGCACAGCCTGAGCAATCGTCACAAAGCGCGTTATGTCCGGATCAATTGCGCGGCCATTCCGGAAACGCTGCTCGAGAGCGAATTGTTCGGCCACGAAAAAGGCGCCTTCACCGGCGCGCTCAAGCAAAAACCCGGGTTGGTTGAGGAAGCGAATGGCGGCACGATTTTTCTGGATGAGATTGCCGACATGAGCCGGCCGCTGCAGGCCAAGTTGCTGCGGTTCCTCGAAGACGGGTCCTTTACCCGCGTCGGCGGCACGCAGGAACTGCGCGTCAACGTCCGCCTGATCGCCGCCACGAACCGCGACATCGTGCAGGCGATTCGCGACGGGCATTTTCGCGAGGATCTATTTCACCGCCTGAACGTGGTGCAATTTCGTTTGCCGCCGTTGCGCGAACGCAACGACGACGTGCGGTTGCTGGCCGAGCATTTTCTCCGGCATTTCAGCGCCACGATGAACAAGCGGGTGAAGGCGCTGACGATTCCGGCCGAACGAAAGCTGCTCACTCATCACTGGCCGGGTAATGTGCGGGAGTTGAAAAATGTCATTGAACGCGCTTTGATCCTGGAGCAATCCGACGAAGTCCAGGCTTCGAGCCTGCCGGATTTCCAGGTGGAAGCGCAGTTGCACAAATCTGCCGCGCCGAAAATGACCGGCAGCGAATCCTTGGACGAGCTGGTGACGGCTTTCGAGCGGCAGCTCATCGCGGACATTCTCGAGCGGAACGGTTTCAATCTCGGAAAGACGGCCGAGCAATTGAAAATCAGCCGCCATGCCTTGCGCTACCGCATGCAACGGCTGAATTTGACGTTGCCCGGCGAAGGCGATGATGACAAGGGAATCGCCGTCGGAAAGGAAGTTTCCCCATGAATTTCGTAGCTCTGTTGGCCGATGCGGATCCCGATAGCGGGTGGGTTTGGTCGAATCCCGGGTCCAGTGTGGGCCAGACATTTTTGCTCCTCGGCATCATCCTCGCACTGGTGGTGGTCATATTCATCTGGGCCGCCGTTTGGAGAAAACCGCGCCGCCGGCACCATCATTCCTCCGTATTGGATGGCTCCTCCCTGGCCTTGCCCAGTCCGCGAAAAAGAAGGTCCAAGCTGTCCCGGTTGCTGAGCGGGAAACGGCATCGTCGCCGTCGGCGATCCGGTGTCGAACGGCCCATCAATCCAACGCTGGCCCAGGTCGGCGGATTACCCGCGCCGCGCCGCGAACAGCCGCCGCCCCATTGATCCATGCAAGAGAGCCAGACGATCACACGAAAAAGCGCCTCCAATCTTGCATTGGCTTTTGTGCTGTTGCCCAAAACCCGCCGCGATGCGATGTCCGTTCTCTACGCCTTCTGCCGCGAGGTGGACGACGTTGCCGATGAAGAAATAGTGCCGGTGGAAAAACGTCGGGAACAGCTTGCCGCCTGGCGCGAAGACGTGCGCAAAGCGTGCGAGAACGGAACTCCCCAGTTTGCCGTCAATCGCGAGTTGCAACCCGTCATCCGCGAATTTCATCTTCCGTTCGCATTGTTTGACGAGCTCATCCAGGGCTGCGAAATGGACCTGCAGATCAAGCGGTACGAAAACTACGAACAACTTGAACTTTACTGCTATCGCGTGGCGTCGGTTGTGGGGCTGTTGAGCATTGATATTTTCGGTTATCGCAATCCGGCCAGCCGCGATTACGCGATTTATCTCGGCAAAGCGCTCCAATTGACCAACATTTTGCGCGATGTCCGCACCGATGCAGAACGCGGGAGAATTTATCTGCCGCAATCCGAGCTGGCGCGCTTCCACGTGAGCGAGCAGGAGATTTTAGATTTTCAATACTCGGATCGTTTTCGAAACCTGGCCGAAAGCGTGGCGGCGCGGGCGAAGAAATTTTACCAGCTCGCCCGCGAGACCTTGCCGCCGGAGGACCGCCGCTCGATGGTCGCCGCCAATCTCATGGGAAATGTTTATTGGCGCCTCTTTCGGAAACTGGAGCGGCAACACTTTAATGTTTTCGGCGCTGAACCAATCCGGCTCACCAAGAGCCAGAAAATCTTCCTGATCTTCGCCTCGTGGTGCCGTTTTGTTTTGGGCGCCACTTCCCCCAGCTATGGCATTGCCTGAATCGCCAGGTTTGGAACCGCGCTCTGCGGAAAAGGAAGTGAATACCCGGCCGGCGAGAGCCTCGGACGCGCGGCGGCTTATTGTAAACGCGGATGATTTCGGACGCTCGCATTCGATCAACGAAGCGGTTATTCGCGCGCATCGTGAAGGCATCCTGACCACGGCCAGCCTGATGGTGAATGAAGCGCCTTGCGCGGAGGCCGTCGAACTCGCAAAACAAAATCCCGGTTTGGGCGTGGGATTGCACCTAACCTTGCTCATGGGCCGCTCGGCTTTGCCGCCGGCGGAAATCCCGGGGCTCGTCAATCCGGGAGGCGAGTTTGCCAATGATCCGGTCAAAGTCGGTTTCCGATATTTTTTTCGGCGCGATTTGCGCGGGCAATTGCGTAAGGAAATTCACGCGCAGTTCGCCCGTTTTCGCGCCACCGGCCTGACGCTCGATCATGTGAACGGCCACCTGCATCTGCATCTGCATCCCACGGTTTTTAACATCCTGATGGAAGATGCCGAAACGCTGGGCATCGAGCGCATGCGTCTCACCCGGGATCCGTTTTGGACCGATGTTCCTTTCGCCCGAGGCAAACGCCTTTATCGCGCCAGTCACGCGTTGATTTATTGGATTCTTTCCGGACGCGCGCGGGCTGAATTCAGAAAAAAACAAATCCGTCACACGCACCGCGTCTTTGGCCTGCTGCAAAACGACCGCGTGGACGAAGCTTACGTTTCAAAACTTCTGCCGGCGCTTCCCGCCGGCGATTCGGAGATTTACTCGCATCCCTCGCTGGACAAGTTTAAACATGAGTTTGAAGCCTTGATCAGTTCACGTATCAAAGCACAAACGGAAAAGCTCGGCATCCAGTTGATTCGCTATCAGGATTTGGATGCAAAATAGGCGCGTTCGCGGCGGAGGCGGCGCAGCGACGCGGCTCAGTGGAGATATAGATTATGACAAAATTAATTTCGATTCTGGTCGCCGGCTTGGTTCTTGAGGCCGTGGGCGTGGTCCTGCTCAGCCAGGGCCTGCATGAAATCGGCGAAGTGAAGCGCATTTCCGCCGGTGAAATTGCCCGCATCATCGGCCGCGGCGCCACCAACGGCCACATCCTGTTGGGTGTCGCGTTTGAAGCGGCGTTTTTCGGGGTGCTGCTCTACCTGCTTTCCCAGCGCGATGTCAGCTTGATTTGGCCGCTTACTTCACTGGGTTTTGTCATCACCGCCATCGCGGCAAAATTCATCCGGCACGAGGACATCAGCGCGGTGCGATGGGGCGGGGTGGCGTTGATTGTGGCCGGCGCGATGCTGGTGGCGTGGAGCGAGAAGCAAAAAAAGGAATCACCCCAGACGGGCGCCCCCGCTTCCACCATCACGGCGGCGCAATAAGTTTTCCAGCACCCGGGCGAGCTCCTGGGCGGCATAACGCGTGTTGCGCTGTAGTTCCAGCAGGCGAGGTATTTTGCCCGGAGACTTCGCCAGGGCGAGAGCGAGCTTGGGAAAAGAAATCGCATCGTCCGCGGTCATTAACGCGTTGAAATCCAGCGGCAAATCCTGCCCCGCGGCATCAGAAATAACGCGAAT
>Ga0070714_100001233_pt1 | contig 18446 bp, 15 predicted proteins | sample LARL83metaG_FD_65450 | JGI IMG/M metagenome (GOLD analysis project Ga0070714, IMG submission 65450) | Corn, switchgrass and miscanthus rhizosphere microbial communities from Kellogg Biological Station, Michigan, USA - LAR L8-3 metaG | ecosystem: Host-associated > Plants > Roots > Rhizosphere ... | reverse complement strand
GCGCCTTACAAAAAGGTCAGCGAGCTGGTGAAGCTGCCGGATTTCCTCCCCGGGATGGGCACGCTTTACGTCGATCCGAAGACGCTGCCCGATGGCCCGTTCCTCGGTTACGACCACAACGGAAAGCTCGTCAACACGATCTACATGGTGCCGCTCAAGGACATCGACGCTCACAAGACCATCGACAACCTCAAGGCGCCGGGCGGCAACGTCGACCACGTCACCATGTACTACAACGCCGGCCATCCCGGCGTGGAGGAGCCGCACTATCACATCGTGCTCTGGCACGTCTCGAAGAAGGACGAGTCCCTGGTCGCGAAGTGATGCCACCTCGCTCGTCGCGTCGAGCGATATATTCACAATGATTACGCGCCGAAATCTTTTGAGGGACGGCGGCGTTCTTGCCGCCGTCCTCCTCACCGATCCCCGGTCCATCGTGGTGGCTGCGGACGACGTCGTCGCCATCGAAATGAAAAGCGATCCGCAAGGAGGCCGCGTGAACTTCGATCCGATCGGCGTGCTCGTCCGGCCGGGTCAGACGGTTCGGTGGACCTGCACCAGCAACGTCCACACCGCCACCGCATATCATCCGAAAAACGGAAACCATTCACTGCGAATTCCCGAGGGGGCTGAGCCTTGGGACTCGAAGTATCTCCTCCCCGGCCAGACCTTCGAGGTGACGCTCACCGTGGAGGGCGTTTACGATTACTTCTGCCTGCCGCACGAGATGGCCGGCATGGTCGGACGCATCATCGTCGGCAAGCCAGGCGGTGGACCTGGCACATTGCCGTTCGATTACTTCCGGAGCGGTCCCAGCAAGCACGGCTGGCGCAGCGTGCCCAAAATTGCCCAGGATGCGTTCCCGGGCATTGCCGACATAATGAAGACGGGACGCGTCACGCGGAAGTGAGCGGCGCAAGTCTGCCAACGGTAAGGCGTCCCGAGCCGATTCCCTCCATCGGGACGGCCCCGGAAAACCCGCTCCGCCGAGCACTTGGCGCGCATTTCGCGCCAATATCCCCCCTTGACGCCCCGAACGGCGCAGACGCCTAATGAATGTGTCCGACCAGCCACATAAGGCCGGCGGCAAGCCCCTTCGGGGCCGTTCTTCAACAGGGAGGGACGCACATGTCCGGAACGCGCAAATCGTCGCCCGCGGCAAGCGGGAGCGGCACCATCGACCGTCGCAATTTCATCAAGGGCGTCGCCGCGACGGGAGCCGTCGTCGGGCTCGCGGGATCGGTCCGCGCCGAGACAGTTCCAGCCGGCTCCTTTGTCAAGAAGGCGGCCAAGGCGCGGCCACCCTCGGCGGTGCAGTTGGCAGCGGAGCAAGATGCTCCGGCGGACATGCCGCCGCTCACGACCAGGAAAACCGGCTCGGACTTCATGGTCGACGTCGTCAAGACGCTCGGCATCGACTATCTGGCCGCCTGCCCGGGTTCGACGTTCCGCGCGCTCCAGGAGTCCTTCATCAACTACGGCGGCAACAAGACGCCGGAATGGCTCACCTGCCTCCATGAGGAGGCATCGGTCGGCATGTGCCATGGGTACGCCAAGGTTGCCGGCAAGCCGATGGCGGCGATGGTGCACGGCACCGTCGGTCTCCAGCATGCATCGATGGCGATCTACAACGCCTGGTGCGACCGGGTGCCGATCGTCCTATTCACCGGCAACGCCGGGCCGGTCGAGGAGCGCCGCCCGGGCGTCGAATGGGCCCACAGCGTCCAGGACAACGCCGCGATGGTGCGCGATTTCACCAAATGGGACGACTATCCCTGGTCGTTGCAGCACTTCGCCGAGTCGGCGGTGCGCGCCTACGTTCTCGCCACCACGCCGCCGATGGCGCCGGTGCTGATCACCGCGGACGGAAAGCTTCAGGAAGAGCCACTCGAGTCCGGCGAGGAGGAAAAGCTCACGATCCCACGTCTCACGTCCAACCGCCCGCCGGCGGGCGATCCCAATGCCGTGCGCGAGGCGGCGAAACTTCTGGTTGCGGCGGAGAACCCGGCGATCGTCGCCGATCGCTATGCCCGCTCCCCCGAGGCGATGGCGCTCCTGGTTCAACTCGCCGAGCTGGTCCAGGCGCCGGTGATCGACACCAAGGGACGGATGAACTTCCCCAACAATCATCCGCTCTGCCACAGCGAGCGCCGTGGCGCCGTGTTGTCGCAAGCCGATATGATCCTGGCGCTGGAAGCGGTCGACCCCTACGGGCTGACCCACCGCATGACCGATCAGCTCGAGCGCGCCACGCGTTCGACCGTGAAGCCAAGCGCGAAGTTGGTCACCATCGGTGCGCACGATCTCCTGGTCCATGCCAATTACCAGGACTTCCAGCGCTACAACGCTGCCGAGATCGCCATTGCCGGCGACGCGGTGGCGACGATGCCGACGCTGATCGAATGCGTGAAGGACGAGCTCAGCGACAGCCGCAAGCCGGCGCTGGCCGCTCGCGGTCAGAAGCTCGAGAACGCCTGGAAAGGGCTCGCCAACAAGGCCAGGACGGATGCCTCCCACGGCTGGGAGGGAAGTCCAATCAGCACCGCGCGGCTCTGGATGGAGCTGTGGAATCAGATCAAGAACGAAGATTGGGCGATCGTCTCCGATACCAATCAGTCCGGCAACTGGCCGCACCGGCTGTGGACGATGGACAGGTCCTACCGCTTCAACGGCGGCTCGGGCGGCTCGGGCGTCGGCTATACGTGCGTGGCCTCGGTGGGCGCCGCTCTCGCCCATCGCGACCAGGGCCGGATCTCGATCAGCATCAACGGCGACGGCGACCTGATGATGTCGCCGGGCGTTCTGTGGACCGCTGCGCACCACCGGATTCCGCTCCTCATGCTGGTCCACAACAACCGCTGCTACCACCAGGAAATCATGCATCTTCAGCGGATGGCGAACCGTCACAACCGCAATGTCGAGAATGCGCGGATCGGCACCGAGATCCGCAATCCCGACATCGACTTCGCCAAAGTCGCGCAGGGGTTCGGCGTCTACTCCGCCGGGCCGATCAGCGATCCCAAGGAGCTCGGTCCCGCCCTCCAAAAGGCGATTGCGGTGGTCAAGCGCGGCGAGCCCGCGTTGATCGACGTCGTCACCCAGCCGCGCTGAGGAGAACCAGCCATGGCCGTGAAAATCGCATGCGCACTCGCGTTCTCCGGCGCCCTCTTGTGGGCGGGCGCGGCGCTCGCTGCGGACGACGCGCCGCCGGGCAATGCCCAGACCGGCAAGACGCTGTTCATGAACGACGGGTGCTACGAGTGCCACGGCGTGGGAGCCCAGGGGGCGGCGTCGACGGGACCGCGACTCGGCCCCGATCCGCTGCCGTTCGACGCCTTTCTGCGCCAGCTCCGCACCCCGGCGCAGGAGATGCCGCCCTACGAATCGGCCGTTCTCAGCGATCAGCAAGCGGCCGACATCCACGCCTATCTGGCCACCCTCCCGCCCTCGCCGGACTGGAAATCGCTGCCGCTGCTGAGCGGAAACTAGCCGCGGCGCTATCCCGGAGCAGCGGAACCCGGGCGGCCCGGCGGCGTTGTTTCTCCACAGCCGCCCCGAAATTCGCGGGCGTTCGCGCCCGCTCCCGCCCGTTCCCGAGGCACAGCCGCCCCGAAGCATGGCACAGCCGCCCCAATCCCCGGCCATTCCCGTGCGCGAAGGGCTGCCTTTCCCGCTCGGCGCGTCATGGGACGGCAAGGGTGTCAACTTCGCGGTCTTCTCGGCGAACGCGACCAAGGTCGAGGTCTGCCTGTTCGACCCGGGCGGCACGCGCGAAACCGGCCGGATCGAGCTGCCGGAGTACACCAACGAGGTCTGGCACGGTTACCTGCCGGATATCGGCCCCGGCACCGTCTATGGCTTCCGGGTGCACGGGCCGTACGAGCCCGAAGAAGGGCATCGCTTCAATCCCAACAAGCTTCTCCTCGACCCGTACGCGCGCGCGCACATCGGTGAACTGACATGGAACGACGCCTGCTTCGGCTACACGATCGGCGCGGACGGCGACGACCTCACGTTCGACACCCGCGACAGCGCTCCGTTCGTGCCCAAGTGCGTGGTCGTGAATTCCAATTTCGACTGGCACAAAGAGGCGACGCGCCGTTATGTGCCATGGGAGCAGACGATCGTCTACGAAACCCATGTGCGCGGCTTCACCAAGCGGCATCCCGCCGTGCCGGAGAGCGAGCGCGGAACCTTCGCCGGGCTCGCCGTCAAGAACGTGATCGATTACGTCAAGTCGCTGGGCGTCACGTCGGTCGAGCTGATGCCGGTCCACACCTTCATCAACGACAGTTATCTGCTCGACAAGGGCCTGACCAACTACTGGGGCTACAACAGCATCGGTTTCTTCGCGCCCGATCCACGCTATGCCGCGCGACCCGAGCGCGGGCTTGCCGAATTCAAGGAAATGGTGGCGCGCTTCCACGACGCCGGCCTCGAGATCATCCTCGACGTCGTCTACAACCACACCGCCGAGGGCAACGAGCGCGGGCCGACGCTCTCGTTCAAGGGCATCGACAACGCCTCCTACTACAGACTGGTCCCCGATCAGAAACGTCGCTACATCAACGACACCGGCACCGGCAACACGCTCAACACCAGCCATGTGCGCGTCCTGCAGATGGTGACGGACAGCCTGCGCTACTGGGTGGAGGAGATGCACGTCGACGGCTTCCGCTTCGATCTCGGCACGATCCTGGCGCGCGAACCCAACGGCTTCGACAACCAGAGCAGCTTCCTCAAGGCGTGTTGCCAGGATCCCGTCCTCGGTGCCGTCAAGCTCGTCGCCGAGCCATGGGATCTCGGGCCCGGCGGTTATCAAGTCGGCGGCTTCCCGCCGGGCTGGGCCGAGTGGAACGACAAATTCCGCGATACGGTGCGCGATTACTGGCGCGGAAAGGCGTCCGCGGCGGCGCTCGCGCCGCGGCTCACCGCCTCGGGCGATCTCTTCAATCATCATGGCCGGCGGCCGTGGGCGTGCGTCAACTTCATCACCGCCCACGATGGCTTCACGCTCAACGATCTCGTGACCTACGACGACAAGCACAACGAGGCGAACGGCGAGGGCAACAACGACGGGAACGCGAACAACCGCTCGTGGAACTGCGGCACTGAAGGGCCGACCGACGATCCGGAGATCAAGCGGCTGCGCGAGCGGCAGATACGCAATCTGCTGGCAACGCTGCTTCTCTCCCAGGGAACGCCTATGGTTCTCGCCGGCGATGAGTTCGGCCGGACGCAGCAGGGCAACAACAACGCCTATTGCCAGGACAACGAGATCAGTTGGCTCGACTGGGATCTCCACGAGAAGGGTCAGGCGCTGATCCGCTTCGTTCAAAAGCTGACCTCGCTGCGTCACCGTTACCCGATCCTGCGCCGCGCCCGCTTCCTGACCGGGGAGTACAACGAGGAGCTCGGCGTCAAGGACGTCACCTGGATCAACGCCAACGGCTCCGAGATGCCGGCCGAAGACTGGAGCGACGGCAACATGCATTGCTTCGGCATGCTGATGGACGGCCGCGCCCAGACCACCGGAATCCGTCGGCGCGGCCAGGAGGTGACGCTGCTGATGATCATCAACGCCCATTTCGATCTGGTGGAGTTCCAGCTTCCGGAGACCGTCGGCGGCAGCCGATGGTCGCTGCTGATCGACACCAACTTGCCCGACGAGGCGGCGACGCACGTCTTCAAGACCGGCGACGCCTACGCCATCACCGCGCGATCCCTGCTCCTGTTCGAGCTGCAGACCGACGCGGCGTAGCGACCGGCGCGGGGCGCCCTTTTTTCAGGAGGCCTTCCGTTGCTGGATATCGCCGAACCGTGCCTCTGCCGTAGGAACGCCGTATCCGAAGAAGGGTTGTGCAAAGGTGGCACCGGGCAGGTGCGGAGCACGGGCACGCTTTCACCGAGCCGCACGGGGACGAACCAAGGAGCATGCCGATGACGATACGCAACCTCGACAGGTCCGAGTGGCAAGAGTTCTGCGACACCGTGACCAAAAGCCTCATCGGCCGAAAAGCCGAGATCGAAATCGATTCTCTCGCGCTCGGCAACCAGACCGCGGCGCGGTCGTTGCCGCTGTACGGCATTGCCTACGATCCCAAGGAGGATATTCTCGAAATCGCCCTCGAAGGACTGGACCACATGATTCACAAGCCTCGTAAACTTTTTGCGGATATGGGGCCGGCCGGACTGTTAACTTTGGGAATCATCGACGACGACGGCGCCCGGCAGATCGTCAAGCTGCACGATCCCCTGATGCTGCCACCGTCGGAGCAGCAAGCCGGACACGGAGCGCGGTCCTGAGCCCCGGCTTCATCGCGCCACCGACGGGATGCCGCGCCTCCCCGCTTTTGCGATAACGCGGGGAGGAAAATCGAAGATCGGCGCGTGACGCGGAGGATGATCGTGAAACGGCATCGATTCGGCTCTGCGACGCGCGACGTAGCGGCGATCGGCCAGGGAACCTGGTACATCGAGAACGGCGACCGCACCGCCGCCGTGAGTGCCCTGCGCCGCGGCATCGATCTCGGCATGACTCACATCGACACCGCCGAGATGTACGGGTCCGGCGTCGCCGAGGAGATCGTCGGGGAAGGCATCGAAGGCCGCCGCGACGACGTTTTCCTGGTGTCGAAGGTGCTTCCGGAAAATGCGTCGCGGACCGGGACGCTCTCCGCTTGCGAGCGGTCTCTGGTGCGGCTCGGCACCGATCGCCTGGATTGCTACCTGCTCCACTGGCGCGGCTCGCATCCGCTGGAGGGAACCGTGGCGGCGTTCGAGCAGCTCGTCCGCGACGGAAAGATTCGCTCCTGGGGCGTCAGCAACTTCGACATCGCCGACCTCGAAGAGACGCGGCGGATCGCCGGGGCGGATCGCATCGCTTGCAATCAGGTGCTCTATCATCTGAGGGAGCGCGCGATCGAGCATGCGGTCCTGCCGTGGTGCGAAAGGCATCGTGTCACCGTGGTCGCCTACAGCCCGTTCGGCCACGACCGCTTTCCCGGGCCGCGCACAGCGGGTGGCCGCGCGCTCGGACGCATCGCCGCGGATCACGGGGCAACGCCGCGCCAGATTGCGCTGGCGTTTCTCGTCCGTCGCCCGTCCCTCTTCGCGATTCCCAAGGCGTCGAACGTCGAGCATGCGGCGGAGAACGCCGGCGCCGGCGATATTCGTCTGAACGAGGCCGATCTGGCGCGGATCGACGAGGCGTTCCCCGTCGGGCTGCACCCGCGCGCGTTGCCGATGATCTGAGCCCCTTCCGGTGCCGCCAAACCTCCTTAGCTCTTTTTGACAGCAGCCTTATCGAGCGCGGCGCGCAGTCCTTTGGCCAGCTTTTGCGCGTCGTCATTCGCCCAGAAGTGCATGAAGAAAACGCGGGGCTGCTCATCGAGCATATGGCTGTGCAGCGCGGTGATCTCGATGCCGTTCTCTCGCATTGCCCTGATGACCGGATTGACCTCCTTGGCGAGCAGGACAAAGTCGCCCGTAATCGCCGCTTTGCCGCCGCCGGTCGGTTGGAAGTTAATGCCTATCGCCGAGCCCATCGCTTCCGGCACTTCCATTCCGCCATCTTTGATCGAGGCCGCGCGGGGAATGCTGAACTGGTAGATGCCGCCATTTGCCTTACCCTTGTAACGCATGAGCTTGTCGATGGCCGCCGTATCGAGCTCGATCTGCTGGACGGCTTGCGGCTGTGGATTACTGGAAGTGGCATCCTCCATCGGCGTCTTGCTCAACGCCAGGCCGGCATGAATGGCTGTGGCGAGTTTAACAGCGTCGCCCTGCCCGAAGACGTGCATGTAGAGCGTCATCGGCTCCGCTCGCAGCAGGTGATTGTGCAACGCGGTGATCTCGATCCCGCTTTCTTCAAGCTTTTTCATGACTGGGTTTACCTCGTCCTGGGTCAGGACGACGTCACCCATAACCATCGCTTGATTTCCCATTGGCTCGAACGCCACCCAGCCTCCGAGGGCGAAACCTGGCTTCAACGCTACGCCATCGAGGGACACCTTTAGATCGGTTCGGGGCAGAGCAACTCTGTAGACGCCGCCGGATTGTTGGGAACCTTCCTTGCCCAGGGCCTTTCCGACCCGACTCCAGTCGGGATCGGCGGCGAACGAAGGGGTGGCCAAAGTTGCAGCAGCAATTAGAACCGTCAGGCGGATCGCTAGTGACATTACTGACATCGGAGCCTCCTCCAGTTTGAGAAAGTGCGGCGAGTTGATCAGTGCCCGTTACATCTTGCACTCAGGCCGGTTCAGGTCGCGCTCACGCGCGGCTGGCTGCGACTTGCTCTTGAGTTCGACACCATGCGTAGAGCGCGTCATAGACGACCATGCCCTGCGCGAGCATCGCATGATCGTCGGTGAAGTTGATCTTGAGCCCCTGGGAGATGGCGAGCAGGCCGTGAGACTGCGGCGTCAGATCGGGACGGCCCGTGTCAGCGCCGCGGACGATCAAAGCGAGGCGATCGAGCGCCCGATCCGAGATGCCATAGACACGGATGAATGCGTCGAAGGTGCAGTACTCGTCGTGGTGACCGAACTCGACGTTCGGGACATCGTATGGCGTCGCACCGCTGTTCTTGGCGGTTTCCGCAACACGCGGGGCAGGCACATAGATGAACTCCGCTTTTGCATCGATGAAACGATGGATGAGCCAAGGGCAAGCGATGCGATCGATCGTGGGCCGCTCGCGCGTCACCCACTTGCTCGGCGCGGTGCCGATACGCCGAAGCGTCGGCAGCCCTTGCTCGCGCCAGGTTGCGAAGCCGCCTTCCAGGTAACTGGCGTCAATGCCAGCAGCGGCGAGCGTGGCAGCAACGCCCTGGCTTACGTGCTGTCCGCGGGCGCAGTAGACGATGACGCGGCGATCGTCCGGGAGTTTCTGCCGCCACTGGTCCACTTGATCCGGGAGATGCCGGATCGCACCGATGATCTGGACATCATCGACGTCGAAGTCGTCGGGCCGCCGCACGTCGATCACGACCGGCGCCGCGGCGGTGCCAATTAGATTATGAAGTTCTTGGGGGGATATTCGCCCTAGAGTTCCGTCCATGCGCTCAACCCTCGAAATCTTCGAGTGATGAGCAGAACTTGGACGGCGGGCCGTCTTGGTTTGCCGGGAGTCTGCTTTTCCCGGCCGTTACCGTCCCAATAACATAAACGGTTCCCAAGAGTCCACTGTCGCCTGCCATCGGACCCGAGCCGCAGGCCTCGACGAAGCGAGCCAGAGCCAATCACCGTTCTCATTGCTCGAACGTCGCACGTTGCCGATGATCCAGGCGGCGCGGACAAATTCGATCCAATAAATAAACGGGTTGAAGCCGACAACAGCCTTCCGAAAAGTTCTCCGTCAGATCACTGCGGCACGAGGCTGCCTCTCCGAATCGGCAGCTTCGGATCGACCGGTTGGCGCGTCAAATGGTGTAACTTGCCGAGAAATAATGATGCCATGGGAGGCCGTCAAATGAGCGCTTCAGAAGCTGCATCCGCCATGAAGACCGCCGCCACGGTCCAGCAGTTGGTCGCGGCAACCAAGGCCGCGGGCATCCATCAAATCGTCGTCCATGGCGATTTGGCCGACGTGCCCTCCATCCGCCTTGCTCCCGGACAGTCCCTGCGCGGTGAAAGCGACGGTTCCCGGATCGCTTTCGCCGCCGGGAGCGACGGTCTTCAGCTTTCTTCGGACAATCGGATACACAATCTCCGCCTTCATGCTTCCCCGGACAGGCGCGCCATCTTCAACGATACCTCCGTCGCGAGCCTGGGGCGGATCGAGCTGCGCGGCGTGACGACAACCGGTCGTGTCCAGATTCTGGCACGCGACAAGGTGCGCGGCGGCCATGTCGACGTGAACGGCCTCGACATCGTGGCCGCCGACGCACGGGGAGAGAAGGAACGGCCGCACGGCTACGGCGTCTACGTCCTGCACGGTGCCTTCACGCTCTGGAACATGCAGTCCGATGACAGCGTGGTCGTCAGCGCGGACCTTATCGGCCTCTCGGCTGGCCGCGACGGCGCACCGGTTCGAGGCAGCGGCATTTTCGTCAGCGGCGCCGGCGACAAGGGCGGCCGCCTCGTCGTGCGGCGCCTGGAGACCGATGCCGTCTACAGCGATGGCGGGATTGCGCCCGGCACGCCGGATCAGATCACCGGCGGCGTCTTCACGGTCTATGGTGCCCATGTCGACGTCGTGCGTAATCGCGGACCCGTCGTGACCTATGGCGTCAACGACATGGTGCTCGACAATTGGGGCGTCGTCGATCGCTGGACCGCCGAGGAGAAGATCACTTCGCACGGCCCGAGCGGGATCGGATTCGTGAACTTCGGTATCGTTCATGAATTGAAGGTCAACGCGCCGATCGAAACCTTCGGCCAGGGCGCACGCGGCTTCAATGTCTACACCGGCACGGTGAACCTTGCGGAGTTCGACCGGGTCATTACCCACGCAGATGGGGCGGTCGGCATCCAGATCAGCCAGCCGATCGGCCGGCTTGTCGTGCGCCGCGGCATCGAGACGTTCGGGGGCACTGGCCCTTCGCTGGTCAAGGGCGTCGTGATCAGCCTTTCCGCCATTGGCCTCAGCGTCAAGCCCGGCGGCTCGGCGCGCGAGATCGAGATCAGCGGCGGCATCAAGACCAACGGTCCTGGCGTGTCTCCGATCGAGCAACATGGCGCGATCGACTCGTTGCGGGTCAGCGGCGGCTTCGTCGCAGCCGGCGGAGGCTTCGACAAAATCTGAGGTGCATCTCAGCACATAATAACTTCAGAGATGGAAACCATGTCCAGCGAGCCAATCCGCGATCCCGTCAAGGACCATCTCCTCACGCCACGGAATTCAGCCTTCATCGTCATCGATTACCAGCCGGTGCGACGGCCCCTCTATCCGGTCATTCGTGCGGCCGATATACTCGCGGCGGGGTCTGAACGATGCGGATGGGGGAATACATGCTTAAGCGCGCAGGGCTTGTTTTCGCGTGGGCATTGATCGCTTGGTCGGCGCCGACGGGCGCCTTCGCGGCCGATCCACCCTTGATCGTCGCCGCCAAGAACGGCGACACCGCAACCGTGAACCGATTGCTCGCGAGCGGCGACAATCCCGACACGCCCGACGAGTACAAGTTCACCGCACTCAACTGGGCGGCCTACAGCGGCCATCTGGCGGCAGCGCGGGCGCTGGTCGAGCATCGCGCAACCGTGGACGCTCACGGCAACGCGAACGGATGGACGCCGCTGATGAACGCCGGCGGCATGGGACATCCCGACGTCGCCGCCTATCTCGTTGCCCACGGTGCCAACGTCAATATAAAAACGCCCCAAGGTTTCACACCGCTGATGTACGCGGCTGCCGGTGGCCACGACGATGTCGTCGTGCTGCTGCTGGACCATGGCGCGGCTATCAATGCCGCCGACGGCGAGAACGAGACGGCGTTCGCCAAAGCCAAGGAGGGAAAACAGGACAAGACCGCTTCGCTGCTGCTCGCGCGCGGTGCCGATCCCACCATTCCGCCGCGCACCGGGCTGGCTCCCAAGTTTCTGTGCAAGGCCGGGGTAGACCTCGATCTGATCGACCCGAATTGGAAATGGGAGAAGGATGCAAAGAGCGGCTCTTATTACTGCTCCGGCGGAACCCACGATCTTTCCGGCGGTACCGGCGAGGTCCTCATGTACACCTTCGAGATCGATGGGACGCAGAGACGCGTCCAGCACGTGTACATCGAAGTGGGAATCTTCGCGACCGAGCTCCCCAAAGAGCGGATCACCGACAAGTTCGCCGGGATACTAAGGAACGTGTTCGCCGCTGCTGGACACGGCGATTCGGCCGGCGCCGCCATTCAAGCCGTCAGCACGTTGTCCGACACCGAGCTCGATATGCCGATCGGGCATCTCACGGCCAAATTCCGTCACGGCGAACACCCCAACTCCTACAACGGGTCGGCCTACACGGTTTGGCTTGACGTAAAATAGCGCCGCCGGCGCCCGTTGATACGCAAGCGACGATCATCTTCCCTGGATACGCTCTAAGGCCTCTTGTCGACCCCCGCTTGGATAAATCCGTCCGCGACGGCGGGCATGAGATTCTTCGCTTGGGTCATGTCTTTTTGCGCGCCGGCGTTGTCGCCTTTGGCGCGCTTCACCAGGCCGCGACCATACAAAACTTGCGCGTTGTCCGGCTGCCTCTTCAAGGCAGCGTTGTAATCCGCAAGAGCCGCATCGTAGTTCTTCATTTTCAGAAAAACGAAAGCACGGCCGTTAAGAGCGGCTGCATCGTCGGGCTGATTGCGGATGCTTTCGGAGTAGTCGGCAATCGCGTGCGGAGAGTCGCCGCTGTAAAAATAGGCCATCGCGCGGAGCTTCAATATATCCTTGCTGTCGCTTCCGTACTGCATGGTTGCCGTAAAGTCCGGGACCGCCTTAGCGTATTCTCCCGCGCGGAGATAGGCGATTCCGCGCAAACCGTAAAGAGTTCCGAGAAACTCCGGCTTTTCTTCACCGCTGGCGATCATTTTCGTGCAGGCCGGAATGCCGATGCTGGGATTATCGTTTTGACAAGCGGCCAGATCGGCATCGTCGGCGAATGCTACACCCGACAGCGTCACCAGCATGATCACGCCCAGACGAAAGCGGCTGGATATCTTCCCCAAGCCGATCGCCAATCCATCGGGATCGATTATATAAAACGTCGAAATACGCTTCAGATTTCGCGCTCTTGTAAGGCTCATCCGCTTCGCTCCCGTGTTTCCGGCATGCGCTTCGCCGGGCGGCGGCGCGCCCTTTCATTTCCCGGCGTTGATCTGCTGGAGCGCATCGCGCTTCCACAGCTCCCACGCCCGTGTGTGGATCTGCTCGATCACGGCCATCGCCTTGGTGCCTTCGTCCTTGTTGAGGAACGTGATCGGGCCGCCGATGCCGATGGCCTGCAATTCCAGGCGGGCGTTGGTTTCCGTATAGACGGCGCGAAACACCGCCATCGGCAGGCTGGATGCGACCACGACGTCGCCATGGCCGCGCATCAGCGCGACGTTCTTGTCGGCCAGGGTGGCGGCAAGCGCCTTGCCCAGGGTGCCGTTGCTGATGAGCATGTTGGTCGAATTCCCGCCCGCCTTGCGAATCTCGAACACCGGCACGCCGGGCGATAGGAACGACGCCATGTGGTACATGGGCTGCAACGCCACCGTCGAGTCGCCGAAGGGGATCACCGCCGGCGAGTGGGAGTGGACGATCGCCATCACGTCCGGCCGCGCGCGATAAATCTCGCCGTGCAGGAACCGTTCCAGGAAATGGGTGAAGTTCGCCGGTGCGCCGATCGGCTTGCCGTCGAAGTCGTAGGTGACGATGTCCGCCGAGGTGACGAGAGCGGGCGCCAGATTGCGTCCCATCAGGAAATGGTTGGGATCGCGCGGGTCGCGCACGCTGACGTGCCCATAGGCGTCGAGCACCTGCTGGTTCGCCAGCACCCGGTTGGCGACGACCAGGTCCTCGACGGTCGCATCGAGGGATGCCGCCGGAGCTTTCTGCTGCGCCCAGGCAGGCGTCGCGAACGCGCCTGCCGCGAGCAGAATGGCGAGAATGGCTAATCGTGCGCGGACAAAACCGAACATACACGCCTCCCCTTTTGACTGCGCGCCGGACCAGTCCGAACCGGCGTCGCGGAGCTTGGACGTATGTGCTGCAACGCCGGCTTTGCCGACGCGTCTCCCAATGGCGAATCCATAGCATAGGTGGCCTGCGTCGGCGACTCCCGCCGGAATTTCAAGCCGCCCTCTCCGCATATTACCCCGGCGCGAGCGCCCTCCCCTCGAAGCCACACCCCATGCCAAATTCACCGTGACGCCGACCTGTAACGGCCACGCCTCTCTCGTGTAACGGCCCCTCCCTAATTTCCCCGCGCGGCTCGGGGGAATTCGCGCCAGGGCTGCTTCATCGAAAACGAGAGGTGCAGAATGTCGCTCACGCATGCCGTCAAGAGAACCTTGAGGCATACCCTTCTTTGCTCGGTCATGACCGGTGCAATCTTCCTCGCGGCCAATCCCGGTTTCGCTCAGACGGCGTCGCAGATGGACCGTCTCGAGCAGCAGATCCGCGATCTTCAGCAGCAGCTTCAGGGCATGCGCGCGGAGGTCACCACGACCCAGCAGCAGGTCCAGAAGTCCCAGGACGACATGAAGAAGGTCCAGACGGACGTTGCCGGCGCGCCCAAGGTGACGTTCGCGAACGGCCGCCCCGGCTGGGTTTCCGCCGATGGCCGGAACAGCGTCCAGCTCACCGGCCGCCTGCACATGGATTTCGGCGATTATCTGAGCGTGAAACGCTCGGGTTCCAACCAGTCGCTGCAGGACGGCGTCAACGCCCGCCGCGCCCGCCTCGGCGTGCTCGGCAAGGTGGCCGGCGACTGGGGCTACGGACTCATCCTCGACTTCGGCGGCACGACGGATTCGACGCCGTCCTCGTCGATCATCGAGAACGCCTACATCAGCTACAACGGCTTTCGTCCGGTCGGCATCGACTTCGGCTACATCGACGTGCCGTGGACGCTCGACGAGGCGACCAGCTCGAACGACATCATGTTCCTCGAGCGCGCCACGCCCGGCGTGGTCGCAACCGCGTTCGGCACCGGCGACAACCGCGCGGCGCTCGGCATCCACTCGAACGACGACCGTTACTGGGCCGGCTTCTATCTGACGGGCCCAACCTCGGGTGCGTCGCACAGCGGCTCGAACATGTCGCAGCTTGCCGAGGCCGCCCGGTTCACCTACCAGGTGTACCAGGGCAGTGACATGTCGTTGCACCTCGGTCTCGACGGCACCTACCTGAGCAATCCGCGCAACGGTGCCGCCCATCAGGTGACGTTGAGCGACCGCCCCGAGCTCCGCGTCGACCCGACCCAGTTCCTCACCACCGGCACGGTCAATGCCAACAGCGGCACTGTCGGCGGTATCGAGGCGGCGGCGGCGTATCGGAACGTCTTCGCCCAGGGCGAGTACTACCACTATTCGATCGACCAGTTCGCCACCTCGGCCACCGCGCCGTCGCCGACCCTCGGCTTCGACGGCGCGTACATCCAGGCGAGCTACTCGATCGGCGGCAAGCGGAAGTACAATCCGGGCTCCGGCGCCTACTCCGGCGTCATCCCGGATCACCCGATGGACTCCTCGTTCTCCAACTGGGGCGCGCTCGAGTTCGCGGCCCGCTACAGCTACACCGATCTCAACGACAACGTCGCCAGCGGGTCGTCGCAGGCGAGCACGGGAGGTGTGTTCGGTGGCAAGCAACAGGGCTATACCCTCGGCATCAACTGGTACCCGAACACCAACGTCCGCTTCATGCTCGACTACATCCATGAGGATGTGGACAAGCTCGCGTCGGACGGCGTGACGCCGAACAACGCGCACCTCGACGCCATCGCGGCGCGCGCCCAGTTCGCGTTCTAACCCTCCACCCCCGGCAACGGCGGCACGAACGACCTCGTGCCGCCGTTTTCTTTGAACTGTCCAGCCGCGGTCGGGAACCGACCGGCGCCGCTGCCGTTCCGGATACAAGGAGCGACGAAAGCGCCCCGATCCGATACGGGCCACGCCGGGCGGTGGAAGGCGGCACCTTGACCGTGAGGGGCAGCGGCAGAGACCTCAGCGTGACCGATGAGAAGGGCGGCACCGCGCGCGTGACGATTCCCGACGTCTATCAGAGCAACGGCGTCATTCTCGTCTGCTCATGCCGAAGTAAGACGCGTTTCGCGTTGCGCCGGGCGGGCGGCACCCAGTCGGCCGCCGATCCGCCCGGTGTCTCGCCAGGAAACCGAACCCCTTCGTCGGACGTTTATCAAGTGCCGCGGACGCCGGGCGGTCGAGCTTTGCCGGCATGCCGCATACCCCAGTTCCGATGCTCACGGGGATGGGAGGGAACATGGCATCGAGAGTGCGCCAGTCGGGCCGGAATGAAGCGGGATCGAGCGAATCGTTCCGTCGCGATCGCGTTTACCGTCATTCCGTTCTGGTCCGCGCCACGCACTGGATCAATCTCGTCTGCATGACCGTGCTTCTGATGAGCGGTCTTCAGATATTCAACGCCCATCCCGCCCTCTACTGGGGCGACCGGTCCGATTTCGACAGTCCCATCCTGGCGATCGGCGCGGAGCGCGATGCTGCGGGCCAAGGTGCCGGCGTAACCACCGTGCTCGGCCGGACGTTCGACACCACGGGCGTCCTCGGCCTTTCGGGCGGAGCCGACATCCAAGAGCCGCGCGCGTTTCCCGCCTGGGCGACGTTGCCCAGCAGCCAATGGCTTGCGATGGGGCGCCGCTGGCATTTCTTTTTCGCCTGGATCTTCGTTGTCAACGGCGCGGCCTATCTCCTTTATGGATTGGCGCGCGGCCACTTCCGTCGCGATTTTCTTCCATCGGGATGGGATCTCCGACACATCGGCCGGTCGGTCTGGGATCATCTGAGATTGCGCTTTCCCAGGGGCGAAGAGGCGAAACGCTACAACGTCCTCCAGAAGATCACCTACCTCGCGGTCGTGTTTGTGCTGGTGCCGCTGATCGTCCTGGCCGGACTCAGCATGTCGCCGCGGATCGATGCCGGGTTCCCGTGGCTCCCCGCCCTGTTCGGCGGCCGGCAATCCGCGCGGACGGTTCACTTCGTCTGCGCATTCGCCCTGCTCGGCTTTGTCGCGGTCCACATCGTCATGGTCCTGCTCTCCGGCGTCTGGAACAACATGCGCGCGATGATCACCGGCTGGTACGATCTCGGCGATCCGGGAGGCGACCGTGGATGATTCGCGGCGCCTCGCCCGCCGCCGCTTTCTCGGCGGCGCCGCAAGCGGCGTGGCCGCGCTGCTGCTGGGCGGCTGCGACAAGCTATCGGAGAGCGCACCGTTCGTGCGCGTGCTCGACAGCGCCGAGGCGGTTTCGAAATACGTTCAGCGGGCGATAACCGGGCGACAGGCGACGGCCGCGGAATTTACCGAGGCCGATCTCTCGCCGGCATTCCGCAGCAACGGCACGCACGATCCGGACGATGCCGGTTATCAGGCGCTGGCGCGGAACGGCTTCGCCGATTGGCGCCTCGACGTCGGCGGCCTCGTCGAGCGGCCGACGCAATTCTCGCTCGCCGAGCTTCGGGCGCTCCCCTCGCGCACCCAAATCACGCGCCACGACTGCGTTGAAGGCTGGAGTTGCATCGGCAAATGGAAGGGCGTTCGCCTGTCGGCCGTGTTCGACCAGGTGGGTGTCCGCTCCGGGGCGCGCTACGCGATGTTCTTCTGCGCCGATCCGATGGATCCATTCGGCAACAAGTATTACGAGAGCGCCGACCTCGAGGATGCCTATCATCCGCAGACGATACTGGCCTATGAGATGAACGACCGGACGCTGCCGATCCCCTATGGCGCGCCGCTCCGGCTCCGCAACGAGCGTCAGCTCGGCTACAAGATGGCGAAGTACATCATGCGCATCGAACTCGTCGACAGCTTCGCGCGCATCGGCGGCGGCCGCGGCGGCTATTGGGAAGACCAGGGCTACGAGCGCTACGCCGGAATTTAGGCGTTCCGAACGCCCTTCGATCGGAAGGATTATTAGGTAGTTCCACGCAGCCGAAGCGGCCTCCAAGCCTCTCGGAAAGCTCGGTTTTAGGCCCTCGCGTCCGTTCGCCGCCGCGTTGCCGCGTTTCATAAAAAGGCGCAGGATGCGCGCCGCGCCCGGAGCGCCCGCGGATTATCGGATGCAGCTCCCCCTGCGGTACTCAGTCGTTGCGGCGCCGTGCGGTGAAGCAGCCTTGCGCGGTAACGCTTCGATAGCGAAGGGATAATCGGGAGCAGTCCCAAGAATTTGCGACGATTCGGCGACGGTTTTTCCATTCCCTGGAGTGAAAGTACGATATGCCCGCGATCTCCCCCTCGAAGAAGGCCTTTCTCCGACGCAAGCCCTTGCTGCTGCTCGGGCTGGTGCTGGCCATCGGCATCGCGGCCTTTTATCTGTGGCCGTCGTCCAATCGATCGAAAGCGAGAACGGCCGCGGCTCAACCCGTTATCGTGGCGGATGTCGTCGCCAAGCCGATGCCGGTCGACATCACCACGATCGGCCATGTCGAAACCATCGCCAGCGTCGCCGTGCGCTCGCGCGTCGACGGTCAGATTGCGAAAGTGCTGGTCGGCGACGGGCAAGAGGTCAAGGCCGGCGACGTGCTGTTCCAGCTCGACGACCGCCAGGCCCAGGCGCTCCTCGCGCAGGCCCAGGGCAATCTCATCAAGGACCGTGCCCAGCTTAAATACGCCAAGCAGGAGGCCGAGCGCCTCACCTCCCTCGCCCGCAAGAACGCGGTGTCGCAGTCGCAGTCGGAGCAGTCGGAAGCCAACGCAGGCGCGCTCGAAGGCACCGTCAAGGCGGACGAAGCGCAGGTGGCCAACCTCCAAGCGCAACTCTCGTACACGGTGATCCACGCGCCG
>Ga0070714_100001232_pt1 | contig 18451 bp, 11 predicted proteins | sample LARL83metaG_FD_65450 | JGI IMG/M metagenome (GOLD analysis project Ga0070714, IMG submission 65450) | Corn, switchgrass and miscanthus rhizosphere microbial communities from Kellogg Biological Station, Michigan, USA - LAR L8-3 metaG | ecosystem: Host-associated > Plants > Roots > Rhizosphere ... | reverse complement strand
TCGGGGTTGATGGTGGCGAGAAGGTTATCGAGCAGAGCTCTGCCGTGTTTCGCTAGGAAGTAGGCGCCGGCGAATTCGCGCTCCTGCAGAGTCTTGTCGGGATAAAGAGCGTTGCTGAGCAGGCGGGCGTGGCGCTCGGCGACTTCGCTCTGGCGGAGTTCGGCGCGAGCGGCACGGGAGCGAAGGGATTCCAACTGGTGCAGCATTTTGGCTTCGGCATTCTTGGCCGAGTCAATCAATGTTTTGTCCAGACGCTCAAGCGACTCCGTGATCGCAGCCATCGAACGCGTGACGCTGGCCTGCGCCTGCTCGAAAGAGGTCTGGAGTTTTGCGTCGAGAAGATTCGAACCGATGCGCTCGCGAAGGGCTTCGTGGCCCTGAAACAAGTCTGGGAATCCCAGCTTGTACTTCTCAAGTAATGCTTGAGGCTTTGGCTCGATCAGCGTGGCAGAGAAGCGCGGAAGAATCGGCGTAACGCGTCCGGCCAGCGCCTGGTAAACGGCGCCGACTTGGGCAAAGTACGCGACTTCGGCTGCTCCGCCAACATAGGCGAGCGTGGGAAGGAAGTAGTCCTGCACAACCGGACGCAATAGGACGTTGGGGCTGAATACCTGCGGCGAATTCTGCGTCATCTGCAGTAGTTCAGATTTTGTGATCTGGTCCTTGCCGATCTGGAAGTGCTCGGGCGAGTTCATGTGCAGCGGAATGCGCGAGCCGTCGCGAATCACAAAAAGCGGCGTCGACGCTTCAGTAATGCGAACTTGCTGGTGATACTCCACCGCTTGAAGTTCCCGGTCGCGCTGCAGTAGCGCTTGATTAAGTTCCGCAGCACGCTCGATGACTTCTCGGTAGAGCGGGGCGGCGATGGCGTCGAGCTCAGGATCCGATGCGTCGAGGACGATGACGCCATGATCAGCAAAGATGCGGGCGAATAGCTTCGCGAAAGCTACGCCGAAGTTTTCGTCCGGGCGGTAACACTCGGCGAGCAACGCCGAAATTTCGCATTCCCCGAGCAGTTCTTTGGCGCGTGCAGTCAGTTGTCTGATTTCAGGACCGAAGCGAATGTTTCCAACCGGCGCGTCTTCCCCGTCGTGAGCCGAGCTGGTCAGCTTCTCGAGATTGCCTTCCGCCCCCGGCAGATGAACCTGGTTCACCTCTTCGAGATCGTGGTCTTCGGTGGCGAGCCAGAAAATGGGGACGCAATCGATCCCGAGTTTCTTCGCCTCGGCGGCATATTTCACCGCTGTTAAGGCCTTGTAAATCGAAAAGACTGGCCCTCCGAAAAGTCCCACTTGCTGGCCGGTCATGAGGGCCAGTGCTCCGGAACGAAACGCTGCAATATTTTCCAACGTGCGCGGCGAGGCCCCGAAGGACTTGTTTTGCCGCTCGAGAATGTTGGCAATGCGCGCGCGACGGTCAGCGGGGTATTGAACGCGTTTCGATTCGTCTACAGCCCATTCGAGAAAATGTGCGGAATGCGGATAAAAAGGCTGAACGGATGGGGCGTGGTCGAGATAGTCGAGAAAAAGGCGCGTAGCGTGCGGGACCTGGCGGAATGGAAAACAGTGGGAGGTCAACGCAAAATTCCTCGGACGACTTGTAGTTCACAGGTCAGCATGCAGTTGTCAGTAGCCAGTTCTCAGTTGTCGGTTCCCACTCGAGCCCGCCGAATACTCCACGCCAGATTCCGACGTCCCGCTGGTGAAAGCGCGGGACTTCGGAATGACGACTTCGGAGATAGTCACAATGAAGAAATACCCGCTCTTTCGATCAGATGACGAAACCCTCGTCAGGATGCAAAGATAATAGGTAAGCACCCGTACCTTAACGATCTTGTCAGGAGTTTCGCTTGGGCGCAAATGAGGCACCGGTCACGCTGCAGGGGAAATATGTGCGCCTGGAGCCGCTGCGCCCGGAGCACGCGCCCCAGCTATGGGAGATCGCGAAAAACCACCTGCACGAATTGTTCCGGTGGATTCCCTACCGACTGGAGTCGCTCGAAGATTTTCGCGTGTTCAATAAACATGTGCTGGAGGAACAAAAGCGCGGGCTGACCGTGCCATTCGCCACGTTTGAGCGCAAGTCGGGGCACATCGCCGGCACAACCCGCTTCATGAATATGGACCTCGCGAACCGCAAGGTGGAAATCGGGTCGACGTGGATCGCGCCGCCGTGGCAGCGGACGGTGGTCAACACGGAGGCGAAGTATCTAATGCTGCAGCATGCGTTCGACGCGTGGAAGTGCCTGCGGGTGGAGTTGAAGACGGATGCGCTCAACCACCGCTCCCGCGCGGCGATCCTGCGACTCGGCGCCAAGGAAGAAGGCACGCTGCGTAAGCACATGGTCACGTGGGATGGGCGGCAGCGCGATTCGGTGTACTTCAGCATCCTCGATACTGAGTGGGCGGATGTGAGGGCACGGCTGGAACGAAAGATGGAAAAGCGATGATCGAAGTAGCCCGGCTGTTTCAGGCGATTCTGGCGCCCGCGATCTTTGTCTCGGCGACCGGCCTGCTGATCCTGTCGATCAATGTGCGGCTGATGGGCATGGTGACGCGACTGCGGCAGTATGTCCATGCCAAGCACGACGCAGCGAAGAATGGGCGACTGCAGGAAGCCGAGGCGTATACCGAGCAGATCCAATCCATCGAGAAGCGGGCGGAATTGATCCGTAGAAGCTTTCTTTTGGTGCTGGTGTCATTGGCGACGACACTGGCGGCGTGTCTGCTCTTGGGGTTGGGGCTCTACTGGACGGAAGCCGCCGTGGGCGCGGCAATCGTGTTTGTGATCGGATTGGTTTGCTTGTTGATCGGGTCGATTTATTACCTGCGCGAAGTGATGGTAGCGCTCAGTTCGGTGCAGCAGGAGGGGCGAGATGAGCGGTTCATGGATTTAGGGACTCCACCAGAGATCAGAAACAGGGACGCGATCTGAGGGTACCGTCCCCATTCGACTCGCTTTCGCTCGCTCAGGGCAGGCTCTTCGGGACTCGCGTGTCCTCGATTGCATTCCCGGCACTGCCGTGCCGGGCTTTCCTATACCGCGTCTGCGGCGCTGGTACGAACTAGAAATCACAAGGATGTTTTCGTGCCGAGGTGCGCAATAGGTGTCAGAACGTAACCAGCAACGTTTGACGCTCGGGTACTCGCGTGAGATAGTAAAACGTTTTCATGGTTCTTTAATATTTCAGGAGCTACAGCTTTCATGCGATTGATTCCCCGGGAACAGAAGTTCTTCACGATGTTTGCCCAGGTGGCCGCAAATCTGACCGAGGGAGCTATCCTGCTGCAAGATATTCTGAAGAACCCTTCGGGCGATCCGGGACGCATCGGACAACTGCAGGAAATTGAGCATCGCGGGGACGAGATGACGCACACCGTCATCCGCATGCTGAACCAGACGTTCATCACGCCGTTCGATCGCGAGGACATTCACCGTCTGAGTTCCTCGCTCGACGATGTGCTCGATTTCGTGAATGCGGCGGCGGTTCGCATGACGCTGTACCGCATCGAGAATCCCACTCAGGTTGCTGCGGATCTGGCGGGTTTAATCGTGCGTCAATCGCAAGAACTGTCGAAGGCTGTGTCTTTGCTCGACGACAATCAGCAACTGCTCGAGCATTGCGTTGAGGTCAACCGCCTGGAGAACGAAGCGGACCGGGTGAGCCGGAGAGCGATCGCCGAACTGTTCGAACGTGAAAAAGATCCGATCCAGCTGATCAAGATGAAAGAGCTGTACGAAGTCCTGGAAACCGCAACCGACAAAGCCGAAGACGCCGCCAACGTGCTCGAGGCGGTGGCGCTGAAAAGTGCATAACCTTTGTTTCAGCGGGCAGAAGTGCCCGCTCCACACACCCACACGAGAGGCTGCTGACGAGTGAATACGGGCCTGCTGCTGCTCCTGATCACCGTTGTAACCGCACTGGTTTTTGATTTTCTGAATGGGTTTCATGATGCTGCCAACAGCATTGCCACCGTCGTGTCGACGCGTGTGCTGTCGCCGAAGCTGGCGGTTGCATGGGCGGCGTTCTTCAATTTTGTTGCGGCATTCGTGCTTGGGACCGCCGTGGCGCACACCATCGGCAAGGGCATGATCCGTTTGGATGACGTGACCCAATATGTGGTGATCGCGGGACTTGTCGGCGCTATTGTTTGGGACCTGCTGACGTGGTGGTGGGGGCTGCCCACTTCTTCCTCGCACGCGTTGATTGGTGGATACGCAGGCGCCGCGATGGCGCGGGCTGGATTGAATAATGGATGGGCCACCGCGCACACGGTCATCATTCCGCAGGGCTGGACGAAGACGCTGATTTTTATCGTGGTGGCCCCGGTGATGGGCCTGACCCTTGCGCTTGTTTTCAGCATTGCGGGCTACTGGTTGTTGCGGAAGAAAACGCCGCAGGGCGTCGACAAATGGTTCCGCAAGCTGCAACTGCTCTCCGCAGCCGCCTACAGCCTGGGCCATGGTGGCAACGACGCGCAGAAAACGATGGGCATTGTTGCCGGCGCGCTTTATACAGCCGGGTTCATTACCAAGACAGAGATGGCGACGAACTGGGGGCGATTCCACTACTGGATCATTCTCGCCGCGAATGGTGCGATTGCCGCGGGCACGTACTTCGGCGGGTGGCGGATCGTGCACACCATGGGATCGAAGATCACCAAGCTGAAACCCTTCGGCGGGTTCTGCGCGGAGAGCGCCGGAGCATTGACATTGTTTGGCACTGCGCTGGCTGGGATTCCCGTGAGCACCACTCACACGATTACTGGCGCGATTGTCGGAGTGGGCGCGGTGCACCGGCTATCGGCAGTGCGGTGGGGCGTCGCGCGACGGATTGTTTGGGCATGGATTCTTACCATACCGGCATCCGCGGCTGTGGCAGGCGTGGTGTTCTGGGCGATTCGGTTGTTCAATCGTGGGGCGTGACCGCATTCGAGCCGTGAGCGCCGAGCGATGAGCTGTGATCTATGCCTAGCAGCTACTACTGACGTAACCTAGCAAACGAAGTCCTTTCTCCAACTACTCAGACGAAGATTCTGAAGTTGCAATTGTCCCTTGATGGTAGAGAACGCACCAGCCTTCGCTCGTCTTTTGCCAAACCGTTGATCGGCGGGTGAGACGTTCGCCTTGACGCAGAGTGTAGGTCAACAGATAAACGTCGGGGCCGAGTTGGCGAACAGCGTGATCGGAAGTTTGCCATCCGGCTGAAGTGGCGTTCACCGGTGGGTTCTTGAGTAGCAACTCCAGGATAAACTCTCTGCTATAGCGCCGGCCGGAGGCACCTATCTCCCAATAGTCCTGCACCATTCTTTTTTCGAAATCAGGGCGAGTCAGGCCGAAATCCTTGGTGTGAAAAATCGGCTCCAGTGGTAGGAGTTCGTGCAGGATTGGGAGCAACTGAGGATTGGTTTGAGTGAATGGCCCAGGCATGAGGCATTGTACGTTGCGCAGTTGCGCCAAGCGTCTGCAGTCCACTGCGCACCCAGCGTTTCTCAAGTTGGCCGTCCCTCCAGGACCAGTCTTCGGTTCTGAGTGCGCCCAGGACTTCCGTCCTGGGCTAAGCTGGGCCGCTCCTTCGGAGCTAACAGGGAAAGAGCTTCTTGGAAACCATTCGGTATCCTGAGCAGGCTCGGCAGGATCAAGATGTTTGCTGCCGGTTGGTACAATTTCAGCATGCGCTCACGACCGCCATTTACCACAGTTCCGGATGCCATTGAGGAAATCCGTGCGGGACGGATGATCGTCATTGTGGATGACGAGGACCGCGAAAACGAAGGCGACCTGACGCTCGCAGCAGAGAAGGTCACGCCCGAGGCGATCAACTTCATGGCCAAGTACGGTCGAGGACTGGTCTGCCTGACGCTGACCGAAGAGCGGCTCGATCATCTGCGGATCGGGCCAATGAGCGCGGAAAACACCTCGAAATACGGCACGGCGTTTTGTGAGGCGATTGACGCGAGGGTTGGCGTCACGACCGGAATTTCGGCCTACGACCGGGCACATACGATTTTGGTAGCGATTGATCCGGCGACGCGATCCTCAGATCTGGCGCGGCCCGGGCATGTCTTCCCTCTTCGCGCGCGCAAAGGCGGCGTCCTGGTGCGTGCGGGGCAGACCGAGGCTTCGGTCGATCTGGCACGCATGGCGGGAATGGTGCCGGCGGGGATCATCTGCGAAATCATGCGCGACGATGGCACCATGGCGCGGGTACCGGACCTGGTGGAGTTCTGCCACGAGCACAAAATGAAGATGCTCACGGTTGCGGAACTCATCCGCTACCGCATGCAGCACGAGCGCTACGTGCACCGCGTGGGCGAGGCGCTGGTTGACACCCGCTACGGCGAGTTCCGCGTCATTGCCTACGAGAGCGAAGTGGACGGCGGCGAATCACATCTGGCGCTCATTCGCGGAGATATCAGCGGCAGCGAACCGGTGCTGGTGCGCATGCATTCGCATTGCGTAATGGGCGACGTGTTCGGTGCAACCGCGTGCGATTGCGGCAAAACGCTGGCGAGCGCGTTAGAGACGATTGCTGGGGAAGGGCGCGGGGCCGTGATTTACTTGCATCACACAACGCGGAGCTTTGGAGTCGAGAAAGTGGGCGAGCACAACGCGCTCTCTTTCCACAAGGACCGCAGCGATCCGAATCTGCCCGAGAGCCAGCGGCAGACGCAGCGACAGATTGGCCTGGGGGCACAGATTTTGTCAGACCTGAACCTGCGGCGAATCCGGCTGCTGACCAACCACCCACGACGGTTAGCAGCACTCGAAGGATTCGAAATCGAGATTGTGGAACAGGTGCCGCTCGAACTGAAAAAAGTAGGAAGCGGTCAGGGATGACAGATTTTGCCCAGCACCACGGGCCGCGCGGCTCCTGTCGCGGATGGAACATTTGATGGCCTGCGGTTCCAGGTCTCGTATGCCAGCGCCGCGAAAGCCACGGCTTCCTTAGCACCCGAGGGAATTCCGAATTCATCCGAGGAGCGCAGGGTCAACCCAAACTCTTCCACGCCGGACCGCAAGCCGTTCATCAGAGTTGGATTTTTCGTGCCTCCGCCGGAAGCGATCAGTTCTGAAAAACTGCCTTTTTTCATTACGTACAATCGCAGAGCCTCGCGAATCGAGCGAGCGGTGAACGCCGTTGCGGTCGCGACCACATCCTTTTTCTCCACCGGGATCTCGTGTTCCTTTCCCCACAGATTGCAGGCGTGGAGGAACTCGCGGGCAAACTCGCGCCCAAACTCCTCGCGTCCCGCGGTCTTCGGCGGTTTTTGGCGGAAATAGCTTTCGCCCAGGAACCGGCGCACTACATCATCCAACGCCCGCCCTGACGCAGCAATCTTGCCATCGCGATCGCAGGCTTCGCCAAAGAGCTGTTCTGTCAGGGCATCGATGACCATGTTGCCCGGGCCAGTGTCGAAGGCGATTACCTGATCGAGCGTCGCTCCCGGGGGCAGCGCAGTTACGTTCGCGATCCCGCCGATATTCAGCATCACCCGACCGATCTTCGGATCGCGATAGAGCAGGTAGTCGAGGAACGGAACCAGCGGCGCGCCCTTGCCTCCCGCCGCCATATCGGCGGGACGAAAATCGGAGACCACCGGTACGCCCAGCCTCACGGCCATGCGCGAGCCGTCACCGACCTGCCACGTCACGGCGAGCTGCCGCCCTAGAAACGTTGCCGCCCGGCCCTGGTGATAGAGCGTCTGGCCATGGCAACCCACCAACTCTGCTTTAAGCTTTAACTTCTTCTGTGCCGATAGGACCGCCTCGGCATAGAGATCGCCGAGCAGGAAGTTCAGTCGCGCCAGGTCCGCTACGCTCGCGCGCGGCGAGTTCATCGAGGCCAGCACCAGGCGGCGCACATCTGCGGGGTAAGGGAGTTCCGCATGTCCCAGGAATTTGAACGAGGGTTCGCCGGTCAGAGACGTCGCTTTGCGCAAGCGGGAGGACCGCGCTTTATTTGGCGGTACCAACGCCTGCGGCGAGGGTTGGGGGTCGGAAAACTCAAGCAGCGCCACATCGATTCCGTCCGCCGATGTGCCGCTCATCACTCCGGCGACGATCATGCGCCCGCCCCGGCCCGTGCCGCTGCAGCCATCTGCTGCAGGCGAATACGCTCGCTGAACTCCCAAAGTTGCCGAGACAAGCGATCGATCTTCTCCTGCGACGGCGGACCCGGCATGCGTAGCAGGTTGGCATGCTTCCGTTTGAAGCCGCCGATTTTCTTGCTGGATTCCGCTGCTCGCCGCCGGAACGCTGCGTCTCGTTCGAACCTCCGCTGCATGGTCTCAAACGCCTGCTCTACGAACTCCTGTTGATGGCAGATCAGGCAGAGGTCTCCGCCGGCTTGGACGAACGCAACCGCCGCCTCATCGATCGGAGACGCCTTCAGCACTCCGCCCATTTCCAGGTCGTCCGAGACAATGATTCCCTTGTATCCAATTCGCTTGCGCAGCACATCGGTGATCCACTTCTTCGAGAGTGATGCGGGGACTTTGTCTCTTGTAACCTCGGGGTAATTCGCGTGGCTGATCAACACCATCGGCAGTTCGCGTTTCATCACGCAGTAGGGGACGATGTCCTCGCTCCACAATTTCTGCAAGCTCTTTTCAACGACCGGCAGGTCGTGATGCGAATCGAGTTTGCCTTCCCCAAGTCCGGGGAAATGCTTGCCGGCACCGATCACTCCCGCAGTCGAAAGTCCTGCCAGAAATTCCCGCGCGTACCGTATTACCTCTTTCGGATCCTCGGACACCGACCGCGAACTCATGACGGTGCGCGATGCCTCAAACGCGAGATCGAGCACTGGAGCGAGGTCGACGTTGAAACCGAGCGCCCGGCATGTCTTCCCGATGATCGCCCCGTGCTTACGGAAAAACTTCGGTCCGCTCGCGAACACATCGGCCGGCGACGGGGACGAGCCGGTGATTTTGCGAAAGCGGTCCACTTTGCCGCCCTCAAGATCGACGCAGGTGAAGAGCGGTTCGCGCACACACGCCTGGCAATCCTTCAACAGTTTGTGGGTCTGCTGCGCGCTCTCGATATTTCGCGCAAAGAGGATCACCCCCGCCGGTTGCAGGCGAGTCAGCAAGTCGAAGAGCTGCGGCGACATTTCCGTCCCGTCGAAGCCGACGATCAGAAGTTGTCCCAGCAGTTCGGATGCTTTGGGGCGTGCTGCGCGTGGCATGAAGGGTTATTTTACGTGAGATGGGCGGGAGCCCATCATCGTCGAAGTCCTTTGATGATGCTCCTTCGTGTACCTTTGTGCCCTTAGTGGTGAATCGTCTACCACGAAGGACACGAAGTCACACCAAGGTTATTGCACCTGCTTCTTGAGTTCTGCCAACAGATTCAACGCTTCGAGCGGGGTCAGATTATTCAGATCCAATTCCCGCAGCCGCTCCAGCACGGGCTGCGAAAGCGGGGTGAAGATCGTCAATTGTGCCGCTGGCGCCGGCGAGTCGCCGGCGAGGTGCGCGCTCATGCGGCTCTCGACATTCTCATGTTCTGCCAGCACTTCTCGGGCGCGCCGCACAACTTCCTCCGGTAATCCTGCCAGCTTTGCTACTTCGATTCCGTAGCTACGGTCGGCAGCCCCGGGTTCGACCTTGCGCAGAAACACGATGCCGGTCTTCGTCTCTTTCACAGACACGTGATAGTTCTTCACGCCCGAGAGCTGTTCGGCCAAGTCAGTGAGTTCGAAGTAGTGGGTTGCGAACAGCGTCTTTGCCCGCGTGCGCGCGTGCAGATACTCGATCGCCGCCCAGGCGATTGCCAAGCCATCGTACGTCGCGGTTCCGCGCCCCACCTCATCGAGCAAGATCAGCGAGCGGGGCGTGGCCGTATGCAAGATCGCCGCCGTCTCGGTCATCTCCACCATGAACGTGGATCGTCCCCGCGCCAGATTGTCGCTGGCACCGATGCGGGTAAACACGCGGTCGACAATCCCAAGCCGCGCGCGCTGAGCCGGCACGAACGATCCCATCTGCGCCATGATCACCGTGAGCGCCGCCTGCCGCAGGTAGGTGGATTTGCCGCCCATGTTCGGTCCGGTCAGCACCAGGATGGTGTGGGTGGTCGAATTCAAATAAAGATCATTGGGAACAAACCGCTCTCGCTCTGCTGCCGTCAGTTGCTGCTGCTCGATGACCGGATGACGCCCACCGACAATCTCAATGTCGGAAGATTCATCGAACTGCGGCCGACAGTAATTTCGCAGGGCTGCAAGGTGGGCAAGCGACGCAAGCACATCCACCTCCGCCAGCGCCAATGCTGTCTGGCGAATCCTGCGCGCCTCGCCCGCAATGGCCGATCTCACCTCGCCGAAAATCCGCCGCTCGATTTCGACGATCTTCTCCTGCGCGTCCAGGATCTTCGACTCGTATTCCTTCAGCTCCGGAGTGGTGAAGCGCTCGGCGTTGACCAGCGTCTGCCGGCGCTCGTAATTCGCAGGCACGAGATGCAGGTTGGCCTTGGAAATCTCCAGGTAATAGCCAAACACCGAATTGAAGCGCACCTTGAGCGACGCGATGCCGGTGCGCTCACGCTCGCGCAATTCCATTTGGGCCAGGAACTGCTTGCCGTTGCGGCTCAGTTCATGCAACTCATCCAGTTCGCGATCCGCCCCGCGCTGGATAACTCCGCCGTCGTTGAGCGAGATCGGTGGCTCGGGAATGATGGTTTTCTCGATCCGCTCGCGAACGTCTGCCAACTCATCCATGGAGGCATGTAATTGACACAGGCGCTCGGAACTCAGCCTCCCGAGAGCCGATCTCAAAGCCGGAATCCTTCCCAGCGACGCCGCCAGTGCAATCACATCGCGCGGATTCGCCGTCTCCAGCGTCACCCGGCTCAGCAGGCGCTCGAGATCGAGTACGCCTTCGAGTGCGCGCCGCAACTCCTCGCGCGCGATGGTCTGCTTCGTCTGCTCTTCGACTGCATCGAGCCTGGCCTGAATCTCCGTTGCATCGATCGAAGGCCGCAGCATCCACGCGCGCAGTACCCGCTTGCCCATCGGCGTGACCGTCGCATCGAGAGTTCGGAAGAGGGTGACTCCCGCATCGGTTCCCGCGAACAGCGGCTCAATCAACTCGAGGTTTCGCACAGTGACCGCGTCGAGCACCAGGCAGCTCTGCCGCTCATAGAAGCCGATCCGGTCCACGTGATCGAGCCTGCCGCGTTGCGTGCTGCGAACGTAATAAAGGATCGCCCCGGCAGCCGCTGCTGCCGCCGGTTTTCCGGCTAGACCAAAGCCTTCGAGTGACAGAACTCCGAAATGATTCTCGACTAGCGGAATGGCGTGGTCCGGAGAGAAGATCCAATCGTCGAGCGGCGTCAGGGCCCAGGCGGTTGAGGCTTGCGGGACCGGGCCGGTTGGAGGTCGGCCGGCTGGGTCAGGCTTGACCTGCGTGCCGGCCCCTACTCGGCTGTGGCTATCAAACAGCGGTGCAGAACTCCCGTACAACAACTCTTTCGGGCGTAGCTGTTGAAGTTCTTCTTCGATTCTCTGTGGGGCGCGATCGCCGGAGAATTCCGTGGCCCGAAACTCGCCGGTCGAAAGATCGAGCGCCGCAAATCCCGCGCGGTCGCCGGTGACCACCACAGCTGCCAAAAAATTGTTCTCTTCTGCGGTGAGCGAGGAATCCGCAGCCGTTCCTGGGGTGACCACGCGAGTCACTTCGCGCCGCACCAATTTCTTCGCCAGACGCGGGTCTTCCACCTGATCGCAGATCGCAACTTTGTACCCCCGCCGGATCAGCTTTGCGATATATCCCTCGGCAGCATGGAATGGCACCCCGCACATCGGAATGGCGATGCCCTTTTCCTTGTTGCGCGAGGTGAGCGTGATTTGTAGCTCTTTCGCTGCCAGCACCGCGTCCTCGAAGAAAAGTTCGTAGAAGTCGCCCAGGCGAAAAAACAGCAGAGCCGTGGGATGCTCTTTCTTGATCGCGGAATATTGCCGCATCAGCGGGGTGGAAGGTTCAGACATAGTTGCCAGTAGCTAGTTCCCAGTTCTCAGTTCCACAGGTGCAATGCCAAGGGGCGTCGAGGCACAAACTGGCTTCTGCTTTTTGGCCGGATTATAGCAACCACTCGCCTGTGCCCTCCGTGGAAAACCCGTCCTATATAGCCCTTCGTGCGATAATGCCTGTTCTTTGTTACATGCCAAGCCGCTCGCTTCCCGGGTGCAAACGAACTCTGCTTTCGTGGTTTGCTAACGCCTAGAAGCTGGTAGCTAGAGGCTTTCTATGGAATTGCGCAAAGATCCTCTGACCCGCTCCTGGGTCATGACCGGCGACGACCTTCCCGAACTCGCGCCGCGAGCCGAGACCGAGTGTCGGCTGTGTCCAGGATCGCCCGAGCAGGGCAAATTGCAACAGATATCCACCCGTCCTCCGGTGCAAGGAGGGCCATGGTCGGCCCGCGCTATCGTCCATCCAGGCGCGATTTACCACATCGAAGGCGGGCTGGACCGCCGCGGCGAAGGCATCTACGACCGCATGCCCAACGTCGGCGCGCACGAGTTGCTGATCGAGAACTCCAAGCATGATCGCCAGTTGTGGAATGCGAGTGAATTGGAAATCGAACAGTTCCTCCTGCTCGTGGCACAGCGTATCCAGGATCTGAAGGGTGACGCCCGCTTCCGCTACATCAGCGTGTTCAAGAATTTCGGCCCTGGATCGGGGCAGGAGTTTGCTCATCCCAACTCCCAGCTGACCGCCACCACCTTTATTCCGCGCCGCGTGCTGTATGAACTCCGAGCCGGCTTGGAATATTACAAGCAGAAGGAACGTTGTGTGTTTTGCGACATTCTCGCCCAGGAGACCTCGAGCGGCAGCCGCGTCATCGAAGTTCGCGGGGACTTTGTCGCGGCCTGTCCTTACGCTTCCCGTGCACCCTATGAGACCTGGATCCTCTCTCGCGCCCATGACGCCTCGTTCGAGCACCATGCGCTCACCCACCCGCAGAGCATGCGCGATCTTGCGGGCCTACTGAAGCGCATCCTGCAGAGGATTCGCACAATCACCGAGTCCTTCCATTTGGTGCTGCACACCTCCCCCAATAAGTCCCACGCGTCTGCCAGCCTGGGTTACTGGAAAACGCTGGATGAGGACTATCACTGGCACATTGAGATACTGCCGATTCTTGCGGCCAAGGCAAAGTCCTACACCTTTAAAGAGGTGTACTACTCGCCAGTTAGTCCCGAAACCGCTGCCACGCGCCTGCGGGAAGCCGCGATAGAGAGTTGATTCGCTCTGCGGGAAACCGCTCGGCAGGAAACCGTTCGACAAACCCAGCATATCTGCAACGCTGGAACTAATCTTGATTGCATTACGAGGTTGGTAAGTACCGCTAACAGACACCTTCCGTGATATAGCGCTGTCACTCAGACGAATCTTCTTGACAGCCTAACTTCTTTCTCCCATAATTTCTTCGATTTCAAACGCACATCATCTTCTCCCCCCCTGCGTTTGAATAACACGTGTGGGCGTGAACCGCCCGCTCTTACGAACGAACCAAGGGACAACTTAATCAATGACGCATGTTCTTGCCATGCTGTGGCGTGGCTACTTGCAGCAATAACATCGCGGGCTTGAGGCCTGCCCACGAGTGATGGCTTGTCTCGCAAGAAATAGATGTTGAGAAGGATGGAAGGGGACAAACATGCTAAGGGAGAAGTGTATGCGGATGAACGCAAAGTTGCGTCGTTCAAATTTATTTCTGCCGTCCCGCGCCGCGGCGGTCCGAAAATTCCTAGGGCACCTGCGCCTCATACTGACGGGTTGCGGCTTGGTAGTCGGTTGTGGAACAGTTACTGCCCTCGCTCAGAGCCAAGATCAGGTCAAGATTCAAAGCCGGCATACCGCAGGAGAGCAAGCCGGATTTGATCCCGCGACGTTCGTTAGCATTTTCGAAGACACGAAGGCCGGCGGACACATCGAGGTCTACAGGCCCGGATCTAGCAACGCGGTAGGGACTCATCTGGGCGTTGATGCCGAGAGTTCAGTGGTGGTTGTGCCCGACGGTGGACGACTGCAGAACAGCAACATCTCTTTGAACAAGCTATTCATGTCTGCTGTGCTCACCTCAGGCGATAAACAGCAAAAATTGGAGGTCGTGGGCTACTCCGAGGTGGGGAAGGACCAGTCGACCGCTGCTGCGCAACGAGGAATGGCGTTTCAGACGATTGACAATATTCAGAACATGATTCTGAATATGGCATATACGGCCGTTGACATCCTAAAAACCACTTACGGAATAGACGAACAGAAACGAGTTCTGGATCCCGAAGTGCAGAAGGCAATCCATTCGGAAACCATAGATGCTGCTCTCAGGCAGCGGGCTATGGATCGGTTCGCTTTGTACAAGCCAGAGATTCAAGCCATCGGAAGTTTCTTTGCAAATCCTCAGAATGTCTCGCTTGTGCGGGACTTGGGGAAAGAAATTTTTTGGATCGACAGCGATTCCTTGCAACAGATTGCCAAACAATATCAAGACAACGTGCAGGTCATCTTTGACCCGAATACTACGCAAGATGCCAAGAACAAGGCGACTGATCAGCTTCTTGAACGAACCAAGTTGGTGGTTGACGATTTTCGTTCATTGCTGTTGGAAGTAGAGGAGAAAAAAGCGTCCTGTCCGGCTCCTACGAGTTCAATCTTATCCGACACGGAAAAAGACCACCTCAGGTGGGAGTGCGCTGTTGAAACCCTATCTACAGAGAAACGACGCAAGGCATTCAAAGATATGGCCAAGCTATTCGCCCCTGGAACCATTTCGCTGCGCAGCGGAAAGGCAGCAGATGGGGACTTGTTGACTCTAACCCTTACCGCGGTTGGTGCTGATGGCAATCCTGTGGGCATTCCTGCCGTATTTGAGATTGACATCAAGAAATACGGCACGAAGATACAATGGAGTCCCTCCTTGTTATTCCTCCATCGAAATGGAGTCACCCATGCAGAAGCGTTCCCTCCCGCCCCCTCCAACCCTCCCTCGGCCAATACGCCGGCTCCCATCAACCGCGTGAACTTCGCGCCCTCCCCGGGAATGACTTTTGGAATCGCATGGTTCAAACGGGGAAATACCAATTGGGATAGGTTCGTGCGTGCGCTCGGACCAGGCATCGGGATGAATGTTACTTTCATGAACTTCAACGATCCTTCCTATAACCTAGCTACCAACCAATTCGTTAACACCACTGGGACCAATGTGCAAGTCGGGGCGGGTGCCATCGGCTCTCTCTTCGACAACAAGCTGCAGTTCAGTTATGGATGGAATCTGAATGTAGATCGAAGGCGCAGCTATGTCGCCGTTGGCTTCGGATTTATTGAGATTGGCAAGGAAGTCGCAAAGTACGTCCCGAAATGATTGGCTTCCGTCCAGCGTTTGAGTTTCGCGAGAACATAAAGCATCGCTTATGGATGAGTCAAAACAGCAGACAACGGGCACTCCTGCTGGCGCCGGAAACTCTCCCCGCCGCGTCGCCGTGATCGGCGTCCATGGCGTAGCGCACCATGACCCTGGAGAAACCGCGAACGCGATGGCAGATCTACTGCTATCGCTACCACCGTTTAATCCCGAGCAAGCCGACAAGCCCTGCGATCAAAAAGGAGAGCGCTTGTATCAGGCCTTCGACGCGAACGGTGTCCAGATTCCCTTACGACCGGTGTGCCTCGATAGCCGCGTGGACGTGGAACGCAATCAATCTGTCCCGGCGGCCTTTCGGTTGCAGGAAGGCAGCTACAAGTTCGCCATACACCTTTGGAAACAAAAACAACTCGCACCAAAGCTGGGCGAAGTTGGACGTAACTGGAGCATCAAGCTGCTTCAGGACTACTACGGCGCCGCCGACAGCAATAAGTATGTGACCACCCGCCTCAAAGGACGCCGCAGTGACGATACCGAGGTTCACATTTATGAAATGTTCTGGGCCGACTTGGCCCGGCCTACGAACTCCGTCCTGAGTTTTTTGCTGGCTCTCTTTCAGTTGATTCTCCACTTGCCTAGCCTGAGCCGGGTTGCCATCGACACCCGTCCGCATCCGGACTGGATTTGGAGAGTTTTTCAAGCCTTCCACCGATATGCGGCACGTGTGCTGCAAATAGCTTTGCCACTGGCGAAGCTGGTGCTGCTTATAGTTTTTGCGGCGGCGATTCCCGCGGTAACTCACGTTCAGCACTTGGACGTTATATCGGCGGTCGTGGTCGGGATCATGGTTGGGGTCGGAATTTTCCTGACGATAAATCACGTTAAACCTGCCTTCCAATCGCGGTCCCGGTGGTTTTTCGCATCGTTCTTGCTCCCCGTCTTCGCTACTCTGGCAACCTACTTGGCCGTAAGAAACTCCGCCGGAGACGAAAACAAACCTGAGATCGTCCTACTGGCGGCCGCAATTTGGATTCTGGGCGCAGGCTTGCTCTGGTGGGCCATGGCTGCCTATCAGCAAACACGGCCCGGAATCACCGGATATGGCTGGTCGGCTTACCTCGCCTCCCTGGTCGGCTTCAGCATCGCGGCTTGGGCGGCACACAGCCATTTACAGGCTTCTTGGATTCAACAGGCGAGTTTTTGGACCGCTCAATGGCTGCTCGCCGCGCTTCGTTTGTCCTGGATATGCTTTGCGCTCTTGGCCATTACTTCTTCTCTCTTGGGCGCAATTGCGTGGCGCCGGTCTCCCTTGGCGGAAAGGTCAAAGGCCCGCGCCGCGGTGCGCACCAGTCGCTTTGCGTTGGCGATTCCGGCCTTTCTGTTTGTCTTGATCACATCCCTCATCTGGGCGGCTCTATTTTCCATCGCGCATACGATCCATGAGCCCTTTTACGATGCAGCCACCATTGCGACTGCCGCCCGGCACCCTCACGCTGAGTGGATGAACAATTTCGACCTGTTCCCGAACAAGGACATCGCACACGGCTTTCCTGACGACTGCACAACCGGCAAACCGGTCTGCTCGCCAGGGCAAGCCTCCTGCACTTGCTCGTCCGATACTCAGCCGAACTACTTAAGGGGAGTCCTCGCGTGGAGCATCGGTTCCAGTAGTTACATCGTCTTTCTGCTTAGCTTTGCGGGACTCGTTATCCTCATTTGGTGGGCGTTGCCTTCGGTTCTAACCGAGAGGTTTCCTCCACGGCGCGACGCCGGCTGGTATCAGAAGCATGGAACGGAGCCGCCCAGGAGCGGCAGAAATAAAGACGCTTTATGGATGGGAGCATGGATCTCTCGCGGCTTGGACTCAATTTCGGTAGTGACTTGGCTTTCCTGGACAGCGATCTTTCTCATTCCGCTCGCTTTCATTTACCTGGGGTGGCCTTGGCATTTGCACTACCTGGAGTTGTTGCGTAACTATTCTGACGGCGCGACTAAGCGAGCGGTCTGCAAGGTCATCGCCGTCGTCAGCACCACCGCCATTCTGGCTTCGCTGGTCCACTACTCCAGTCCGATCCTGCGCGTTATCCTCGATGTGGATACCTATCTTCGTACCGGACCCATCGAGGGTACACCTCGCGCGAAGATATTCGAGCGCTACGTCTCGCTGCTGCGTCATGTCGCCAAAGGGCCGGACGGTCGCGGGTACGACCATGTAGTCATCGTGGCGCACAGCCTGGGAGCCCTGATTTCGGGCGATCTCCTAAACCTGCTCCAGCACCAGGTTACTTCCGATGGTGAAACCATCGATCCCGACCTGCGGAACTTTGGTTTTGGGGGCACTTCCAGTACAGGAAAGATTCCTATTCGTCTGTTCACCATGGGAAATCCCCTGCGTCAATTGCTGAACCGTTTCTTTCCATATTTGTACGATTGGGTTCGAGACAATCCCGACAACGGCACCGAGCCGTTGCCCTCACCCGCAACCACCGCTCCGACAGCTTTCAATTCGACACTGCCCGCTCCCGAAGATCTCGGGGTGGAAAAATGGGTGAGCGCCTATCGCAGCGGCGACTACGTAGGCCGTTCGCTGTGGCTCGATGAGTGGTACAAGCGCACAGCAACCTGCAGTGAGAACGGGATCTATCCCGAACCAATCTACAAAGTCGAGGACGACAAGCGGATTGAATTCTGCATCGGCGCGGGTGCCCATACCCACTACTGGGACGACACTGCGCCCGACATTGCGGAAGCACTCAACAAGTTGATCTGACACAGCTTCCGGCCATTTCCGAGCTCCGCATCCCGGGCGTACAATCTTCCGTACAGGTCAAGGAACCCTGTACCAGTGCGATTCGCACTGAAAAGGGAGGTTCCTATGTCCTTTTATCGCGTTGCGGCATTCTTCAGTTTTTTCCTTCTGCTCGCAGTTCTTGTTTATGCTCAAACCAAACCGGAAGTGAAGCACGTCCCTGCGCCCTCGACGTCTGCGTCTTCCGGTAAAGAAATGTACAAATCTTACTGCGCTTCGTGTCACGGGGAGATCGGCAAAGGCAATGGGCCTGCTGCCCCGGCGCTGAAG
>Ga0070714_100001231_pt1 | contig 18476 bp, 17 predicted proteins | sample LARL83metaG_FD_65450 | JGI IMG/M metagenome (GOLD analysis project Ga0070714, IMG submission 65450) | Corn, switchgrass and miscanthus rhizosphere microbial communities from Kellogg Biological Station, Michigan, USA - LAR L8-3 metaG | ecosystem: Host-associated > Plants > Roots > Rhizosphere ... | reverse complement strand
TGCCGCTGACGGCGTTGATCTCGCTGACCCCGATCGACCCGGCCGCGCCGGACGACTATCCGACCCGGCTGCAACAGTTGCCGGAGATCGAGGCGTGCTACTCGGTGGCCGGCAACGAGTCGTATGTACTGCTGGTGCGGGTAGCGGGACCGACGGCGCTGGAGGAACTGCTGCGGCAGATCCGCGAGTCCGCCAACGTGTCGACACATACGACTGTGGTGCTGTCCACACCCTTCGAGGGGCGGGCGCCGGTAGTCTGAAAATGGCCGAGGGGGGAGATGTCGTGACAACAACCGACTTCGTCGAGATCGCTTCCGAGGATGAGCTGACCGCGCTGCTGGGGGAGCCGATGAAGCGCGTCGCCGAGAAGGTACGGCCGACGCTGCACGAGATCGATCGCGCGTGGCTGGCCGAATCCCCGCTGTGCCTCGTCGCCACGTCCGACGCTGAGGGCCGGTGCGACGTGTCGCCCAAGGGCGACCCCCGCGGCTTCACGCTGGTGCTGGACGAGACGACGATCGTGCTCCCGGAACGGCCGGGCAACCGGCGGGCCGACGGTTTCCGCAACGTGCTGGCCAATCCGCATGTCGGCCTCATCTACCTGATCCCGGGTCGCGGCGACACGCTGCGCATCAACGGCCGCGCCACGCTGGTGCGGGACGCGCCGTTCTTCGACGACCTCGTCGTCAAGGGGCACCGGCCGCAACTCGCGCTGGTGGTGGCGGTCGAAGAGGTCTTCTACCACTGCCCCAAGGCTTTCCTGCGCTCCGAACTGTGGCGGCCGGAGACGTGGACGCCCACGGCGGCGCCGTCGCGGCCGGTGATCGCGAAGGCGATCGAGCGGCCGGACGACACGATGGCCGAACTCGAGGAGTACTACGGCGCGGCGTACGCGGCCAAGCTGTACGGCTGATCAGCCTTGTCACCGTCCAGCTGAACTCCCAATAGCGCCAACGGTTCCGCCGCGCCGTCGTGCAGCCGGACCGCCCGGTCGCGATCGCGTTCCAGCCATCCTTCGTCGATGGCGTGCGCCAGGAATGCCGCTGGCACAGTGCCGCTGAGGTGTTCCCGCCGCTCCGTCCAATCCAGACAGTCCTGGAGCATTGGGCGGCGGTGTGCCGTGGGCAGGACGACGCCGATTTCAGCGAACGTGCCGCGGCCGGCCTTGGTGAGCGCGAGGCCGTCGCGGCGGTCGAGCAGACCGGTGCGCAGCATACCGTCGCGCAGCGCGACACCGAGTCGGCCGGCCAGGTGGTCGTAGCAGGTGCGGGCGTACGCGAGCTTGCGGGCGCGGACCGAACCGCGCAGCGTGCGCGGCGGCGTGAGTTCGGCATGCTCGGCCAGTCGCTCGATCAGCTCGGCGACCCGCCGGTCGGCCAGTCGGACGTAGGTGTGCCGGCCTTGGCGGATGGTGGTCACGAAACCGGCGTCCAGCAACCGGTGCAGGTGTTCGCTCGCGGTCGACGGCGCGATCATGGCCGATCTGGCCAGTTCACCGATCGTCCATGCGCGGCCGTCGATCAGCGCGAGGCACATCGTGGCCCGGCTCGGATCGGCCAGCACCGCGGCCACCTCGGCCAATCGGATCGTCTCCATGTGGCCAGCGTAGGTCGCGAACGCTTCGGCCGCGGTCGAACCGTAGACAAGCGGGGCGATCGTTCCGTATTGTGGCGCTAACCGGGAGATGCGCCCCGGTTCATCGTACGAGGAGGGAAACCATGGACGACGCAGCAGTGCTGGCGGAGTTGGAGCGGGCGTTACGGGCGACCGACTTCGCCGCGTTCGCCGCGATGTTCGCCGACGACGCGCTGTTCGAGTACCCGTTCGAGCACCCGGTCTGGCCGTCCGAAGTGCGCGGTCGGGCCGCGATCGCGGAGCACCTGGTCGAGTCGCGGCGGAACCTGACCGCGCTGATCCGGCTGACCGGGTTCGATTCGGTCGGGCACGAGACCACGGAGCCCGGTGTGTATGTGCTGGAACACGAGGTCAGTGGCGTGACGCTCGCGACCGGCGAGCCGTTCCGGTTCGCGTCCGGCGTCGCCGTCGTGACGATTCGTGACGGCAAGGTCGTGCGCTACCGCGACTACACCAACCCGTTCGGCGCGGCCAAGGCCACCGGCACGCTGTCGCGCCTGGTCGAGAGCATCGCGGCCGCTACCCACTGACGAGCGCGCCCGTCTATCCGCTGACCAGCGCCGCTGGGTGCAGCACGCCGTCGCGGCCGGCCAGACAGGTCGCGGCCGGATCGTTCGTGGCCAGGAACTGGCTCAGGCAGTTGGCGAAGGCCGCCTGGCCACGGGCGTTCGGGTGGAACGACTCCTGCAACGCGTGGCCGACCCGCTGCTGGTTCGAGATGTCCTGCCACGCCACGGTCAACCGGGTGAACCACTCGTTGTTTCCGCCGGAACAGGCCTCGTGGCCGATGCCGGCGTCGGCCAGGTCCAGAAACCGCGTGCCGGCGTCGGCCGCCGCTCGGCGCAGGCCGGTGTCCAGCGCGTGCACGGCGGTGGTGCGGACCCAGTGCAGGTCGACCTCGCGGAACGGGCAGCCGTTCAGGCTCAGCAGGTCGCCGGCCACGTTCGGGCCGATCGGGGCCGCGTAGGACTGGAGTATCAGCTGGTAGTCGCTCGGCTGGTAGTGCACGGCGGCCATCGCGGTGCGGATGTCCCGCAGCACCTTGACGACCTTCGGCACCATCGCGTTGATCCGGTGCTGCCAGGCCGCTTCGAATCCGGCACTGCAACTGCCCTGGTGCACCCACGCGGTCACGCAGTTGTTCAGCACCTCGGCGAAATGCGGATCGTCGTTAGCGCCGACGGCCACCACGATCGCGACGACGCGGTTGCGCGTGGCGAGCGCGGCCAGTTGCGCGGTCTGAGATCGCTCGGTGTAGTGCACGGCCGTGCCGAGGCCGATCTGCGTACTGTTCGCGCCGGAACAGGCCAGGTTCACGGTCTTCACGACGCCCGGCAGTTTCGTTTCGTGGATCTCGGCGTGGGCGGACCGGTGGCACCAGTCGCCGTTCTGGCCGTCGGTCCCCGGGTCGTAGTCGCCGGCGCCCTCGCCCGACACCGTGCTGTCACCGAGCGAGACGATGGTCAGCGGCGCGTTGACGGGCGGGCCTGGCTTCGGCGGTGTCGGCACGGGCGCCGCGTCGCCGGCGGCGGCGAAGAACAGGACGAGCACGATCAGGGCCAATGACCCGATCGTGTTGCCTCGCCCGCCGCGCACCGGACCGAGTCTAACGTGAGCGCTTCTCGTTCGGCTTCCGCGCCCGGCTGACTGTCTACTGTGGCCGGATAATTCGGTCGACCCGGGGTGGTTTCGGGTGGTAGTCATAGGCATGACGTCACCGTTGACCCGGGTGGTGCGGCAGGCCGGCGGGGCCGAGATCCTCGACCGGCTCGCACGGCTGTCCGGCGCCGACCTGACCACGCTGCTGCTGGCCGTGATGCGCCGCCGGGCTGCGCGCTTGACACCGGCCGAGGTGTTCCGCCGCTACCGCGAGGACAGGTTCACCGTGCCCGGCGAGGTGCCGTACGCGGAGGTACGCGCGGTCGAGGACCGGCTGATGTCGTTGGTGCCACAGGGTTTCCGGCCGGTTGTGCTGTCGCCGGTCGCGCCGTTGGGCCTGCATTCGGTGGTCGGGCCTGTTCATCAGGACAAGGTGTTGTCGACAGTGCGGGGGAATGAGGTCGCGGCCGATCCGACGAACGGCCTGGCTCTCGTCGCTGCGATCGAACGGCAGGGCGTGGGGTCACGGCCTGGCCTCGGGTCACGTGGTCGGCAGGGCGACGGGTCACGTGTCGGGTCAGGTGCTGGGCAGGGCCGGGGGTCGGGTGCTCGGCAGGACGTCGGGCCAGGCGCTCAGCAGAGTGTCGGGCCGCGCACGACCGAGCCGGTCCGGCTGGCCGCGGCGCAGCGCGTGGTGCGGGCGCAGGTGTTCGGCCCCGGCATGGCGGCGCACTTCGGCCTGTTCGGCATGGTGACAGCGGGCCGTGACACAGGAGACCTCGCGTTCGAGCGCGAGCACATAGTCGAGCACCTGCGCTACGTGGCCGCCGTGCCGCCCGTCCCGATAGAGCTGCGCCTGACGGTGTGGGACAAGCGCTACCAACCGATCGCCGACGCAGTCCGCGCAGCGCTCCCACACGTAGCGATCACCGACGATCCCCATCGAGAGTCCGGCCGCGAGTACTACACCGGATTCGCGTACTCCGCGTGGGTCAACGGCGCAAACCTCGCCGACGGCGGCTTCACCGACTGGACCCAGCGATTACTGGCCGACCGCAAGGAAAGGCTACTGACGACGGGCATCGGCATAGATCGCCTGGCAGCACTTGTCGGACCACTGACGTGATCTCGCGTCGTGATCGACAACGCCGCGCGCGGCGACCGGCTGTACTGCCCGCAGGTGTGCGACAGCGCCACGTGCGGCGACCGACCGCATCGCCCAAGCCCGTCGGGACCGCGAACGAAGACGTGATCACTCGATCCGGTGATCATGCCGGGATCCGGGATCAAACCACCCGGTCCCATTCGTTCAGCCGAAAAAGAGCTGCGCCCGGCCCGGCGACCGAGCAGTTCCCAGCCGCGATCGACCAGACCTCCCAGCCACGATCGGCACGGACCTGCGATCGGGATGGAGGGATGATCGGGAGGGCGGGCGATCGGGATGGGACCGGGCGATCGTGATGGAGAGATGATCGGGAGGCGGGCGATCGAGAAGAACGGGCGGATCGTGGGAACCGGCCGGTGCAAGTGCGGACCGAACCTCGGGGATCGAACTGGCGCCCGGCGCGGACCAAGCCCGTGGGGGACCGAATCGGTGCCCGTGTGGTCGTCGAGTTCGTTGCTGGCAGTGGCGAGAGGCAGGCCGCGCCGCGTTCGCCGGCGCGGTCCCGGAATCGCCGGGTTGGCGGTCGAAGCGGGTGGGCGGCGGCTGCGTCGCGCATCCCGCGCAAGGCTCGCCCGCGGGCACAACGCAACGCCTCGCCTGCGGGGGACATGACGCAACGCCTCTCGCCGTGAGGGCACGTACGCGCTGATCGCCGCGACCCCCCCGACCTCCGATCATGGCCTCGCTGCGATCCCGGCCGCGGATCACGGCTTCGCCCCAACCCCAGCTGCGGATCACGGCCTTGCCGCAACCCTCGCCGCGGATCACGGCTTCGCCGCAACCCCGCCGTGGATCACGGTCGACGATCAATGCCGCGGATTGCGGTCTTCGCGCAACGGCGTGCCGCCGCGGCTCGGCTGTGGATCTCGGCCGAACCGGAATGCGCGGCGCAGCCGCCGTCCGCCCGCTTCGCCCGCCGGCTCGGCGATTCCGGGGCCGGCTCGGCGATTGAGGCATTGCGCGGGATGCGGGAGTCGGCCTGGCCACCCGGCCAGCGGCAGCACCGCGCGGCTGGCGGCCAGCCGCGAGCAGGCCTGGCTACCCCGCCAGCGGCAGGACCACCCGGCTCGTGGCCGGGTTCAGCGTGATCGTCGGCCGGCCCGGTGGTGGATTCACGTAGCCGGCGTCCGTGCCGCCGATGAGCAGCGCCAGCGTGTGGCCGGCCGGGATCGTGTGATCGGTGGTGTTCAACGGGAACGTGATCGTCACGGGCCGGCCGGGCACCAGGTTCTGCTGCGTGCGTTTTGACGCGAAATGGCCCAGGTCGGCCCATCCGCGCGCGAATATGTCATCCGAAACGGTGATTGTGTCCGGTGTTGTGTCGAGGTAGCACGCCGAATCCGCGATTGTGCTGTCGCCCCAGCAGGATTCTGTGGCCAGCGTGCGGATTCCTACGCCTGCGCCGGCGTAGTTTCGCATCGTCGTGGTTCCGTAATCTACTAGGGCGGCGGAGATTCGGGCTATCGGAGTTGTCGGCGTCACGGTTAGGGTCACCGTTGTCGTCCCGGACAGTGTTTCCGTGTGTGTGAGTGGCGGCCCCATTCGGTAGATCAGTCGGTCGGGTTCGGTGCTGTCCGGGTTTGCCGCCCAGTCTGTGTCGTTCTGCGTTGGGTCGTCGGTGAATGATTCTGGCGCGCCTTTCAGTTGCCATGTGATCGGCCGCGTTCCGGGGATTGGCCAGTTCGGGTAGTTGACCCACGCGCCTGGTGCGCGTTCCACCGACGCCGGCGGATCACGCTGCACGTCGTTGTCGATTCCCATCAAATAATGGTCGAGCCAGCGGTGCAATTCGGCCACCCACGCGGCCCGCCGGAAGTCGAATGGGTCTACGTGTCCGGTTTGTGCTAGCCACACCATCTTCGGCACCGTCGCCGGGAGCGCCTGCCACCACGGGCCGAAATTGATGCCGAGCACGTTGTAGTCGTTCACGCCCTCCGTCGCGAACACGCTGGCCGTGATCCGGTGCTCGTCGGGTACGTAGTTCCGCGCCTGGTACGTCGCCGTGACGTCACCGTTGTCCGGCGATCCGGCGTCCAACGCGTCGTTCACCGACGTGCACGCGCCCGCCTGCGTGTCGACGTACGCCGCGAGCGCACCCGGTGACTCGCGGGCCAGCGGTGCACCGTCGGCGCGGAAGTAGTCGTACCACGCCGAGATCGCGGACTCGGGGACGATCGTCTTCAGTCCGGGCACACCGGTCGCGGCGACCGCCTCCGCGATCGTGCCGTCCCACGACTTTCCGATCATGCCGACGCTGCCGTCCGACCAGTACGCAGTCGCCACCGCCGTACCTGCCGAACTGGTGTACGCCGTGCCGCGCCCGTTCAGCCAGTCGATCACGGCCGTGGCCGACGTGACGTCCGACCGTCCACCGAGGTCGGTGCATCCGCCCGACCGGTTCGTGCCGGCGAGATCGACCAGCACCACGGCGTAGCCGCGCGGCACGAAGTAATTGTCGTAGTACAGGGGGAACGTCACCGGATTCCCGGCCGCGTCATAAGCCTTGCGCTGAAACTGGTTGCCGCGCCCGCAGCACCGGAAGTACGGACTCGCCGTCATGATCACCGGGATCCGGGCCACACGATCCAACTCGCGCGGCCGGATGATGTCCGCGGCCACTCGCACGTGCCCGCCGGGCCGCGCCTCCGCCGTCAACCCGGTGTCCACCCACACCGACTGCCGGATCGCCTTCGCATACGAGTACGTGTCCTGCGTCGCGCCGCCCCGGATCGACGCGATCGGGACCGGGGCCGCGGTGGCCGGGATGGCGGGGGTCAGCGCGGCCGCCAACACGGCGACCGCGCCGACGACCCACGTCAGCCGATAACGCACGACATCAGACTCACACGAATCCGACCACCTCGTGCGGCCGGTACGGCTCCTCCAACCGGGACACCTCGTCGTCCGTCAGCTTCAGCGACAACGCAGCGAGCGCATCGTCGAGGTGGTGCGGTTTCGTCATCCCGACGATCGGCGCGGTCACCGTGGGATTGCGCAACAGCCACGCCAGCGCCACTTGAGCCTGCGGCACGCCGCGCGCCCCGGCGATCTCGGCCACGCGCTCGACGATCACGCGGTCCGACTCCTGGTACAGCACCTTGCCGAACTCGTCCTTCTCCGCCCGGTTCGTCACCTCGTCCCACGGCCGCGTGAGCCGGCCACGCGCCAGCGGGCTCCACGGGATCACGCCGATGCCCTGGTCCGCGCACAGCGGCAGCATCTCGCGCTCCTCCTCGCGGTAGAGCAGGTTGTAGTGGTTCTGCATCGTGGCGAACTTCGTCCATCCGTTGCGCTCGGCGATCTGCTGCGCCTTGGCGAACTGCCACGCCCACATCGACGACGCCCCGATGTGGCGCGCCTTGCCGGATTTCACCACATCGTGCAACGCCGACATCGTCTCCTCGATCGGCGTGCGGTAGTCCCAGCGGTGGATCTGGTAGAGGTCGACGTAGTCCGTGCCGAGGCGGCGCAGGCTGTTGTCGATCTCGGCCATGATCGACTTACGGGACAGGCCCTGGCCGTTCGGGCCGTCGTGCATGGGGAAGTACACCTTCGTCGCGAGGACGATCTCGTCGCGCTTGGCGTACTCGGCCAGCGCGCGGCCGGTGATCTCCTCGCTGGAACCGGCCGAGTACATATTGGCCGTGTCGAAGAAGTTGATGCCAGCCTCCACGGCGCCGCGGAAGAACGGACGGCTCTGCTCCTCGTCCAGCGACCACGCGTGCCCACCGCGATCCGCGGCACCGAAACTCATGCAGCCGAAACAAATCGGCGAAACGTCCAGACCGGTCGAACCGAGCTTCACATAGTCCACAAGTCGACCCTAGTGACCACCGTCGCACCTGGCTCAACTGGCTTCGTTACAGTTTCGTGTCCAGCCGGGACGTACCTACCCGTGCGGGCCGCGTACCTCCTGATTGTCGACCCGTCACCAGCCCTCGAGCGGAGTCAGCCCCATGGCGGTTCAGTTCACCCGACGCGATCCCGGCCGGGATTCGCTGGCGGATGACACCTTCCAGCCTCCCCTGCCGCAACGCATCCTCGACCGCCACGGCGCCCGCGTCCTGCACCCGAGCACCGCGGTCGTCGCCGCGGGCTGGGCACCGCCGCGACCGACCGTCTACCGGTCCGCGAGCCTGCTGATCCCGGAGGACGTGCTACGCGATGGCGAACTCCTCGCCGTGATCAACCGGGTCCTCGCCGAGGCCGGCCTACAACTCGTGCTGCCGCCGCCGCTGGCCCGGCTCGGCGAGGACCTTCTGCCCTACCTGGACTACCTCGACCAATTGCCACGTGCTGTCGCGCTGCGGGTGCGCCCGGGCGCGCCACCGACCGAAGTGGACTCGTGGACCGCGCTGCAACGGCTGCGGGCCGCCGCGTCCGGCGAGCAGCCGATGCTGCCGCCGACCGTCGTCGAGCGGATCACCGTGGAACACCTGCTGGTCAGCACGGTCGCGATCAGCGGGACGCCGGGCTCGTGGGAGGGCAGCGGCCTGACCGTGAACGACTCCTACGTCCGCGCCCGCACCGGCAACCGCATCCCGGTCGCGCTCGCCGCCAGGCCGCCGCACCGCAGGCCGGGCAGCGAGATCCCGGGCCGCCGGCCGGTGGTCGCCGTGCTGGACAGCGGAATCGGGCCGCACCCGTGGTACGGCATCCCCAACGACACGACCCCACCGCCGACCGGCGGATTCCTGGCCGTCCTGCCCGGCCTGCAACAGGCCATCCTGGCGCAGGAGGAGTACCAGGCGAACTGGCAGCCGACGCAGTTCCTGATGGACTACTGGGACGCGCCGGTCACGTCCGAGCCCTTGATCGGCGACGTCGACACCGACACCGGCCATGGCACGTTCATCGCGGGCGTGATCCGTCAGGTGGCAGCAGACGCGACCGTGCTCGCGGTCCGCGTGACGCACAGCGACGGCGTGATCTACGAAGGCGACGTGCTGCTCGCGCTGTGGCGGATCGCCGCGCAGGTCCGACTCGCCCAGCACAACGGCGACGCGGGCCAGCTCGTCGACATCGTGTCGCTGTCGCTGGGCTATTACGACGAGTCGCCGGCCCCCGGTGGCTATACCGCGCACCTGGCCAACGTGATCGGTCGGCTGATCCACCACGGCGTGCTCGTCGTGGCGGCGGCCGGCAACGACTCGACCACCCGCCGGTTCTACCCGGCCGCGTTCGCCGGGCTCCCGGTGGTGGTCGGGGGCGGGCCGCCGGTGCTGTCGGTCGGCGCGCTGAACCCCAACGGCAGCAAGGCGTTGTTCTCCAACGACGGCTCGTGGGTGCACTACTGGGCGACGGGTGCCGCTGTCGTGTCGACGTACCCGGTCGACGTCCGGGGCAGCGAGGCCCCGGACCACGAGCTGACCGGCCCCGGCGTGCCGCACCGCCGCGCCGGCCTGGACCCGGACGACTTCTCGTGCGGATTCGCCGTGTGGGACGGAACATCGTTCGCGGCACCACTGGCCGCGGCCCACCTGGCCGACGCGCTGCTCACGGACGCGGCCACCGACCCGAGCCTGTCGCTGGCCGCGACCGACCGGCAGGTGATGGTCGAGCGGGCCACCGCCGCCTGGAAGACGATCGGCTGAGGGGGACCACGCAATGCCGACGAGTCACGCGAAACCTGGCGAGGTCGACCAGCACGCCCATCTGGCGAGCCTGCTGGAGTCGGCCCGCGACGGTGACCGAAGATCGCTGGACGCGATCGTCCGGGAGCTGACACCGCTGTTGTGGCACGTGGCCCGCTCGGAGGGCCTCGAGGAGGAGGCCGCGGCGGACGTCGTGCAGGGCACCTGGCTGCACCTGCTCGGCTCGCTCGGCGACATCCACACACCGGTCGCGCTGACCAGCTGGCTGATCACCGTGACCCGGCGCGAGGCGTGGCGCGTCAACGGGGCGCGCCGGACCGAACGGATCGACGAGGACGTGCTGGCGCGGCTGCCGGATCCGGCTGACCGGCCGGACGAGTGGGTCGTCGCCGACGAGCGGCGACGGGAGTTGTGGCGTGCGGTCGCGAAGTTGTCCGACCGGTGTCAGCGGCTCGTGCGCGTCGTCGCCTTCACCCATCGCCCCAGCTACCAGGAGGTCAGCGTAGCGCTGGGGATCGCGCGGGGGAGCATCGGCCCGACGCGCGGCCGCTGCCTGGCTCGGCTGCGCGCGCTGCTGGGGGTCGACCTGCCGGACGCCGAAGGGAGCTGGCGGTGAGCACGATGGACGCGGCCAACGGGCCACTGGACGAGCTGGACTTCGCGATCCTGACCGAGGTGCGCGAGCTGTGGGACGCGCTGGACCCGGTGCCGCCCACCCTCGTCGACCAGATCTGCTTCGCGATGGACCTGGAGTCGACCGACTTCGAGGTGCTGCGGCTGACCGAGCGGATGCGGTTCGAGGTGGCGCGCGGCGAGGAGCAGAGCCGCCTGATCACGTTCGACAGCGACTCGCTCACGATCATGATCAAGATCGACCAGAACCGCAACGGCACGGTCCGCCTCGACGGCTGGCTCACGCCGCCGGCCAGCCATCCGATCGAGTTGCGCACGTTGGACGGCTCGCTGGTCACGGCGTCCGACGACGGCGGCCGCTTCGCCCTGGACGGCATACATCCCGGAATGGCACAACTGGTCGTCCGACCGAACGGTCCACAAGCACCGGAACGGGGGCGTACGGTCACGACACCGTCGATCGTGTTGTAGCCGCGAGCGAGTCCGGAGGCCCGATGCCCAGTACGCGGCCGGCCCCGGACCCCACAGCCAGGATCCGGGAACTGCACGAGCGCGGCGTCGGCGCCATGAACGCCGGACGGATCGGTTCCGGCGACCGGTTGCTGCGCGCCGGACTGAAGCATCTCGGGTGGCCCTCGGGGGTGGTCACCGGGGAGCGGGCCGCGCTCACAGCCCGGATCCTGATCAGCCTGGCCCTGGTCGAGATCCAGCTCGGCCGGCCGGACGCCGGCCTCGGACTGCTGGACGAGGCCGCGCGACTGGTCGCGCCGGCCGACCGGGGCCTGCTGCTGCAACAGCGCGGCCTGATGCTGGTCCTGATCGGCCGGCTGGCGGACGGCCTGACCGCGATGGACCAGGCGATCCCGTTGCTGGATCCCAAGTCCGACGTCCTGGCGCGCACGCTGCTCAACCGCGCGATGCTGCACCAGATCGCCGGACGGGTGCGGCTGGCGCTGGCCGACCTGGACCGCAGCGAGGAGATCGCCCGGACGATACCGGCGCGCGGCATGGACCGCCTGCTGGCCAAGGTGGCGCACAATCGCGGGTACTGCGCGCTGCTGGCCGGCGACATCCCGGGCGCGCTGCGCGCGTTGGAGGTCGCCCGTGCCGGTTTCGCGCGGCACGCCGAACAGCTGCTGCCGGTGGTCGCCGTCGACCGCGCGCGCGTGCTGTTGGCGGCCGGCCTGTGTACGGAGGCCGTGACCGAACTCGACGCGGCGATCGTCCTGTTCCGGGGCCGGCGGACCCAGGAGTACGGCGAGGCGGAACTCGTGCGGGCCCAGGCGGCCCTCGCGCTGGGCGACCCCGCGGACGCCCGCCGGTGGGCCCGCCGCGCCGAGGGGCGCTTTCATCGGCGTGGCAACGAAACCTGGGCGGCCGTCGCCCGACTCACCCGGCTGCGCGCCGAGTTCGGGACCGTGAGCGGCCGGCTGGCCGAGCAGGCCGACCAACTCGCGGCACGGCTGGCCGAACTCGGGCTCGCCAACGACGCCGAGGCAGCCACGCTGCTGGCCGCGCGGGCACGCGTCGCGCTCGGCCGTCCCGCCGACGCGGCCGAAACGCTGGCCGGTCGGTCCGGGCCGCGTGCGCTGTTGGACACCAAGCTGCTGCGTGCCGTCGCGCTGGCCGAGTTCGCCCGGGCCACCGGTGCCCGGGCCCAGGTCTTCCGGCAGGCCAGGGCCGGGCTTGCGTTGCTGCGGGAACACCGTGGCCGGTTCGGCAGCGTCGACCTCGCCGCGGGCGCGGGCGCGCTCGGCGCCGAACTGGCCGCGATCGGGCTGGCCGAGGCGCTGGCGCATCCCGTGCCGGCGCGGGTCTTCCGCTGGCTGGAGCTGTCCCGCGCCCAGGCCTTCGGGCTGCGGCCGGTCAATGCGCCGGCCGATCCGGCCATCGTGGACGCCGTGGCCGAGCTGCGGCAGGCCGACCGCGTGGTCCGCGACGCCGAACTCGCCGGCCGGCCCGATCCGGCCGCGCGGCACCGCTGCGCCGAGCTCGCCCGGACCGTGCGGGCGCACGGCTGGCAGGCCGACGGCACCGGCCAGCGCCACGCCGCCGAGTTCGCCGACATCGCCGAGGCGCTCGCCCGGCGGGACACGGCACTGGCCAGCCTCCTCGTGCACGACGGCACGCTGTTGGCCGTCGTGGTCGCCGCGGGCCGGGCCACGCTGCACCGCCTGGCCGTGTGGTCACCCGTTGTCGAGGCGGTCGACCGCCTGCACAGCGACCTCGACGCGCTGTGCGGCCGGTCGCTGCGCCCGTCGCTCGACGCGGTGGTCCGGTCGTCCGCGCACCGCCAGCTCGACTGGCTCGCCTCGTCGTTGCTCGGCCCGATCCGGCAGCGCGTCGGCGACCGTGACCTGGTGATCGTCCCGACCGGCGCGCTGTCCGGCCTGCCATGGGGCCTGTTGCCGGACCTGCGCAGCCGCCCGGTCACGGTCGCCCCGTCGGCCACGGCCTGGCTGCACGGCCAGGCCGTGGCCCCAGCCGGGCCAGCAGCCGGGCGGCCGGCCGCGTCGCCCGCTGGGTCGCCAGCGGCGCGGCTCGCAGGGTCGCCCGCTGGGATGGTCGCGGGGTCGCCCGCCGGCCAACCCGTTGGGCCAGCAGCCGGGCCGCTGGCCGCATCGTTCGCCGGGCTGCCCGTGGGGTCGCCAGCCGGGCTGCTTGCGGGGTCGCCAACTGGGCCGCCGACTGGTTCGCCCGCGCTGCCGTCCGTCGGCGGACCGCTGCTGATCGCCGGTCCCGACCTCACCCACGCCGGAGCCGAGGTCGCGGCGATCGCCCGGCTCTACCCGGGTGGCACCGTCCTGACGGGCTCCAGTGCGACGGTCGCCACCGCACTCCCCGCGCTGGCCGGATGCGCGGTGGCGCACGTGGCCGCGCACGGGCACCACGAGCAGGAGAACGTCCTGTTCTCCCGGCTCGACCTGGCCGACGGCCCGCTGATGGCGTACGACGTCCAGCAGCTCGGCGCGCCGCCCGGCCATGTCGTGTTGTCTTCGTGCGATGTCGGCCGGATGGTCGTGCGGACCGGGGACGAGATCCTCGGTTTCACCGCCGCCCTGCTCTACAGCGGCACACGAACCGTCGTATCCGCGGTCGGTCGCGTACCGGACGACTCGGTCGCGGATGTGATGTACGCGTATCACCGCGCATTGGCGAGTGGTGCCGCGCCGGCCCGCGCATTGGCCGACTGCACAGGTGACGGCACGTTGATGCCGTTCGTCTGCTTCGGGGCCGGCTGATTCGGGATTCGTGCCGATCCCGACACGATCAACTTTCGAAATAGTACGCGGACCGAACCATAGGCTCGGCCCGCGCACACGTCACCTCGAAAACTACTTGCCCTTGCGGCCTTTGCTCGGCGACGCCTGGGCGGCTTCGAATGCCTGGATGACGGCGGCCGGGATACGGCCCCGGTCCGACACCTCATGCCCGTTCTTCTTCGCCCATTCCCGGATCGCCTGCGTCTGTTCGCGGTTGCGGCCGCTACCGGACGCGACACCACCAGCGGTGCCACCTCGCTTGACCCGGCCACCGGTACGGCGGGCGGACGAGATGAACTCGGAAAGGTGGTCACGAAGGTTGGTGGCGTTGCTCTCGTTCAGGTCGATCTCGTAGGACACGCCGTCCAGGCCGAAGGTGACCGTGGAAATGTCGTTGCTGGACGTCCCGTCCAGGTCATCGACCAGTTGGACTAGCACTTTCTGAGCCATGTGATTCCTTGCGTCTTTCTCTCGACGGTTGCATGCCGGCCGGCCGTCCCAGCAGGCGCATGGTTGGGGTAACTGCTGGGGGAAGTGTAAATCGCCATTCGGCCAATCGGGTGATGGGGTCCAAAGCGTGTCGCTCTGTTCATCCGTCCGCATCGATTTTGGTGACGCGGCTCATGTCCGCCGCCGGTCCACGGGCGAAAATCGCGACCACGCCGGCTACCAGGACGGCGGCCAACCCGATCACCACCGGTATGTTCACCCGCAGCAGCAGGGCGCCGATCGCCGCCCCGGCCAACATGCATGCCACCGATCCCAGCCGTCGATGCGGCTTCGCGCCGGCCAGTCCGCCGAGCACGCTGTCGGCGGCCAGGCCGGTCAAGGTCTGCGTGAGGACGGTCGTGGTCAGGTCGGCCGCGCCCATCCGCCGCACGGTGGCGTTCTGCAACCCGAAACAGAAGGCCAGCGGCGCCGTGACGGCCAGACCGCCCAGCGCACCCGTCGCCACCAGGACCGACACCACCGCCAGCATGCCGGCCTGCACGCCCAACGCGGTGGCCAGCCAGTGCCGTGGCCGCCGTTCCCACCGCCGGGCCGCGCCGCCGCCGACGGCCGCGCCGACCACGAACCCGGCGATCGCGATCACCGAGGCCAGCGGCGACAACCCGGAGCCCGGCAGCAGCGCGAATCCGAGGAACACCACGTTGCCGGTCATGTTCGCGACGAAGACGTGCCCGAGCCGCAGATAGCTGACCGCGTCGATCAGGCCGGTCACGGCGGTCAGGGCCAGTAGCGCGCCGACCAGCCAGCGGGGGCGGATGGGCGGCGACACGGCCACGGTGGCCTCCTGCAACGCTTCGTCCGTGATGTTCCGTCCCATCGGTATACGGCATGGAAGGGCAGGGGTCGCGATGACGAGAGCACGGCACGCCGGTCGGTGGGCGATGCTCGGCCTGCTGGCGACCGCCGTTGCCGGCTGCGCGCCGAGCGTCCAGTCCGGCGACCCGCCCGCGCTCATCACGACGACCGTCACCGTTCCACCGGTGACGGCGTGCCCGGACCGGATGCCGAGCGCGCTGGCCTCCATTCCGAACACCGGCCTGGTGCCGGGCACGCCGATCGCCGCGCTGGCCTGTCGTTACTCCGGGCTCAACGATCAGCGTCCCGGCACCCTCGCGCAGTCGGCCCAGGTCACCGACGCTTCAGTCGGCCACCTGGCGGCCGACGTGCGGGCCGGGCAACCGTTCCCGTCCGCTCCCGGTCTGGCCATGAACTGCCCGGTCGACCTGGGCCTGTCCGACCTGATCGTGTTCACGTACCCGTCCGGTGGGCAGGCGGGCGTGCGGGTCGACCTGACCGGGTGCGCGTCGGTCTCCAACGGCCACCAACGGCTCCAGATCAGCGCCGGGCTTCCCCGTGACCTCGCGTCGGTCGTCGGCGCGTCGCCGCCGCCATCCAACTGATCAGCAGCTCGGCGCCATGGTCGTGTCGATCGGCGGCAGCGGCCCGGGATGGTGCAGCACGAGGTAGCCGTCGGCGGCGTAGGCCACCTGGTAGCCGTGGCCCTCGAGGTAGTCGACCTCGCCCTGCTGTTCGGCCAGGCCGCAGAACGGGAACGTCGGCCGCAGTACGTCGGCCACCACCCACGGCGTCCAGCGCGGCACGCGGTCCCACAGCACGACCGTGGTCCGGCTGGAGAGTTGCGGCCCGAGCGCGTTGACGGTCGACACCGTGACCCCGGACGGGACGTGTGCCACCACGGCGGCCGCGGCCGGATCACCGTGCCACGTCGAGGGATGCAGTACGCGGTTCAGAGCGTACTCGTGCACCGTGCCGGCCGCGATCACGAGGACGGCCGCCGTCCACACCGGCGTGATCCAGCGGTGCCACGGCCACCGGTGCGCCCATCGGCTCAGTCGGGCCACCGCGTCCACTCCGCCGCACAGCACGGGGATGATCAGGAACGCGTTGTAGTGGAAGTCCATGTTCCACCAGCTCGGCGCGTCGGACAGCATCCGGTCGGCGAGGACCGGCAGGACCACCAACAGCCATGGCGACAACAACGTGGCAAATACGGCCAGCCCGGCCAGGCACACCATCGTGTGCAGTTTGACGCCGGGCGACACGAATGTGCTGGCCGTGGTCAGCGGGTGGGTCAGCATCGCGAACGCGGCACTCGGCAGATTCGGCCCGAACTGTCCGTAACGCCAGTAGAACTGCGGTTTGCTGCCGAACGCGGGTAACACGAGATCGGTCGTGATCACGATCGCGATCAACCCGCCGGCCACGAATCCGGCGCCCAGCAGTCGTGATCGGCGATGCCGGATCGACAACACGAGTACCGCGAGGCCGAATCCGGCGACCAGCAGCCCCATGTCCTCCTTGACCAGCAGCAGTCCGGCCGCCGGCAGCGCGACGTGCCACCACGGCGCCGTCTCGCGCCGGTAGGCCGACCATCGTTCGAACAGGACGGCCGTGAGGACGGGCGCGAACGCGACCTCGTGGAAGTCGAACGTGACGGCCTGCGCGACCGGCCAGGAGATCGCGTAAGCGACGGCGACGCAGTAGGCGGCCCACGGATTGTCCAACTCGCGGCGCACGAACACCCACAGCGGTGGAATCGCGGCCGCGAACAGCAATGCCTGCGCGACGAGCAGCGTTTCCGGTCCGGAGTGGATCCAGTACAGCGGCGCCAGCAGCACGAGAATCGGCGAGAAGTGGTCGCCGAGCACGGCGAAGCCCGTGCCGAAGCCGCGATGGACACCGGCCGCGATCGACACCGGCCAGTGGAAATGGCTGTAGGAGCGGATGGCCTGGTCGAAGATCACCAGGTCATACGTGCCGGCCTGAAATCCGTTGTATTTGAGGAACTCGACCGCGCCGTAGAGCACGGCAGCGGCCAGGCTCAGCGCGAGAACGCTCGTTCGGTGCGTGATACGGGTCCGGATCGCGATCGTGTCCAGGACCGTCATTCGACGGCCGGTCGGTGCCATGCCGCGACCGCCGCCGTGACGAGATCGCCGGCGGTCATCAGCACGCGGGACACCAACGCGATCGCCGTGGCGCCGCCCGTGCCGAGCACCGGGCCGAGCAGCGCGATCAGGAGTACCTCGCGTACCCCGGCGCCGGCCGGCGCGAACACGACGATGAAGCCGACACACCACGCGAACGCGAACCCGCCGACCGCGAGCAGCGCGACATGCCCGTCGGCGACGCCGAGGCGAGCCGCGAGCAGCCAGATCTGCACGCCGTAGAGCACCCAGGAGACGAGCGACCAGCCGACGGCGACCGCGATGGCACGCCCGGCGAGCGGCTGTTCGAGTGGTGGCCGTTTCGCGAGTTTCAGGAGGGTGGCGAGGATCGGGTTCAACACGCGGGGATGCAGCGTGGCGACGAGCAGCGGCGCGGCGAGAAAGGCCCAGCGATAGGGCGTGTCGCCGGCGACGAAGGGGAGCGTGACGAGCGCGGTGAGCAGGCCGCCGAGCAACGACACCAGCATGGTGAGAACGGAGGCCGTCGCCGAACGGGTGCGTGGCACGCGGTGCGCCGTGCCGAGCTCCATCTGAGCGAGGACCGGCCAGACCGAGCCCGGCAGGTATTTCCCGAGCTGCCCGACGAACACAACCCGCGCGGCCGCGCGGACGGGCAAAGCCGACCCGAGCGCGGCGAGCAGCACGCGCCAGATCTGCATCGCGGCGCCCATGGCGAGGAGAACGCAGATGAAGGCGGTGATGGCAGCCAGCGGCCCGATGTCCCCGAGCGCGGCCCGCACACCGGACCACTCGCGGGCGACGGCCCAGGCCCCCAACCCGACCGCGACCGCGACGAACCCCCAGCGCACAGTGCGGCTGCTGAGAGCGCGGCGCACGATCGACGCCCAGTCGCGCCGCCCCGTCGAACGCGCCGGGGCCGAAGCCGCGACGGGCTGGTCTGGCATGACAGAAGCGTAGAGGACGCGATTTCATCGGCGTTTAGGGCCGGACTTGTCCACAGGCAGCGAATAAGTCGAATGCGCCCAATCCCAAGATCGACTAGAATGGACACGGGGGAGGGCCCGCAGGCTTCGGCTTCGGCTTCGGCCGCCTCTGGTCCACCCGTGCTCGGGCTTCGCCCTTCGCTTAGGTCGGCCGCCGGTGTCTT